>Ga0233415_10001380_pt1 | contig 10531 bp, 7 predicted proteins | sample Na_anoxic_12_MG_FD_188631 | JGI IMG/M metagenome (GOLD analysis project Ga0233415, IMG submission 188631) | Seawater microbial communities from Saanich Inlet, British Columbia, Canada - Na_anoxic_12_MG | ecosystem: Environmental > Aquatic > Marine > Inlet | place: Canada: British Columbia...
CCAATCAAGACGCAGCTTCCGCAGAAGACAGGGGTTAGTGGATTTCAACAGCAATCCCAGCTCGTCATGCAAAGCGCACAGAATACCTCTGCGGAACGAACTGGAGGGGGTTGGTATTACGGACCTAGTTGTACTGGGCAAGAAGGATGGATGCGCCCGAACAGTGGAACTGCACAGTACTCAATAACATGTGAAAAGCCGCAAACGTGTCCTGCTGGTGAGTATAACGACGCCGCAACTGGAAAGTGTGTTCCATGCCACGCTGGCACCACGCGGCCTGGGTATACTTACACGGGAAGTACACAGGGCGGATTGTGTCCCCAAGGTAGTGGTGATCAAGAGGCCTGCATGTTTAAGGTGAACAACGGGCCTCCAAGTGGTGGGCAGTATGCCATTACCACCGACGGTACGAATCAGTGTGTAAAACTCGACGCCGGCAAGCAGGCCAGTCAGTTCGTGATACCTATCGCGGATCCAGCTGAGGACAATACTACGCAATTCCAATACGCCTATATTGCCAACCTCGCTGGCTCTACACAGACTGGTGACGGTTACGAAGGCGTTTGGAAGCCAACAGGGGCTGCCTCATCGACCACGTTGTCATGCCCATCTTACTATTTAAATCCAGTCGAAGCGACGCCACAACCAATATTCCAAAACAACACTGCTGGCACATTCAGCTCCCAGTTCAAGACCGACATGGGGAACAATAAGTCGCTGCCCGCGGCGCTGCGAGCTGCGTTGGCCAGCGGGCGTGGGTTCGGTCCAAGTGGCCCCCTGCCCACAGGCAGCTATAATTTATGTAACTCATGTCCAGAAGGGACGGAAATACAATATGCAAAAGATGGTCCTGATGATAAGTGGACCGCGAAGTGTGTGCCCACTCAGGGAGGGAAGTGTCCATATATGGTTGGCGCATGCCCAGGTCCAGGTCCAGGTTGTGTAAACGATGTTTATACGTGTTGTGGCGGATTAACGTCCACACCAGCGGTCTCGCAGCCCTCGTTAGGAACGGGGTACTTCGAAGCCGTGTATAAAGGTAGCACTCAGTATCAGGCGGGGGCGGCGGGTTCTAGTAAGTTTGGCCCCCAGTTCCTCCCACCCACCAACATCACAACCGTGAATGTATCACAGCCGGGTAATACGGGCGCATGTTGGAACAAGGTCTATGAGAATGGCAACTTGGATAAGTTTTACGGATGCGTGATGTGGACTGAGGATGGTGGTGGCAAGACCTACACTCTGCCGCCAGCAGGCAGCACCAAGGTAGAGCTTACTGGTGGCGCTGGAGTTACATGTACATTTACCGCCGCTCCTGCCGCCGCTGGTACATGCACCGATGCAGGCTCCTTCCCTATAATGTCGAGCACTGGCGCAGGAAACACGCAAACGTACTGTGGTACATGTCCTCATGGAACAGTGTATAAGAAGAGCAACGGAAATTGCGTGACTGGAGACGTTACTACTCTGGAGACAGCACTAGACTGTTGTGTTCCATGTCCTGGAGGTGAGGCATATTACATAGGCGCAGATGGGGGGGGTACGTGCACCACCTCCAGCAACTGTTCAACGCAATTGTCGTCCAGCGACAACACGAAAACCGCATTTGGACCAATGCAAGTGGCTCCAGGCCTCGTCACATTGAAGAAATATCCTTCTGGCATCGCCCAGTCCGCCAACCTTGGCACATTTAAGCAGAGCGGCCGCTCTGCGGCGGGTTATTGGAACGAATCCCGCCATGTTACTGATGTTGCAGTGTGTGGAATGTGCCCTGTAGCAACTGAAACTGAAGTCCAAAACTGGTTGCAAGGTGAAGGTATGGGTGCCGCCGCTGCATCATCGGCGGCAGGGACGATAATGGGGGGCGGCGGCGCAGGTGGGGGTCCATGTAACTGGGGAAATATGAGTACAGGTGCTCCTGTATCTGGAGGAGCGAGCTTTTATTACAATTGTCCATGGCAAAAATATTACGTCTCTGGTCAAGGATGTACACTATGTAACACCACGACAACCACGCCAAGTGTGTATACTGGAGACGCCGCCACCATAACCTCCGTTCCCAATCTTGTCGATGGTGCATGCGGAACTTGTGCATATACTTTGGAACAACCCTCCAGCACACAAACAGAATCGTTTGCTAATAAGACGGACACTGAACCTTTTACTGTGCAGGGACTATAGGCTTTTATCTTTTGTTCTTTACCTATATTAACAATGGTAAAGAACGACTTTTCGATCAAAATGTTAGGAACAGTGGGGCTCATGACCCTCGTGATCCTATTTATGATATTCGGGGCGATCGTATCGCATAGACGCGTACGCGAGAGTTTCGACAGTCTTTGCCCGTACTACGATCGCATTCCTGGAGGTCTGCTCGACGATGGAGATTACACTCCATTTCCACGCGCGCCACCACCACGTCGCACTACAGGTCCACCCGAGCTCGATTTGTGTTTTGACGTTGTAGTGCGCGACAGAGAAGACAGATGGGCAGATATCTCTAGCATGCGTAGAGCCATTTCCACGAGCGACGCCTCCATGGCGGCATCTTTAGGACAAGAGCCTCCCAAAGCGCCAGTTAGTTTAACCGCACGTAACGCATTAAACAACATTGTTAAAAACTTAACAACAGACGTAAAGGGGAAGCTACCTGGGGTTGTTGCCGTAACTGCTACACCCAGTACTTAATTGAATACGACTGTTTTTTCTTAAGATATAGTAAGGTATATGACTCAGAACAGTCATCAGGAGAAGAGCATATTTCAAACAAAAGCCTTTCGTCAAGGTCTAAGCTTTGGGGTAGTGAGTAGTGCGATGACCGTACTCGGCATAAGTCTTGGTGTTTGGTCATCTGCAGGCAAATTGCGCGCGATCGTTGCTTCCATCATCGGGCTCAGTATTAGTAACTCTCTCGCAGATGCGTTCTCCATCTATATGTCAGATACTGCGACAGGAGATTCTAAGAATGCCCTCATTTCCGCAGCTGTCACTGCAGGCATAGAGTTCATCTTACCTTTCTTGTTCTTATTACCCTTCCTAACAATGAAACTCAAGTCAGCAGTCATCCTCAACTCTATCATTGGCATCGCTCTCGTTGCGGGCACTGGTCTCTATGTAGCCAAATTGAACAAACACAGTGACAAAAGGACATTAGAGGACATCATGCTTTACGTTGGGATCACCGTCGCCATCATGGCACTTACTTATGTAGGGGGGCTTATTGTTAATAAGCTTGTGTAAATAACTTTTCTGGAAAATTGATCATTGTTGTTGCCTAGATATACGTAAGCAACAACAATCTGCGCACATTATGGGTGACTCTACACTCGGGGTTGTATGTTTAGTAGGACTGGTCGGGGTGGGCGCTTTTGTGGGGGCGGTCTGCCTAATTGTTTATAGTGGAATTGCTCTGGGAAATGATTCACGAGGAACACTTTTGGCTACATGCCCTGATGCTGACGTTTGGACATGGTTGTTGGTCGTAACGATCATAATGGGGGTTCAGATTCTCACTAACGGTGCTAAGACCGCCTCTGAGAAGAATAAAGACGAATCTTCTACGTTAGTTACAGTTGTGACGCTTGTACTGACTCTCGGCTTGGAAGTTGGACTGGCAGCATGGGGTGGCCCAATGATTATGAGTGAGTGCGCCGTCAAAAACTTGCAGGACACACGCGTTTGGTATTTAAGTTTCATTCACTTCATGCTGCAATTAGTGATCATTAGTTTGGTCACACTAGTTGCCATTGGTGGCGGGGTCGTAATATGCAAGAGTTGCTGGGCAAAGAAGCCATCGGATGCTCCAACAAGAGTGTAAACGCAAAAATTGATTATAAAAATTGTGACTTTTCTTTTGCAACTCAAATGATACAAGAAAAGGAGGGAACCGTAGTTGGTATCCCTGCAGAGGTAGATGGAAATAAAGAGGTACTAGGCACAGCCATAAGGGGAGATCACAGAGTCACTGTACTAGTCGATGCTGAGGATGAAGACGAATCAGAAGAAGATGTTGATGTATGTGACCAGCGTCCTTGTCGTGTGTGTCGTTTGCGGTGTTCTGCTTTTGTGTTTATTACATGCGGTATTATCTTGTTAGTGAGTATTATTGTCAATTCCGAACCGCGACGCAATGAGCCCCCTGTTATGTCACAGGGTGTTGTAATAGGGTCGTTGTTTCTCCTATCCGTAAGTAGCATTGTTTGCGTATTGTCTGCTAGTCGACGTGCATATGAAACGCGAACACGGCGATAGGAGCGTGTCACTCTTCGGACTGTCCTACCAGCACGAGTGCATATGGAACTCCCTGTTTCAGTTACTGTATAACGCACTCCCCTTTATGTTCCATAGTCGGTTTGCTTCTAACGTGAAGCCAATACGTGGGAACTACTGGTTCCGCAGGTGGAATGACTGGGGAGTGAAAGAAATATCCTTTTTTCACCAAAGCTACCTTATCTATCAAACAGATATCAAAGTCGGTAGAAGCAACGCTACCAGTGTCTATCTCGATAACTTCTCCTTGTTTCGGCGTCAAATCATCTATTTTATCACTTGCTGTTTCAAGCAACGCATATAAATATGAATCTAGATTGTTGATTTTCCGTGGCAAAACCCCACTTGCTGTCAGATTTATTGCCAAACTGGGCGAAGGTACACAATCTGTCGGCAGATTGTTCAAAAGACCGCCATCTGTATACATGCAACCGTCAAACTGACATGATGTGTAAAAAAGAGGTATGTCTGCTGAGAGACGAATAGCGCGACTAATCACCATATCTGGTGTTTTTTCTGGGGAAAAAAGGTCTGTTTGACTTGTCGTTAGATTCGTAGCAGTCACAACCAAAGTATTTCCCGTCTTGGTTTTCAAATCTCTGAAAGAAGCATTGCTACCTAACTTCATCGCTATGCCACGCTCTATTGACTCTTCTAGCTTCGTATTGCTGTGAATCCCATAAGACTTCATGAAGTTAAGACCTTCTTTTACCACGTTGTCCTTTGCAAAGTCTCTAAAGTCCAGAGTTATCATGTACTCAAACAGCTCCTTTGGTGTATACTGTGCCGCCATTAGTGCTGCTATTATAGCGCCTGCCGATGAGCCCGCAAAATGAGTTACTGTCTCGAGCTTTTTCTCATCATATATCCTCGTTATTGCCCCTACGTGTGCTAGGGAACGAACTCCGCCACCAGCCAAAACAAGAGATATGAAAGCAGGGGATGTCATTTGTTTATATGGTGGTAAAAATATCGACGATGTTTGTCGACAATTATTATTGGATTCTATATCGTGATTATAAAGTGTAATAGAGATACGGCCATTTTTTACCATACGTGAGATGGTTCGCATTGCAATAGGAGGTTGGGGACCCCATGCTGCGCGATCCGATGGTTCCGATTTATACAGCTTTCCACAAGCACGACGATTAGCTAACCAAATGAAGAATGGTAATAGCTGGGGCGATTTGACACTTGTCGACGACGGTGAACAAGACTATACGGTTGTTTTTAATGAAGACAAAGAAGGTAAACATGATCCAAAAACGACCATTCTTATTCCGCTAGAACCTTGGTGGGCTCCGGGCACTCAAGGAGCGTGGGGGCGCTATATGAGTCCCATCCCAAACCCTAGAGCTTTTTTTTCGGTGATTACGGGTCCTTGTGCGTTCTGGTCGGCGTCTCCCTTGCTTACATACGAAGCTGCATCGTTGCCAGTAACGGAAGTCAAACAAGACTCTGTTTCAAGTTGTCCAGGAGAGAAATACTGTCTTGACGGTCATATCAGGCGCATTGACCTCATTCGAGCGGCGAACGGTCTCATTCACTCCTATGGAAGGGCAGGTACACATGGTCTCGAGGGATACATCGGCACTGTCGCTCAGTCCATTGATGCTATTCGACCGTACAAGTATTATTTCATGTGTGAAAACGCTAGAGAGAAGGGTTACATCACGGAGAAACTATGGGAGCCTATCATTTGCGAAACGTTGTGTTTTTACGACGGAGCACCAGACGCCCATACATATGTTGATGCGGACGCTTTTGTTCCTGTCGATGCGTCAAACGTTGAGGAAACATTATCGATCATGCGACGAGCTATCGCGGAGGACTGGTGGAGTCAACGAGTAGAAAGCATACGCAAAATGAAGGACAAAGTTCTTAATGAGTTACAAATATGGCCTCAGGTTGAACGCGTGATAAAGAACCAACTTAATCCAGGTATCGAGCTAATTGGCCAAAACGACGATCATGAATGGGAGTTCTTGGACGGTATGGATGCCGAAGGCAACGATATATGTCAGAATCGCGATACAGGACTTTCGCATAGAGAGGCTGCTCGAATGCTTGGTATGGTGTGTGCTGCTTATAACACCTATGGATACCTCAAACATTCCACACCTAATCTGTATCAGAGCCAATCCGCTGGTATGGGCATTTGGATACGTAAAGAAAACGTTCCGAAGGACTCACAATATGACAGCGGTGATGTCGTCGTGCACACCAAACTGGGATCATTGTTCAATACAATGAAATATGAACAAGTTATCGCATTGGCACAACATGAAAAAAACAACGGATGGCTTGACGGAAAGAGTGCTAACATTTGGTTTCGGGCTGCCCTCGAGCTACAAGACCTTGAAGCCTGTTATACGGCGGCATCGTATTTCGAATACACCGATCTTGACGATAATGCCGTCACAAGTTTAAATCTGCTCAGTGAACTTTGTCGCAAAAAAGGCTTCACGTTAGTCGGATCGACAGACCTTTCATACGAACCAGCAGATAATGAGAAAGTATTCTATTATGGCCCGTACCCTGTGACGTGGAGACAATTTGGGGTTGAAGCAAAATCATATTGTCATGCAAACTTCTACGACGCTATCACCCATGATAAGTTTATATCTTCAAGCTGTTGGTCCCATCTCGATGCTATTTACATTGTGAATCTCAAAACACGAACTGATCGACGGAGTCACGTTTTAGCTGAGCTCGCCAAAGTTGGAGCTCCCCTAGACAATATCGTATTTGTTTTTGGTGAGAGAACTCTGAATCCCTACATAGGATGCGGACAAGCGCATCTCCGAGCCATGCGAAATATGCAACTTACGAACCGTCGTAATTGTTTGGTTGTTGAAGATGACATTGTTTTCTCACGGGTTCCCGAGTTCGACGCATTCTTTCAACGCAACTATAAGTTCGATGTCTGTTTTCTAGCCACTAGTCGCTGGTGGCGCAGAGAACCTTTCGATGATCTCCTTATCAGAACGTTTCAATCCTGTACGACGGCCTCTGCATATTTATTGACAAAAGACACTGTCGGCCTCGTCGCGGACTGCGTGGAAGAGGGCATCGACATCATGAAAAATAGTGGAGACACTAATGAGGGGTCTGTTGATTGCCATTGGAGACATCTACAATCGCGCAATCAAACGTTCGTCTTTAAAAATAAGATTTGTTTCCAACGACCAGATTGGAGTAACAATCTCAATTCCTCTGTAGCTCACTATGATTAACACATTATCCCACCTTTTAATCAAATGTCGGGAGTTACAAGATACCCCGAATCGTGATGTTCAATTACTGCGTGAACAGGTGTTGATGGAACGATCACCTGCATCTCTCCCTGCATGTCAACAACGGTCACAGTATATGGATGAGAGGTAGCTAGGACTATTGATTCGCCTTCTCTGAATATCTGTGGATATGTTCTTCCGTTGTCTTGTGCATACTGATTAATAGGACTTTCGGTCGACGCTGGTGTGGAAGTTATGTGAAAGTTCCAAGACTCTATAATGTTTCGAGTATAGATAGCCTTCAATTGTTCAATCTCATCATGGAAATGTCTTTCCGCCTGCTCTTCACTAAGAGTCGCTGTTAATACATCTGGATCGCCTGGAAGAACTGGTGGGGGATTTATATCAATCTCATCCCGTGGTATTTCGGATAAATGGGCACCCGTATATGGTTCCAGTACATATTGTGTCATATCTATTAGACTCTGCAATGGTATAAAAGCTTCTTCCTGCGGAAGTGCGACCGTCCAGTCAAATACATTAAAAGCGCTCATTAAGTTCCTTCCGTAAAACATTTGAGACCCTGATTGTTTTATAGTGGTTATGTTATCCTGAGTCAATGTCTGTTTCCATATTGCAAGGTCTGTCACTTTACCTATTAAACTTGGTATATGGGGATATACTTCGCGTCCTACAGTGCCTATATCATTAGTAAGATCATTACTAGGGACGGTGAACAGACTTCCAGATTGACTACCATTTATATAAATAGCACTTCTTGGTGTATCACTGGGTGTACCGCGACCAACAACCACTGTGAAATGCACCCATGTTTCCAATGGTACTGCGTTTGCCTCACTATAATGTTTGACACACTCACCACCTGTGCTATATTGGAATCTCAACGCATTACTGTGTCCTGCCTCTACGGAAATACCAACAGCAAAACCATACACACCTGGATGATAACCTCCTTGATCGTAAATCGTACTGTCTACTGTGTTCTCTCTATAAACCCATCCTGAAATACTGAAGTCCGATATGCTTACTGACGGTCCGACACCTTGATAGTATCCTCCTTGAAGTATGATGGCTATTAGATTGTGGCGGGTAGGCCAATATAGCCTCTGGGCATATTCTGGGTCATCTTCTATTGTTGCTGTTATTGAATCTCCCACAAAACGCACATCACTTGTTAAGTTCCCTTCTGCAGTAGCGTTTAGCGTTATCATTACGTCGTATATTCCTAGAATTGCGCCATCTAGATCATTTGCCGTTATCTTTCCTGCGTTTAATTCAAGTGTACCCGTTGGAAGTTTGAATACCGCATTGTTTATTCCATTGCTTGTCAAATAACCTCCTATAGCCCCCAGTTCCCCATCGTTATTCCGAGAGAGATTCAGATTTATATTAGCAGATACGCGTATGTAATTCTCATATGCGCTTGTTACGTACGTGTACTCCTTCTTCACTACTATCGCCAAAGTCATACTTGTTGATGACTGTCCTTCGTACTGAACTGTAAGTGTGTATATTTCGTTGGTTACCCCATACTCATAATCTGCTATTGCAATATTCTTTTTAAAGTAATATTTGTTTGTTCCTATGTCACTATACCAAAAACTAACACCATTATCTATTCCATATGTTTGAGGTGCACCATGTGGCGACGATGGTATTGTTGCTGTGAATATAGCTTCTGTGCTTGTATTTGTTTCTGATAACTCGTAAACTTCTGTTGATGAAAGTAATATTGTGTCACTCGACGGACGAGCTACTTGTATAATCACGTGCCAATTCTCTGTATATGTGGTATTGCCATCCTCTATTGATAGTTGAAAGTTCGCACTCGTACTTCCTACATTGTATTGGCTCTTGTCAACGGTTATTAAAGGCCATTCAAACGTCGTCGTTCCCCCTGTTATGTCTATCAATGTATTGTCATATCTCTCACCTGTATAAAGATTCGTTATGTAAGCATTATCTACTACTGTTGACGCAACTGTCTGTGTTATCTCTAAAGTTCCATTTGTTATGACGTCATCCAGAGAAACAGCATTTGCCGATAATGTATATTCTATTGTAGGAGTGTCGTTACTCATTTTATTATAGATCGATCATGTTTTTATTGTAAATCCGAAAAACATAATCTATACGTCACCGTTTACGGCCCGGGGTTCTCGCCTTCCGGCGTCTGCACGATTACGCCGAAAATCGTGTGGTTATCCGCCGAACCTACAGCTGCTGTGCCTCCCACAATTGTCACATCGGCGCCAACCGCGTCACCAACGGTTAGCGACGGCGTCGCGGGTTGGGCGTTGTCCACCGTGCAGTCTACTCCCTTTATTTGGATATGATATGTTGCGGAGGCACTGCCCGTGATCACCTTATCATTTGCTTTGAACACCTTGCTGTCCGCGTTCTGTGCGGCGGCTTCGTTAATATGATTAGTGTCTATTCTTTTGCGTATGTTCTTAGAAAAGTCCGCCGAAGGGCTGTTACCTGCTGTTGAACCACCCTTAATTGCGTTTATCGTGATGGACCAAGGATTGGCATTACCAGTTACGGCTTTACCGACGTTATCCGTATTGTTGCCTAGTAAGTCCACATCGTTATACAAACCCGCTGCTTCTCCAATTGCCGCGCCCTGGCCCATCCAGTCGTCCACATTCGTTACAGACACTGTCAAAGACAGATTATCTGGCTGCTGCCCCGCAACATTAGTCAGCTTTGCGCTGTCATTGGGGGGTGTTAGGGCAACGTCGCTGCCCGTCGCATTCACCCCCCCCGTGTTCGTCACATTAGCACTATGGACTATGTACAAGGACTGTGCAAACATTCCATCATCCGTAGTGTTGAACGTCACGTCTTCCGTGAACTCGCCGTCGCGCGATACCGACGCGCCGCACGTTAAACACGGTTGTCCCATCTGTGTGTATTTGTGGTTGTTTGTGGTTTGCACTCCTGCTGCCGCCGTGGGGTTAGCTGTCCCACCTCGGGATGCCGTGAAAGAAAAGTTTATGCTA
>Ga0233415_10001381_pt1 | contig 10529 bp, 4 predicted proteins | sample Na_anoxic_12_MG_FD_188631 | JGI IMG/M metagenome (GOLD analysis project Ga0233415, IMG submission 188631) | Seawater microbial communities from Saanich Inlet, British Columbia, Canada - Na_anoxic_12_MG | ecosystem: Environmental > Aquatic > Marine > Inlet | place: Canada: British Columbia...
GAAGTAATCTCGGAGCTAGTGAAGTCACGCTCACCATTGTCGCTTGCACGACGCACACGCACAACCTTGGGATTACCACCAGTAAGGCTACGTAGGCTGTATGCCGCTGTTGCCCCAGGAGCAATCTGCAGGGCAGCTGCAGATCCTACAGAACTGCTAAAACGTCTGCTGAAGCGAAAACTAAATGACTGTGTTAGACCAAGCACTAAGCATATCCATTTAACTGTGTAACGGCAACAACGGATGTTCCTCCATTACCAAGCATCTTAGCAGTCTTAAACATACCTGCGTATAGCAAGTAATCGCGGTCTTTCTTTAGTATATGTCCAACACTTGCTGACGGGGTTGACCCGTCAAAAGTAATGTACAGATCATTATCCTGAACATCAACAAAACAAAGGTTTGTTGATCCATTAATGCTTGGGGCGTCTACTACAGCACCTGTAGTAACACTTAAGTTAGACATAGAGCCAACGACCCCAATGTTTTTAGGTGTAGTGCTCATGCTTATGTAGTTGGGTATTCAGCCGCAGTTTGACTTGTAGTCTGACTAGTGGAAGAGTATTCCTTAGTGGTTTGAGATGTAGTTTGAGATGTATTTGCCATAATAGATATTATACTTATAGGGGTTAATAGGTTGAGTCAAGTTATTCTGATGCACTTTGCATAGCTCTACGCACTTCAGGGTCAAGGTTTTGCACTCTTTCAAGTTCATCACCAGCAATGTTATTAAGAGTTTCGCTAGCAACAAATGATACCTTTTTCATCAGCGGTCCAAGGATTGGATAATTAGTGCCAATAAAGGGGTCTACAGCCTGTTTAACGTCCCCTGACAGAATGTCCTTACCTGCGCCCACAAGTGGAGCGAAAGCGGCGTCTGCCCCAAATCTCGAGGCGTTAAGGGGCAACTCTAGAACACCAAGCACACCTGACTGGCTAAGCAGACGTAGCATGTCGTTTTCAGACATATTTAGCGGGCTAATTGGTTCTTTAAATTTAGACAAGTCTTTCATTACCGTAGTCATATACGCAAATGCAAGAGCTGTGCCCAAGTAAGCAATCAGATGGGAGTTACGTAAAGCTTGTTGCTTCTTATCTCCAGTGTAGCCGTGCATAAACCTGCGATATACCACACGAGACATACCAATCATAAAGCTAGAGTACTGGAACGCCAATCGAGCTGTCTCGCCCTCAAACGTACCAGATCGCAGACCGAGACGAGATATTGCTCGTGCGCCCGCATCTGGCTCAATAACCGCTTCTTTCATATACTGGCTAAAGAATCCGCTAAGCTTACGCTGTAGTGGCGTGTTATCCCCAATATTTGATGGTCCAATACGATATACTCCGTCAGGAGTTTTCTGGACATAATTTGCAAGAAGCTTTATCTCCTTATCGGTAAATCCAAATTCTGTCAGACGAGCCACGGTTAAGTCATCCATCTTACCAGTACGCAGTTGCTTAGCTAAGCCAGAGGACAGGCGGTCAATAAATATAGTCTGGTGGGCTGCAGTTAACCTGTTAAGACCGTTGATCTCAAACAAAGCGTTGTTGCCAAAGTCAATCCAACCCATCCCCTTACCGTCTTCGGTAACAACACGACTTGCAAAAGTTCTCATGACAAGGTCAAAGCCTGCACCTTGAGCACGGAACCAAGCCTGCATCTTCTTGTTATCGCCCTTAAAGTGAGCGGCTAAGGCAGCCTTGTATGAAGTTACAAACCCTGAGAAACCTTGACCCTCCATGCCCAAGAAGCTGAGCGTAGCAAGGCTCAAAGGAATATCTGACAATGTAGATAGACCTGACCCAGCAAGATACGCCAAGTTAGACACAGCCCGTGCTTTCTTAAATAGTGTTGCAAGATTAACGTCTGCTGGGTTATCGAGGACACCAGTAATTTGATCCACAGTCCCTTCAAACGCTTTGTAGGATACAGAGCCGTCATCAAGTTTATTATCTTTTGCAATGTTTTTAATGATTCCGTTTGAGTCGTGACCCATGTTCTTTACAAGTGCAATGCGTTCAGAACGACCGCGAATCTGCTCAAGCATCAAACGTCCAAGACTCTTGTAGTTACCAAACTCAATACGTGCGTCAATCTCATACTGAGGCTTAAACGCAATCTTCATAGATTTGCGAAAAGCACCCACAACAGATGGATTGGCTATGTCTGGGTCTAGCTCAAACTTACCATTTACAATCTCGTTGTACATAGTAGCAAGCATTGCTTGGGGGTCGAACTTTACATAGGCTTTCTTTTTAAGACCCTTAGCTTTATCCTGAGCTAAGGTTGGTGCTTCCATAAGACCTCCATGAAGTCTAAAGGTCTTCCCAAGGTCAATCATCCGCATCATTCTACTTACAAACTCTTTCTGAGTCATAGATGCAACGACAGCTCGGTCGTAGCGCATAGAGTAGCCTGAGAAACCCGCCCGTTGGCGCATGTTGACGCCAAGATAGTTAATCTCAGCCATCTGCCCTTTATTAGTCTTACGAATAACATCAATCAAACCTTCCCACACAGGAATACCTTCCCAACGCTTGGGCATTTTACCCGTTGACATTGCCGTCATGATGTCAATGTGCATCTGCTTAGATGCTGCTTTGACGTCATTGCCGTATGTCCTTATTAAAGCTGGGTTTTTAAAAGAAGCCTTCTTATATGAGCTCATGTAATGAGACACGTCTTCACCCAAGAATATAACATCTAAGTCGTGCTGGGTTAGGTAGTCCAGTAGGGGCAACTGGTCTTTACGGATCTGTGTCTCAATCTGACGCTCAATAGATGGTCCCAAGTCTACGCCTTCTCGACGGCTACCGTCCAGAAGAGTTTTAAGCTGAGCAAGTTTAGCCTTTGCTGTTCGCTTGCCAGACAAAGCTTCTGTTAACCTACCCCTAACAGCCGCATCGTGCATAGTACGGAGTATCATTGCGTGATCCTCTTCAACTAAGTACTTGCGAACATCTGTTAGTTTCTCAATGGGAGTCTTGTTTTCTTGCAACAGTAAGAAGCCAAGACGCTGAGCTGGCTCAAGTGGTAGCCCCTTTTCCTTAAGCACAGCTAGGCTAGACAAAACCTTAATTGGGTCGTTGAGCTTAGCTATTTTATAAATCAACCTAGAGCGTTTCATAGAAGCGTCTAGGTTAATAACCATGCTGTCTATGTCTTTAACAGTGAGCGGTATGTTCAGACCTTCTGATTCAATGAGGTCAACTATTGCTTGCTTGCGCTTAGGCTTTTCTTTTATCTTAGCTATTTCAAGAACCTTGGGAAGCAACGTGTCGTCCTGGGCAATACGAGAAATTGTATCTTCAAGATACTTCTTAGGGTCAGCAGAGTACTTATCCATCTCACTGGCACGATTAATGAAGTTGCTGTTTTCGTACGTTTTTGAACGTAACACGTCAGGGTCGCTGTCAAGGTCTTTGTATACGTTAACCTCCGATATGTCAGATGGAGACTTATTGTCATCATAAGCCCTCTTTAGCTTCTGGGATAACGATGCGTCTTTACGCAGTTCAGACATTATCTTACCAACTTCATAAGCTACGTCATCGGGATTTAACTTTTTATTAAACTTAATATCTTTTCTTCCCAGATATCTGGATATGTTCTCAGCAATCTCGGATATAAAATCAATCAACTGCCTGTACAGCGTCTTATCTGCATCGTATAATGCTCGCCAATAACCTTGTTGCCCCGAAGCCCACTCCAATAGTAGAGCTGGTCGTTCAGCTGCAAATAGTTTAAAGTCTGTTTCAAAGTTCCCAGTCTTATACCCTTGGGCATCTAGAAAATCATCTAGAGACTGAGCAATTAGTGGGCTATTTGCGTAATCCGTAAGTCTGTTTAACAAATCAGGAGCAAAGCTTTGTAACACATGGACAGACTCGTGGAGCATTGTTGTGTACATATCAGCAAACAAAGCATCGTTAACATTAAGTCTAGTCGGTGAGTCCCCAAAAATAACAGGAGTTAGCTTAGACCTGTTAAGTATTCTGTGAGGCAGTTCGGTTCGTATCTTAGGGTCTCCTTGTTTGACCGCACCCCTAGTAAGAGAGCCTTGTCTAATGTCCTCTAAACTAGTTAAAACTCGTCTACCTTTTTGAAACTCACCACCTTTTACTTTTAAGTTAAAGGTTTTATTAACCATTGAGACTGCTTGCTGTTCAATTTGATTAAAGTAATCTCCGTGGCTTTCGTAGTAGTCGTCAGTTGCTTTTTTAAGCTCAACCTCTTTCTTAGTTATGGCTACAGCCTCCTCTTGAGTTACAGTGCGTCGTTTACCGTTCTCATCAAAAATTAAATCTGATAGCTCTTTCTCCAACCTATTCACACGGGCGGTCTCTTTCATTAACACGTCAGACAGAACATGATCCATTGATGGATGGTTTGATGGGACACTTCTAGACTTAGATCTATTAACGACATTTCCCTCTGGGGTTAACTCAATGTCGTATCTTGCTAGTAACTTTAAATCGTCAGGAGTAAGAGCTTTGGTCTGTTTACCGCTTAACACCGCTTCAACAATTCGACTCATTTTATCAGTCATAGCCTTACGGCTTTCAAGCATAGGCTTATTCTGATACTCTGGATCATTCAATAGTCTCCTTGCAACGTCTTGTTGCATTGCAGTAAGTTTTCTATTGTTTGAGTAAACGTCTAAAGCTCCGAGTGCTAGGCGTATATCATCAACTGTTAACTCTGCCCCGTCTTTGTCTTTCCCTGCTAGAAAATCTCTAAGACGTGGGTTATCCATCACTACTGATTTAATGCCTGGATTGTCGTCAACAGCTAACTGTAGGGGGGTTGAGAAGTCGTCAGCCTCCATGAGCTGATTGTATATGTTTAGCTCACGACGTGCGTTCCTAACCTTAAGCGCACCTCGGCTTGCAATATAGCCGTGGACACCACCAAGCGCACCAGCCACTAACGTGCCCATTCCCGCCGCCATTGTTGCATGGTCCTGAGTATACTTCTCAACGCCTGTGTCGTTCATCATAAACGCGTAGGGGACTTCAAGTCCTGCGTTAACAGCTAAAACATTCTTAAACGTTAACTTCCCTTGGTGATACGCTGCAGCTGTACGATTGCCCGCCGCTTTGTTCATCATTACGGCAGCCCTTGCACCTTTAGCTGGCAGTGCAAATGGTATCAGATTGACTGGATCAAATATGGACGAACCAAAAGCAGCAGCAAAGTTTGATATCATACGATTTTCGCCTTCAATCATCTCGTTTTGCCTTGCAAATCTTGCGCCTTGAAGCATTCGATAATCTAGTTGATCTCTGTTCTCATCTGACTTGTACTCAAGACCTAGTGTTGGAGCATAGCTCTTAAGAAACTCCTCCCTAGTAACACGAGGACTAGTGCTGTCGCCTAGCGATTTAGTCTTAGCCCAACGAGCGGCGGACATAAACATATTACGATCCCAAGCAGCCTGAGCACTATACTTCATGCCCACTACTCTGCCGTAATCCGTAGCACTAAAGCCAGCGGATTGCTGGCGTTGTTGCAAAGTCTCTAATTCAATTTCGGACCTGTATGCGCTTTTTTCTAATACTGCCATATTGGTACTAATCTGTTTTCCTGTTGTTGCTCTTTGTTGTAAGTTTGTTCGTGAACTTTGTGTGTGAGCCTCGAAAGGAGTGGACGCTCTGCGCCAAGGAGTTGCGGTACATAGCTTCCAAATAATTCTGCGTCAACGTTTCCTGTATCATCACCAGCCCCTTTCAGGAAGCTAGTTATTCTAGGCATAACGTTGTCAACAATGGCAGTAAGTTTTGGTATAGATGCTGTGATTGGTCTTCGGTCTTCATCACTACGAGCTAGTGGTTCGTATATACCGTCGCTATTAATAACATTCATCACGGCTACTTTTTGAAGGAACCCAGCTTCGTTTTGCTGTACAACGGTTGATATTTTAAGTAGGGGGCTGCCGTCTATTGTGCTTTGCGTTAAGCCTTTTATAAGGGCTCTTTTAGTTCTTAAATCCGCAAACCTTTTCTTCACTGCTTTTACGTCTGTTGAGTCTAGTGGGACGGGCATAGCTCTGGAGCCCGACAGCCCAGAGTAATCTTTCCGTATTAAACCAATACTCTCATGAACCTTTGGGGATACGCTTTTTTCAATTTCCCGTAAAATTTGGTCAATGTTAAGAGACGGGTTTTGTTCAAAGAACTCCAGCATAGCAGCCGTTGAGTAAACAGTGCCTACGTTCTCAGTGCTTTCTTGGTCGCTAAATAGTGCAATAGCTGGATCAACTGCTCTAGCAAGAACGCCAGCCCTGTCTTTTTTGGGGTTAATGTATTTATTAAGCTCGACTGGGATTTCTACTAAGCCTCCGTTACCTAAAGCAGCTACGTGCGGAAATACATTGTTATCCTTAAAAACCTCGTCTCGGATAAATTTATGTTGTTTTTCGGGGTCATCTAACTTAATAAGGTGGTCTTTGTGTTTATTAATGTACCCCTTTAACATAGTGTTATAGTACTCTACCCTGCTTGCCTCTGATGAGTTTTCGTGCACACTAGCTAAAGCAATTAGCGAAATTCGTTCGCCTTCCTGATCAATGTCAAATTTACTATTCTGGATGACTATAGCCGAGTATAGCCCATCTGTTATAGTATCGGCTTCTAGCCCAGACTTATAGTTAGTCACTAAAGTAGACATGACTGATGAAGCCTGTTTTCTATCACCGCCAGAAGAGAATAGAGTTTCCGCAAAAACCTGCTCTGCCCTGTAGCGGAGAACTTCTAATGGCGTGTTATCGCCCTGATTTAGTTTAAAAGCAGCGTGGCTTAGTGTGTTCTTTGCTCCGTTTAGGTCAACATTTGTTTCAATGGCTTGTCTGAAAGTTGTTATGTCACCTATGGTTGAGGTTGCAGTTTCTTGCTGAGTCACGTAGAAATCAGGGGCAGCAACAGACGCTAAGTCTGGGTGAGTAGATACAAAATCTTTATAAAGTTTTTCAACTTCATAGCGTGAACTCTTATCGCCCTGCGCGGCTCTCTTAACTAAATCAGCGTGCCTAGGCGACAGCCGTCCAAGGGCTCTGGGGTTGTCTCCTACATTTCTAACTGCTTTTAAGTTCTTATTTATCCAGTCCGATAGCATACTTTGCTCTGTGGCACTTGGTAGTAATTGGGCAAAATCAGGTCCAAAGAAATCCTTCAAGGCTGTGGCTACTGTAGTACCCCTAGCCTCAGGCAACTTAGCCATATACTGGAAAAGTTGATAAGCTAGCGCAGGTTCATCTTGAGCGTTTAGCTGGCTTTGAAAGTATGCACGCTCGTCAGCAGTCGAAGCAGATGCTAATCCAGCCTGCGCTGCCTCAACATCCACAACGTCAGGCATAAACATGGCGGCAAGCCGAGCCACTGACTCGAGCTTTGCAACTTGAGTGGGGCTAAAGGAGCTTTCGTCAAAGCTACGCAGAGTAGATATTTCCTTAACAACACTATTAAGATTCTCAGGTTTGAGAATATCTAAGTTCATTATTCCAGCCAATTGACTGTTAATGTTGCTCAAGCCTAATGTTATTTTTTCTTTTTGATATTCTGGGTTTATAATCTCCGTACGTTTTTTATTGTAGGCATTAGATATAGCTTCTTCATCAGCACCGTCAAAAACAATTCCAGCGTCTAGTAGTCTTTTGTCTGTTATAATATCTCTTATTGCCTCCATCCTTGAATCAACCTCGTCTTTACTAAGAACGCCAGTGTTTTCAAATTGATTCATCAGGCGGTCAAGAACCATCTGCTTAAGACTTCCATCAAAGCTACCTCTCGGCGTACCAAGCGAAGTTGCCTCACGTATTGGTAAGTGCATTGGGTCCTCTATAATTTCGTAAACTGAAGCGGTTAGGGCTTCGTTTGGCGCACCCTCGTCTCGGTATTTATCTAGGAAGTTTACTGTAGCTTGAGTGTTCTTATCTAGGTAAGTTAAAGTTCTACTTGAGGTCTCTGAAGTTACCCGTTTAACTCTAATTGATGTGTTTAAGCGATTCCATGCTTTTTGATAGTTCAGTATAGACCTTCTCTTAACCTCTTCATTGTCTATCTCTGATCTGTGGTTCTGGGGCAGGTGGTCATTAATGCTAAAACTTTGGCTTTTTGGATCTAGAGCCTTGAGCTGCTTTATGTTCTCATTAATTGCAGTGAAGTTCCCCGTATTAAAAGCCTCATTAATTGCAACCTCAATGTTGCCTAACTTCTCACCATATACCAGCTCAGACTCCTGTCCTAGCATTCCTTGGCTGCTTTTTTCTTTTCGATCTAACTCATTTTGAGCCACCTCTGCGTCACGCCTGTCACGTTCCGCTTCCAGTTCCTGACGCTCCTTCATGCGCCGTTGCCCAGCACCTACATCCCGCAATGCTTGCCCCACGTCCGTGAGTCCGCTCTTAAAATTAGACGATGTATCAAAAGCACTAAAACTTGCTTTTTGTTGCTGAGGAGTTCCTGGAAGTTGTATAGCCATAATTAATCAAAGATAGATTTAGAAAAATTATCAGTTGACGAAGCAGCGTCCCCAAGACCTCCAAGACCTGTAGCAAACGCTCCAAGTTTTGATTGGTTTGCTTGGACTCTGAATTGGTATGCTTTGTTCGCTCCCGATGATAGAGTCATGTCTCGATCTGCCATGCCCAGTGAATAGGCAAGACCCATCTGTCTACCGAAGTCTTGGTACTGTTTAAATCCTTCGTAAGTTTTTTGAGATGATGCAAAGTCAAACTCAGCAAGCTGCGTGTCAGCTTGAGCTTGAGCTGCCTTAAATATATCGGTATACGAACCGCCAAAGGTAGGTCGGGCGCGAACTGTGCCCAACTCCCCTGTAAGTTTCTGGCGCAAAGCTTTACGTTCAACTTGCGCCTGTTGCATTCCAACCTTGTTTTCTAAGGCTGCTGCTGACTCTTGGAACGCAAGGTCGTTCTGCTTACCGACCATGTTGTTGACGGCAACTTGAGCATTATACGCAGCTAGCTCTTCAGCCGCTTTTGCAGCGTCCTCCGCTGCTTTTGCTTGGTCGAGTTGTCCTTTTACAGAGACTGCTGTCCCTACTAGTGCGAGTGCGGTAGCCATTAGTTTAAGTCTGTTTTAGTAACAATTGATGCAATTGTCAATGGGTAAGGTTCGCTGTGTTTAATAGTTGGTACGTTTTCCGCACCAAACGTAGATCCAGACACTGGACGTTCTTTGTCAAAACCAGTAAATCCAGTAGAGCCGTATGTCGTAGACACTTGGTTAGTGGTTAGTGAATCTTTAACGCCAAGTGAGTAACTCCACGAGTTAATTAAGAAAGGTTTAAGTGAAATGATTCTTGAATTGTCAGAGCCGTAAGCTGGCTTGTTGCTTCCGTCCCAAGTCGGGAACATCATCTTAAGCTCGCCCTCGTACTTATTACCTACAACTAGATTCTGTGTAGTTGATCGGTTAGAAATTGTAATAACTCCACCAGCAACCACTTGGTCTCCAATGTACTGACCGTCCTGTATAACTGATACAGTGTCGCCATTTGCAAAGCGTGAACTTACGGTGACACTAATGTCTGAGCCATATGGTTTAGTTATTGTAATGTGGCTATCAAGGAATGGATACACGGTTGACTGTATTGCATCTGTTTGAGAGAGTGCTTCAGTGTGAACCGATGACCCACGTTTGACCACTACCCAGAGCTGATCAAGTTCTCCCTGAGCTCCTCTGTGTAACACAGAAATATCGTAAATTTTTTCTGACCCAGCAATGGTGTGCTCAGACCAAGCGTAAAACTCCTCCTGCCTGTGGTAAGATAAGCAGAATAGCTTATTACTATTTGTCCTTGCCCAAAGCCGAGGTTGCGGTGTGTGCTGATATGCAATCTGCTTAATTGAGTCGTTAATGAATGTGGGGTAGACTAGCTTAGATACATCGTTAGATGATGAGTTTGTTAAGTTAGCATCATACTTGTACTCCATTAGCCTAGTGCCTGATTGGTCGGGGTAGAATATAGACGATCCCACAGCCTCACCTTGATCGTTGCACGGCTCTTCCTCAGTTAGCTCAATTCGAATAGTTTTTGGACTGATACCAAATTGGTACTGGTTGGGCACAATGCGATAAATGCCACCTGTAGTTCCAACGACAAGATCACGCGAAGCTACTAGCCAACGAATGCCAGCGGTTGAGTTGTCTAGCTCATAGGTAATACCACTGGTATCTAACACTTGACCATCATTTTCAGCGGTCTTAAAGCTTTCCTCTACACCAGCTTCGCTGAAGAATAAGTTGTTAGGATTTTTAAATGTACCGCCAAATATACGACGTTGCTCAAATTTAGAAACAGTTCGTGGATAATTTCCAACATACCAAGCACCTTTGTTAAACTCTTCAAATTCGCCATCGCTTTCGTAACCTAAAGTTCTAGCGTCTCTTGGAACTGGTGATAATAGCTCAGCCCTAACTTGCGTAGCTGAGTTAATTGCTGTGATCTTTAAAAATACAAGTCCCGACGGAAGTCTGCCTCGGCAGTGGCGACCTATGTCATCAGC
>Ga0233415_10001386_pt1 | contig 10513 bp, 10 predicted proteins | sample Na_anoxic_12_MG_FD_188631 | JGI IMG/M metagenome (GOLD analysis project Ga0233415, IMG submission 188631) | Seawater microbial communities from Saanich Inlet, British Columbia, Canada - Na_anoxic_12_MG | ecosystem: Environmental > Aquatic > Marine > Inlet | place: Canada: British Columbia...
AGAATATGACTTATTATTTTATACAGACTATAGTGAGAATGATCCTAAAAAAAATTATACTATAATAAGTGAAACGGGAATTAAGGATATAAAATCTCCGATAGATAATAAATCTGATATAAATTTTATAATTTTTCAACTAACTAATAGATTTGGTGCCAAATTTGATATAAATTTAAAAGAACCGAAAAACTTTTTATTAAAGAATAATGTATTAAAATACAGCTTTTTTAAATGGTATATGAAGAAAGTATATAATAGACCCCTATCGAATGATTATACTGTTAATTATATGTCTCAAGATATGTCAACAGTAAGTCTTAAAAGTCCTTTTTTTATAAAATTTGGAGAAGATGGTGTAACATCATTTTCATCAAAACCAGACCTGAATCAAATACCAGAATTATCAACAGATGAAAATGATGAAGAATCAGAATCAGAATATGAATCAGAATATGAATCAGAAGATAAATCAGAAGATAAATCAGAAGATAAATCAGATATTGAATCAGGCGACGAGTCAGACCATAAATCAGATAATGAATCAGAACTATCCAATACGGATGAAGAAGAGAATGATAAAGGTCCAACATTTTGTTCACATGAATGTGTTCTTAGAGCTAGACAAAATTTAAATAATGAAAGAAACCAAGTAAAAAGTGACAAGGAATCATATGAACCTGTTCATGATATATCAGAACAAACATTTGATATAGATTTTTCAAAAAATTTAGTTACTTCTATACTAAACACAGAACAACAGAAACAACATCAAGAATAATAATATATTTATTTAAATCATTTAAAAAAAAATTGACAGCTAATATTATAATGGAGGAATCCCATAGTGATAATTCAGCAATGCAACAGCATCCATTAAATGACGAGTGGAATTTTTGGGCACATATGCCACATGATACCGATTGGTCATTAACAAGTTATAAGAATATTTATAATGCAAAATCTGTAGAAGATACTGTAGCAATAAGTGAAGCGCTACCTTCAAGATTGGTTAAGAATTGTATGTTGTTCATAATGCGGAAAGGAATTACACCTCTATGGGAGGATCCAAGAAATAGGAAGGGAGGCTGTTTCTCATATAAAGTAAGTAACAAAAATGTTTATGAGTGTTGGAAAAAATTAACTTATTCATTAGTAGGAGAAAGTTTGTCAAGTAATAAAAAATTACAGGAAGGTATAAATGGTATAACAATATCTCCTAAGAAGAACTTTTGTATTATTAAAATTTGGTTGGGTAATTGTGATTTCCAAAATGCCAGTATGATTAATTGTAGTAGTGGTATAGATGCTCATGGTTGCTTATTTAAGAAACATGCCCCTGAATATTAAATATTTAAATATTAGATAATGAAAATATTTAAATATAATCGAAATAATATTATATAAATATGATTATGAATATGGTAAGCTCTAGTGTGTTACTTTTTTTTATGTTAGCAACATATAATTGTGTTGCCAATGAATATAAACCAGTAGAAGAATTAAATGTAAATAATTATGAAGGAGAGTGGTTTCAAGTTTATAAGGATTTAGGAGATATGACATTTCAAGGATTTGGAACTTGTGCTGTTGCCGAGTATAAGCTTCAAAACGATGGTATAATTTCTGTATTAAATAGTCAAATCAATAAGGATGGGAGTGTAGGACAAATATCTGGAACAGCTTTTTATGATGAAGGAAAGAGTGGTGGAGAATTAACAGTAAATTTAGATGGTGTAAATATGGATGCTCCATATTGGGTATTAGAATTAGGACCAATTATAAATAATGAGTATCAATATTCCATTGTATCTGATAATTTAAAATTTTCTTTGTTTGTATTAGCTAGAAATGTTACAGAATATTACAACTCATATGACAATGGTGTTAAAAAATCATTGGAAGAATTTGGTTTTAATACAAAAATTAATAAACCTATGAAAATGGATCAAAGTGATTGCGACTATAACTATAGTTACATTACCAGTAACAAACCAAAGACGATGGTATATAGTAAACAATCAGAATGCGATGTAGCAGACTATTTAAAAAATGCTGGTTTTACATCATCTCAAATACCTACTATGGTATGTATTTCAAAATATGAAAGTTCTTTTAATTGTGACTCAACTAATAAAAATACAGATGGTTCTACAGACTATGGTTTATTTCAAATAAATAGTTATTATTGGTGTTCTGGAGATCCAAATTCTAAATATAATGAATGTGGGGCAAGTTGTTCCAGTCTATTTGATTGTCAAAAAAATGCTAATTGTGCTCATACAGTTTTTAAACAACAAGGTTATACAGCTTGGTATGGTTATCAATATCATAAATCTGAATGTGACAATTATAAATTAAATTGTTAATTATATTATTATTAAAATTTATTAATAATAATATTTAATCACTAATCATTATGTTTAGAAGGTAATGGACTAAGACATAATTTAATTGTTCCCAAGCTGGCTACATAATATTTAACTACTAAAGGTAAATCATTTTCTAAATACATTTCAATTTGACTACATAGATTGGTACATTTAATAAAATAACCCAAATTTTTCAATGAAAACTCGCCTTGGATAATTTTACTAGAATCTTGCTTTTCGATAAACTCCATACCTCCTGATGATTCTTCTCTTTTAACTTCAGCAGTAGCAAATTGTCCATCACATCTAAAAATAAGTTCATTTCCAACAGACTTAATTTCTAATCTTTCAGAAATACAAGATAAATCTCTAATGATTTTTTGGAAATCAGAAGATGGGAGATTAATAACCGAAGAAAAATGAACATCTGGTTCTTCAAATTCATCAGTATCAGGTTCAATAAGTCTAAGTTTCTGAGTTTTACATTGTTTAATGTCTCCGTTTTCAAACTTAAGACCTAAAAATGAAACAATACCATCATAATAGTCATTATTTTCAATATAAATTGTCAATGTATCATCATTGTCAATAGAGTTAATTAATTTAAACAGATGAAACATATTAACGCCAATAACAATCTTTTCTTTGTTACACTCATAATGTTCAAAATTTTCGGCACCTAAAAATAAATGGGCCAACATAGTGTGTGATTTATCCATATTAATAATTCTAATACCATCCTTCTTAAAGGTAATATTAGTTTCTAATAAAATATCCTTTAAAGCAGTCATAAGAGTTCTAAAAGGAGCGATTTGGACTGTTTTAATTGTCAAAACATTATTTGATTCAAACGAAGACATATTATACATAATTTTTACCATAAATCTTTAAATACTTATGCGTTTATATTTAAAAATTTAATTTATTTAATCAAATATTTTATATGCGGATATTGCCATACCAATCATAATAATTATCATTCCAACATAATCATCAATTGTTGTAGGAACTTTCAACCAATATTTATTGGTAACGATTTGTCCCATAAAATCAAATACATAGGATGCTAATGATAACTGTGGAGCGGTTAAAAATAAGTTCCCCATACGAATTGATGGAATAACAAACATCCATTCTAATGTTGCCCACAACTCTGCCCAAGCCAATTTTTTAGAAAAAGGAGCTTTTTCCATATCTGGAGTTGTTTGATGAAATAAGGCTAAATCCATTAATGCTACTACAAATAAATTAAGTATTATCCATAATATAAATCTATTAACTGTAAATTTTGTTTTCATTAGTATATATATATATACCAATGAATAAAATAATATATTACATCCAATTTTTAGCATCATTCATAATAGCACAATCGATTTCAATGTGGGGACAATTTTATACTCTAAAATATCCAAATATTTCTATGTTTAAGGCGTTTTTAATGGCGATTCCTTTTGCGTGGCTAGATTGGTTTTTTATGACAATAGCGATAAGTTTAGGACATAAATATAATTTAGTTTCAGAAACTCAAGATACATTTTTATTAATTATCACACAATTTATATTAGTTTTAATAATTAATCATTTTTTTCTAAAACAAGTATTATCTAAGAGTGATATTATAGCATTCTTTGTTATTTTATTGGCATTTGCGATAAGTTTCTCTAGTTTAGTAAGTAAACTAATGGGAATTCCTATTCCCAAAAAAGTTAAAAAGAATGAAAAGGAAGAAGTAGAACATGAACATAAAGGTGATCCTGATGATGAACTAGCGAAACGACTAAGATTAGACTAATTATATACAAAATAAATATTCTCCATTTTATATATAATGAAAGTGAAACATGGTTTTAAATTTAAAAAAAATGGATGGAATTATATTTCAATAAGAGGTAATCCGACACAACGAGGAATCGCTCATGGAACATTACTAAAAGAAGAAATTAAGGAATGTTTAAAAACAATGGAATGGAATTTATATGATACTCATGGATTTAAGGTTGATTTTTTTGTAGAGGTAAGCAATTATCTTTTTAAAAAACCAACAGAAGAACATTATCCTGAATTTTTTGATGAATTAAAGGGTATTGCCAAAGGAGCCAATGTTGATTTAGACCAACTAATTTTATGGAATAATATAGCTTCATTAGATTATGCTGTTCCAAAAATAACACTATTCTTAGATAAGATGCCAAAACTAAAAGAGAAATATGGACATTTACTTAAATCTTTACCAGCAGTTGGTTCTATGGAAGGTGGTTCAAAAGATAAATGTTCAGCTTTTATGGCAGTAGGAGATTATACACATGACGGAAAAATATGTTGTGCTCATAATTCATTTGATAATTTTATAGATGGGCAATATTTTAACACTATTATTGACATAAAACCAGATAAAGGACATCGTATTTTATTTCAAGGAGCACCAGGGTATATAGCGAGTCAAACCGATTTTTTTGTTAATAGTAAAGGATTTATAGGAACAGAAACAACAATTGGAGGATTTATTGCTTTTAAAAACGAAGATCCGATAACTGTAAGAATAAGAAATTGTATGCAATATGCAAATACTTTAGATGATTATGTAGAATTCTTGAAAAAAAGAAATTCAGGTGACTATGCCAATTCATGGTTAATAGCTGATACAAAAAAAAATGAAATTATGAGAGTTGAATTAGGTCTTGAATTTGTAAATGTAGAGAGAAAAAAGAATGGATATTTTATTGGTTTTAATGCTCCATATGATGCTAGAATTAGGAATTTAGAATGTATTAATACTGGATTTGATGATATAAGACGTCATCAAGGTGCTAGAAAAGTTCGCTTAGAAGAATTAATGGAACAACATAAAGGAAAAATTAACATTGAAATTGCTCAAGAAATAATAGCAGATCACTATGATGTGTATTTAAATAAAACGAATCCTTGTTCTAGAACATGTTGTTCTCATTATGAATTAGATGACAGAGCTTTTATGAGTCAAGCTGACCGACCTTTACCGTATCAACCAAGAGGAGCTGTAGATGGTTGTGTAGCGGATTCTGAATCCTGTAAACATATTGGATTTTACGGTAGATGGGGGGCTAGTTGTGGAATGCCTTTTTATGCCAAAGAATTTGTTAAACAGAACATTCAGTGGAAACGATTTGGACCTCATTTACATGATAGACCTTCCCAACCATGGACATACTTTAAAACATTAGACAAACCAATCAAGTTATCAAAATCCAAAAAACCAAAGAGAGAAAACAATAAAACAAAATCTAAAAAATAAAGTAAATATATAATTAAATGACTACATATAATTATATATGCGATAAACACACAAATTTAGATACGACTGTAATATATCCATTAAGTCCATGTCGGGGAAAATGTTTAGATTGTGGCGCAAAAAAAGTTCATGGATATTCGAATCCAGACCATATATCTAATCCATTTGGTTATTTATATTTAATACCTATGAAATGTCTTTCATGTTCAGAAGACAAAAAGAAATGTATGTGGTGTAAATAATTTATAATTTAACACTTGGTGTTTTGCGTTTACCATGTCCATGTTTTTTTCTAGATTTTCTTGCTAGTTTTAACGCCTTGCTGTTTTTCTTACATCCTTCTTTTAAAATATTATAGTCAACTGCCGCAGCTTTCCCACCTGTAATAGAACTAGCTAATCTGGCATATCCCCATGAATGACCACTTTGATTAGGTCTAGACCCAGAACTATAATAGGCACCTTGCCCCTTTTTAACGATTTTAGATAAAGAATCAATTGAACATCCTGTTTTACGCGAAAGGGATTTAGATGGTACTATTTCATCTAAATTATATATTTTTTTTGCTTTAGTTATATGTGGACTAACCTTAGATTTAAAAGATTTAACCTTCTTTCTTGTATAATATTTTCTTTTCTTATACATTTTTCGCGATTTCTTTAACATACTTCTTTGTTTCTTCTTATCTTTTCTAGTCAATTGTTTGGGTATATATCTTTTTGGAACTTTCTTGCCACCATGAAACTCTCTTAAACGATATATCATCGGAATACCTTGTTCTTGCATTGGCTCGATTCTACTTCCTGATAATAATCCTAGTTGTTGTTGTGTTCTTTCACTCAAGTAACCTGGATAATATCTCTTTATAATTAAATTTAATTTTCTCTCTACCTCTGCCTCATTATCTTCTTTTTGAGATTCTCTCAAACTCTCAACTAACTCTTTGGCTTTATCTTCTAATTCAACATTCATAAATCTAAATCCTAATTTATAATAATAAGGTATAACATCATCAATAGCACTTAATTTAATATAAGCTACATTTAATTCAAGTCCTAAATTAATAACTTTATCGATAATTCCTTTACCTCCTATTCTACGATCATCACCAGTTTCTCTAGTAGCCATACTATGAAACATTGAATTACAAATTAAATCGATATATAAATATTCATTACCATTCTTATCTAAATCAATAGTTACACAGGCAAAACCTCTAATATCGCGATTAAATGTATGAACGAATACCCAATCACAACCATCTAAAGTATCAGTGACAAATTGTTCACCTATTTTTCCTTGACAGTATTGAACTCTGGCATTTTTTTTAATTTCTGTTACATAATACCAGAACTCATCTTCTTGGTCATCTTTATTAAAGATTAATACATCAGACATAATATAATATATAAAAAGATTTAAAATCAATCTTATATATTATAAAAATGGATGATTCAGCTAGTAAAAACAAATTATTAGAAGTAGTATTAAATGAATGGGATAAATACGAAGATAATTCTATAATATTAACTAGATTGATTAATTGTATTAATAACTTACCAGAAATGTTAGAAAATACAAATACGACTATTATAGAACGAGAGAAAAGGAAAAATAAATTAGAAAAAGAGTCAGAACAATTTATTCAAAAGTTTCTTTACAATCATAAATTTTACTATCATACTACATCGGAATTGTTTTTTGAATACAATGATAAAAATTTTTCTTTGGTGAAAGAAGATGATGTCCAATATACTATTTTAACTGCTATAAGTTCAAATAAAACTTTAATGGATTGGAAGCAAAAATTAAAGGTAACGATTCTTAAAAAAATAAAGGAACGAGACATTTTTTCATGTATTCCTGAATCAGAAACAATTCAAAATGTTATTAACAAGTTACATCCCTCTATTTGTGATACAAAAGAAAAGGCAAAATATTTTTTAACTATTATAGGAGATATATTATTAAAGAAAAGTAATTATATCTATTTTCTACATCCTAAGACAAAACCATTTTTAAAAGCATTATCAACTTTGTCATGTATGTTATTCGGAACTCCAAATTTATTAAACATATTCAAATTCAAATATTATGAACATTCATTTACAGATTGTAGATTTGTAGACTTATGGGAATTTATGAATATTGATAATTGGAATTCATATGTTAAGGAAAATGAAGCCTTAGATTTATTTTGCGTAGCTGCTTATTATTCAACCAGATATGAAAACGCAGATAACTTTCTGTTAGAATATTGTAAAGATGAAAATCTTAAAAAATATGCTTTATATCTTAAAAATAATACAGAAGATGATATAATTAATCATTTTACAAACAGTACTCTCGAAAACAGTGTCGGATGTTCTATTAGTTGGAAAAATATGCAGTTTCTTTGGAAAAAATTTATAGATGGAGAAAGATTTCAAAATATGTTTTTTACCACAATTCTTAAAAATAAATTAATCGAACATTTGAAATATGATGAAGAAAAAGAAATATTTATGGATTGTACAAGTAAATTATTACCAACTGTTAGTAAATTTATTAAATTTTGGAATGATAATATAGAATTGAGTGATAATATTAACGAAGAAATTGAAATTGATGAATTATGTTCATTATTTACATATCATACAAAGACTAATATCGATGAAAATAGTATATTAGATTTAATTAGACATTACTATCCTGATATTTTTATTGACGAAGATAAATATCTATTAAACACAAAATGTAAATTATGGAATAAGAAGGATGATATTATTAACTCGCTTAAAAAATATAAATTAATTAGTCCATTAACAGAAATGTATACTGATGAAATTCCTATTACTGAAATGTATCAAACTTATTGTGGTAACAAGAATAAGTTTACAGTAAGTAAAAGATATTTTGAAAAATTTATAAAAGAGGAATCAGCACTATATATCATAGAGGATAATTTTATCAAGGTAAATTCATTTGAAAATATCTAAAAAATCCCACCAAATCACGATATGTTATACAATAAATATAATTAACTTAAAAATTTAAATTAATTATATAAAATGGACCCTCGAGAAATACTTCAAACATTAAAATTAAATGTTCTTATGAATTTTAAAACAGGCGATCCAACAACTGATTTAATTATTAGCTTAGTATTTACATCATTTATAGGAGCTTTTTTTAATTATATGGCTAATATATTTGATTATATTAATATAAGTTCTATTATTCAATTTTTCAAAGGAAGAATGGCAAGTGAAATTACCATAGAAGGGAAAAGAATTTTTCGAAGTAACAATTGGTCATCAAATGTTTCAACAATTTGGAGTAGAAGATTTGAAGCTATTTGGGATCATATAAATAACGATTTAGATTATCAGGGAATTACATCATTAAAGGAAATGATTGGTTCTATAGATACAGATGTAGATAACACTAAGGATAATAATATTTTTATTGTAGACCAAAATTTAGCCAGTTTTGCTCTAGATAGTGATAAAAAAATATTTGCAAATGTTAAAAGTTCCGATAACACTGGAGATTCTGATAAGATGATAGAAGTTACAGGTAAAGTAGAAACTATTAAAATTAGTATTTACAGTTATAAATTATCCCTATCAGATATTAAAGATTTTATTGAAAAATTAACTAAAAAATATAATAATAAATTAGAACAATCTAGATTGAATAATAAGTATATTTATAGTTTAAATTATCAATCTAGTAATGAGGACGGTAGAAAAATAACTTGGCAAGAAAGACCCTTCATATCTACACGGAGATTTGATAATTTATATTTTGATGAAAAAGACAAATTAATCAAAAAAATAGATTTTTTTATGAATAATAAAGAATGGTATGAAACAGAAGGACATCCATACACATTAGGTATTGGGTTGTCAGGGCCTCCCGGAACAGGAAAGACCTCTATTATTAAATGTATTGCAAATAAATTAAATCGACACTTAATTCAAATACCATTAAATAAAATTCAAAACGAAGAAGACTTTTATAAAGCATATTTCGAGTCAACATATAGCAAAAAAAATTGTGATAATACAATAGATTTTAACAATAAGATTATTGTATTTGAGGATGTAGATTGTATGACTGACTTGGTATTAGATAGAGAGAATAAAAAGGAAAATACAAATGATACTTCTGACAATATGGTTGTTTTAGAATCGATAGTAGATATTGTCTCGGCTAAAGATGCTAATACAAAAGGTTCGTTTAAAAAAGATAATACCTGTAAACTGACATTATCGTTTATTTTGAATTTATTGGATGGACTTGATGAAAATCATGGACGAATCTTAATAATAACTAGCAATTACTATGACAAAATAGACAAAGCATTAATCCGTCCAGGTAGAATAGATTTACAAGTAGAAATGAAAAATGCTAGTCTTAATACCATTAAAGAAATGTATACTCACTATTACAATTCCAAAATTCCTGCTAAATATCTTTCACAAATGAGAGATGAAATTGTTAGTCCAGCGGAATTAGTTAATTTTTACAGAACAAGTGATAGTTCAAAAGAATTTATTCAAAAAATAATTAACAAACACAATTAATAACTCTAAATAAATAATATAATTATAATTATTTATTTAATAATTTATCTTCTGCGAGAACCCTTTCTCTTCTTTGTTCCTCTCTTTCCTTTCTTTCCTTTCTTTCCCATAGTTCCAAATACACCACTTCCCTTGGGTTGAAGATGTCCTTTAAGGTGTTTTTGAGATCTAGCAAGCTCGCTCTTCTTTTTGGAAACAATGCGACCATTGTGCATTTTTAAATCGGATTTTTTCAAGTCACCAGAAGTCTTGTAAGCAGTTCCGTGCCATACTTGAGCTCTAGAACCCTCTAATTT
>Ga0233415_10001387_pt1 | contig 10512 bp, 12 predicted proteins | sample Na_anoxic_12_MG_FD_188631 | JGI IMG/M metagenome (GOLD analysis project Ga0233415, IMG submission 188631) | Seawater microbial communities from Saanich Inlet, British Columbia, Canada - Na_anoxic_12_MG | ecosystem: Environmental > Aquatic > Marine > Inlet | place: Canada: British Columbia...
GCCATCGTTTCGGCGCTTGGCACATCGCCAAACACATGGCGGGGGATGGTGCTGTATGGCAGCGCCCACCCTCTCCACGGGCCAATATCGTGTGGCCGTGACATGACCCCCTGGATCAGGGTCGCCGTTGGGTGCTCCAGACCACCCCACCGGAACAGGATCAGGTGAATCAGTTCGGGCGGCAGCGCCGTGCCACACACCCGCTCACTCTCCTCTTGCAGAACCTGGCAGTACTCGGCCAGAATTGGCATGTTGGGAAAAGGGCTATGCAAGAGGGGAGGGAGTGGTGTGTATGTGTGTCAATTTCAGCTTAGAAGCATCGCGCCGTGGAGTGTATGGCTGCCCAAGAAACGTATGACGGTGTCCAGCTGAGCGACATCATTCGCCCTGACGACCGCTGCGGCACGTCATATGACGACCTGTTGTTGCTACCTGGAACTGTGACATTCGACCGATCGGCGGTCGAGTTGGACACGCTGTTCACCCGGAACATCTCGCTCAAAGTGCCCATTGTGTCGTCGCCGATGGATACGGTGACCGACTCTCGGATGGCGATCGCGCTTGCGCTGCTGGGCGGAATTGGCACAATCCACTCAAATCTGACGCCGGAGGACCAAGCCACCGAAGTGCGACGGACAAAGCGGTTCCGCAATGGCTTTATCACTGACCCCGTGTGTCTCGGGCCGAGCGCATCGGTGGCCGATGCCCAGCGCCAGGCAGTCAAGGGTTTCCGCAGCATCCCGATCACAGACACTGGGACTCCTGGGGGCGTGCTGCTCGGTATTCTGACTCGGCGTGACATCGAGGCAGTGGATGAGCGGAACATGGAGCAGACACTGGTGAGCAGCGCTATGTCGGTCAAGCTGGTGACGGGCAAGGCCGGGACTACGCTGGAGGAGGCTCGGGCGATGCTGCGATCGTCGGCTGTCAGCAAACTGCCGATAGTCAACGAGAGTGGACAGCTGGTGGCGCTGGTGACCCGAAAAGATCTTCGGAACTGCCGCGAGTACCCGCTGGCCACGATGGACAAGAATAGTCAGCTTCGGGTTGCGGCGGCCATCAGCACCCACCCTGAGGACCGGGAGCGTACACGGCTGCTGGTGGAGGCCGGTGTAGACGCTATCGTCATCGACAGCAGTCACGGATGCAGTGTTCATCAGGTGGCGACGCTCCAGTGGCTGAAGGATACCTATCCGACGGTCGATGTGGTGGCGGGGAATGTGTCAACCCGCGCGGGGGCGAGGGCACTCGCAGGCTATGGGGCCGATGCTATCAAGGTGGGAATGGGTGTGGGTAGCATTTGCACCACGCAACGCGTGTGTGCGGTTGGGCGTGCGCAGGCGTCGGCAGTGAGGGCGGCTTCGAGTGTGGCCATGGTGCCGGTGATTGCTGACGGCGGCATCCGCGGTAGCGGTGACATTATCAAGGCGTTGGCGTTGGGGGCGTCAACTGTGATGGTTGGTGGATTGTTGGCATCAACGGATGAGTCACCAGGGGAGTACTTCTATCGGGACGGAGTTAGGGTTAAGACGTACCGCGGGATGGGGAGTCTAGCGGCGATGAAGGATGGGTCGGTGAGGCGATACCAGAGTCCATCGAGCGACGGTTGTGAGCAGACAGCAGCGGCGGGATCGGCGACAGCGATGGTGCGGGTGCCACAGGGAGTGGTGGGGACGGTGGCACACCGCGGCTCAGTCCATTCCCTCATCCCCCATCTTGCAGAGGCAGTGCGGCATGGGATGCAAAGTCTGGGGATGCAGACATTGAAAAATCTTCATGATGGTGTTCTCCGGGGTAGTGTTCGTTGGCAGCGGCACAGTGGTGCGTCAGCGCGAGAGGGCGATGTCCATGATCTGGTGTCGCACGATGCTTAGTCGAGGCGCGCGAGCAGGATATGGACAGTGCTGAAGGAGCTCGAGGCCGCGAGGTCGAAGCAGTCGCCCGCGGCATCATAGTCCATGTTAAGCGTGCACACGCCGTCGACGGGTCTGTGGCGTAGTTGAACCCGAACTCACCATGAGGGTCGCGATGCAGCGTAATCTCACGGAGATCGCTGAACATGCTCCGATCCCCATGTCGAGAACAATGGCGACTGCGTCATTTTCCCTGAACATTGAGTCTGCCTTGTCGTGACTGGTGACGGGCACACGCCTCGCCGCAGCCGGCACAGACGCAGACGTGAATGCCGGTAGGACACATGTACCCATGGGTGATTGGCTTGTCGAGGCAAACGGCGTAAGGGCGTGGCATGTTAACAGAGTTGTGCCTTCCGTTGTTTACGGACAGCCATTCGATTTTTTCGCACTTCCTATGAGGCCAATATATCGTCGATCAGTGTCTTAATCATATTGCTTCTCTTCAGTTCCGGCATAGTCAATGTCGCGGTGATCAGGCGCACGTTGGGCGGGCTAGCGATCCGCAATGCATGAGATATGTGATGGTTCGCGTCGGTTTTCGCCGGATTAGCATACAGTGTGTACTTGGTGGTGCTGTTGATGATTTTTTGTCAGTTCGCCGTATTTGTGATCGACTGGTTCTTGAAGCTTTGTTTGGGCGATGAATGCGATTACATGCGACACCTTGCATAGCGAACCGAACAGCAATGCCGCGTATCCACCTGCTGACACGCCGATGAATATGACTTTCTTATAGTTGCGCTTGCGGATCTTCGCGGTTAGGTAAGCTACCGTGTCATCTATACTCGAAGTGAGTCCCCGAATACCCTTGTGATACCAGCACTGATCCGGATCAACATAGAACGTCATGTCCAATGTTGTTCCGTAGTATGCTGTGAGACAACGAGAAAACTCAAATGGTAGCTTGTTCAGTCCCGAGGTCTTCCCTCCAAAGCTAATGATTAGGACATCGCCGTTGTTGTCCACTGAGTGTTCGGAACTCGTGTCGGCCCACATGCTGTATTGAACCTCAAATCTTATTCCCATGATCCTCCGCAGTCGGTTGTTTACTCAGCATCCACGATGGCGTGCCAGTCAAACGCTTCTCGGCCGCGAGTCAGGCTAGTCACATGAGCGCCTCGTCGCCCCGGAACAGATTGGTGTCGCTCCGTGCTGGTCCTGCCGCCGCTGCTGCACTTACTGTCCTTGGCATGCTCTCGCTTGGTCTGTCTGTAGAAAATGGGCGTATGTCGGTTAAATTTCGGGGGATCGTCATAGTGCTCACTCGGCGTACTCCAGGCTGCCCTCTTGAAAGTCGTCCACATACTGCGCCAGATTCGCCATTGCCCGCGGCGTCGCTCCACGCTCCCCGTTGTCCACGCTGAGATCCAAGATGCCGCCCGAGATCGCCTCTCGCAGTGCTTCGAGCTCGTCCTCGTTGAACATGTGCCCGTCTTGCTCCAGATCCGCACCGTCGTCCAAACAGCGCGACGCAAGGTACTGCGCCACCGACAGATAGGCCGGCTTCGAGTTGCGCCCCTTCAGCTGCGAAGCCACCAGTGTCTCGAGTGTGACCCGGATGAGCTCACACATCTCCGCCAGGTCACCGTCCACGCCATCCGCCACAAACCAGCTGATCAGCACCGACGGCGAGCAGTCGGGCTTGTCCAGTTCCTGGTAACAGCGTGCGATCCGGGTGACCATCTCGAGGTGTGACTCCCGCTTGCTAGTGCGTGCCAGCGTTCGCAGGTGAGCGGCCACCGTGTCCTCGGCCATGAGCTCGCGGAAGGGCTTCAGCAGCGGACTGGTGATGCACGAGTTGAGGTGCTCGCCGGTGGTGGTCTTTTTTGCCCTCTGCCGCTTCTGGAAGAACCGCTGAATCTGCTCGTCTGTTAATGTTTGCTGGGCGATGCGCAGTCGCAGCGTGCACTGATGACGAAGCCGGTTTTGCAATGCCTCCGGCAAATCGGAGAACTTGCGGCCGGTCATCTCATCCGGTTCCGGACCCGTGTAGGCGTACTCATCGTTGAGATACCCTACAGCTGCGGAACAACGCTGCTTGCCGTCAAGACTCTCGCGGATCTCAGCGCCGCGGCGTCGGCGCTGATGGAAGTACACCTCGGGGATGTCGTTGTCGTAGATGGCGCTGTGCAGCACATCGGACATCCATTCGTTGTCGTGCACGACCCCGCGCTGATGCGGTGGGTTGAGATCGATGAGGCCGGCTTCAACCTGAGAGTTGAAGTCGCCAAAGCTGACGGTTTGGTCGGTCCACGTGAGGGTTGGTGAAGAGGCAATCATCGTTCGGGGCAGGTTATAGCCATGGTTCTGACCCCGTCAGCGCTTTCAATTTTTGATCGAGGATGACTCACAACTCCGATGTGGAAATGACCGGGGCCATCTTGGCCTGTTGCTTGACAAGGCTGGCGAACTCGGACAAGTTCTTGATATTGTTGACCGACGCGTACATGTCCTTTGTGTCTCCACTCTTCATTTGGCTTGGCATGAATAGACCTTGCTCGACAGTCAGCCCGAGTACCAGCGTATCCAGATAAGAGGCAAAGGCGTTGAGGACCTCTTGGGTCTGTGTGGGTGCGAACATGTCCTTCTGCTTGTCTGCCGTCTGCTTATTGAGACTCTTCACTAACATGTCAGCATCTTTGACCTTCCGTTCCTTCTCCTTGGCGGTTAGTCCCTCGCGGAGTCCACCACCGAACCACCGCCGCACACGCTGTCCAAACCCTTCTGTCTTGCCGCTGGTAGTCTCATCGATTAGCAAGAGGGTGGTGGAGGGTGGTGTGTTGGCGTGGGTCATGGTTGGGTGGCCGCCGTGGCGGGGCAGGTGGGTGCCGCTGGAGTACGCCGGCTGTTCGTGGTGATGCGGGTGGACCGGAGGACACTGAGATCCGTGACGGTTTGTGCGGGGGGTCTTGCCGTCGGGACAGCAACCGAACTTGGTGCCTCCGCAGCCGCCGACCTCTTGGTGGTGGGTGGGACGGTGGTGGTGCGGATGCGGTCGGGGTTCGGGTCGGGGTTCGGGTCGGGGTTCGGGTCGGGGTTCGGGGCGAGGCCGGTAGTGATGCGGATGCGGACGAGCCGGGCCACGTGGTGTTGGTGCGGCCAGCGTGCTGACCAGACCCAAGCCAAAGACTGTTAGCACAATCAAAGCCCCGATAGCGATGAGATTCAACACGACGTCATCGAACATGATGGTGCTGGTCTAACCATCGAAAAACAGCGATCAGTGAATGATGCTGTCGTCTGGTCCATGGCGAACGTTTGGAGTGAGTTCCAGAAGCACACCCACGTACACACTCTCTCGCATCTGCTGCATGTGGCGCAGTCCACGGGATGGGATGGGAATCCCCATGCCTTCGGGCTCGGGTTCGGGGCTGGGCTCAGGGTCACTCTCGCTGTCCGCACTGATTGGCGGCGGTCGGTCCGTGACCAGCGATATTCCCGAATCGGCTATCGCGTGCATCTCACTCATCATCTCGGCCTGACTCACAAAGTATCGGATTGATCGTAGGGAGTACTGGAGACGCACGTCCCCATTCTCGAGCACCACGTCGTGGCCGGGTTGCCAAGCGTCGAACTCATGAGCCCAAGCGCACAGCACTCCGACACGCGCCCCTCTTTCCACCGTGCTGATTTGGTCGGGAGTCAGGTACAGCACATGAAGGCGTGATGAGGGGGAGTGGGCAAGGATGTGGTTGACGCCGGCGCGTCGAGCTAGACCGGGGCGTTGGGCTAACCAGGCCCAGGCGTCACGGGGAGAGTTGGGGGCAATGTCCTCGAGTACTCCGCCTTGGCCTGACAGTGGATGGAACAAGGGCACTAACGACATTGTTCTGTCAGTACTTGGCCATTACTCTCTGTGCCCTGCGCGCGAATCGATCTCAGGATTTCTCTCTGACATTCAGGATGTCCAACAGGTACGTTGTCGATTTTGGCACTCAGTTCCATCGTCACATCCTGGAGGAGGCAGCTAAGGCTATCAGAGAGTTCAGCGAACAGCGAGTGGTGGAGTGGCGGCTTCAGAATCTGGAAACGATGCCTTGGATGGACTTGTACTTCGTCGCCTCGGTCATGCGGGCGCTCAAACCAGTTGCGAAGGAGAAAATCAAGATCAGTTTGATCGTGCTGCCTAGTCCTTGGTGGCAAACGGCTGTCGATTCCTTGTTTGCATTGGCGAGGCCGGAAGCGCCGTATGAGATCTTTGCGGGCTGTTTGCCGGAAGAGATGCAAGAGGAGGTGGCGGAAGCACCTAGACGTCTGACGCTGGCGCTGGCGGAGATGGCAGCTGCGGCCCGGGGAGCGTCTGGACCTCCGGGACCCAGTGTGTGACGCGGCCATCGGTTGTCTTCAGCCGAACCACCTTCCGGCGCTGTGGATCGAGACCCTTGTTGTACACACTAAGCACGAAGCGCGGAGGCTTAACTTCGTGCCCGGGGATGTGTGCTTGGTACGCTTTCCAGGCGAAGCAGCGGTAGGAGACATCGAGCGCTGCCGTGCGAACCTCGAGCAGCTCTGCCTTGCTGAACTGGCAGATGGGGACAGTCGGAGAGACGCGGGCGGAGTACAGGGCCTCAGCCTTGAGGTAGTTGCCGACGCCGGCGATGAGCGACTGGTCCATCAGCAGCTTCGGCAACGTCCACTTCCCCTTCCTCTTGCATAGTTGTAGCCACCACTCGGTGGTGCATGCTTCCGGATCGAGCACGTCCGGTCCGAGTGACTCCAGCTTGGTTGTGAGATCGGCCTTGGACACAAACTTGACTGTGCCGTAATGCAGCTGATCCTGGAACCAGATGCTTTTTGTCTTGCCGCTGGGATCTTGGAGGGACAGCGAGACGCCGCAGTGAGTGCCATGGCTGGTGGTCCACGAGCCGGACAGCCCCATAGTGCTGAGCATGGCCCATCCGTTGCCGAACTCGATGAAGATCAGTTTTCCTTTAGATCCACATCGGACAACGTCTGTAGGTCCGGTGTTCTCAAGATGTTGGTTGAAGGCTTCGATGTTGCTGAGTGCGAGCTCGCGGGGCTTGATGTACCGCCCGTTGTAGATGTTGACTTTGAGTATTCGCTGACTGTGGCAGTACTTCCCCAGACGCCAGCCAATGATCCGGCACTCGGGTCCCTCGGGCATCGCATGATGTTACAGGTATGTGCACTGCGACAACGGGTCAATTTGTCGCGGTGTTGAATGCAAGAGGAGGTGGAGAGGTTAGATGTGGAATTGTGGGATTGCGGAGTTGGGAGTGGGTGCTTAGCGGCGACGGGTGCGGCGGCTTTTGCGACTCTTGCGGCCACGGCCCTTGCGACCCTTGCGGGACTTGCGCTTCAGGCCGAGAAGATAAGGGAGGCGCGCAAAGACAGAACCTTGGGCGAACCGGTAGCGGTGGCCGCCACGGTCGAAGTACTTGTTGCCACGCTTGGTGGTGAAGTCCTTGCGCCCGGGGTGGGTCTTGGACGCACTGCCCTTGCGGAAGCGGCGTGCGCCCCCCTTGCAGCTCTTGCGGGTCTTGCGGCCCTTTCCCTTGCGGCTCTTGCGGGACTTGCGGCTCTTGTGCGGCGTGCGCAGGTGCTGGACATCGCGGTACGAAACCATCTTGATGGGAGCAGAGAAAAAGCCAGCGATTCGGGCCTGTTCGGTATCGGGCGGGCGGTTGATTGCTTCATTCGTCATCGAGCTGTTCGGCTTCAAGGGTTGAGACGGTTTCGGGAATGGTGGGCAGTGGGTACTGGTGAATCTTCCCTCGGCGCGATGCCTCCATGATGCGCTTCATGCGGGCGATTTCCTCCATCTTGGCCATCTCCCGTTCAGCCCACGCGATTATCCAACCTTCGGGCACTCCCGGCACGCATGGCATGTGGACTTGACGGTCGTTCTTGTGCCGATTTAGATGTTTGACCGCTTCAAGAATGGTGTACACCATGCATTTGTGCAGCCCTGTGCAGTTATCATGACGTGAGTGTTCATCGGCATGTTCCGCAACCACACGCAACATCTTGTGCTCGATGAAGTTGTGAAGCGTGTTGCCGGCGGTGGCGAGGTACTGGATGTCTTCGGTGCTGAGTCCCATGTGCTCGAGGTAGTCGTCGAGAGCCGTCGGGTGGCCTTGTGGTGAAAGCGGCGGTGTGTTGGCCATCGTGGTGATAGTGGGAGTGTCGATAGGGTGCATGGGATGGACGCATCAATTGCGGGGGGTCGCCAACGTAAGGCATTTGGGGAAGAATGAGGAAGGGAAGGGAATGCAGTACTTGATTGCAGCGGCTGTTCACCTTGGCTCATTCGCATTGATGATGGCAGGCAGTTCCGACTCGATGGGTGGTCTGTTGGGGATGGGAATCGCAGGACTTGCGTGGCCAGTGTTTGAGTACTCCAACCATCTCATGCTGCACACTGACAAGGCTCCACGACACACATATCATCACCAACACAGCCGGGAGTACCCGGAGATACGAGTCAATCTGGGACCGGCATCGGCGACGATGCATGCTGGAGCGGTGATTATGCTATGGTGGATAGGATCTTGGGCGATAGCTATGGGGTACTCAGGGACGTTTGCCTTGCTCTACGCATTATATGAGGCTGCACACGAGTGGGGGCACATGGCGGACAAGAACATGTTTTGGATGTCATGGGCGTTGCAGAACTCGCACGCGTGGCATTGGCAACATCACATTCGACCAAATCGGAACTTTGGTGTGTCAACGCCGTTCTATGATTGGCTGATGGATACCGGAGACACGAAGATGGAGGCACGGTATACGGAAGGATGGGGCATGTGGTTGTTGCCGTTGCCGTGGGTGGTGTTTGCGCTGACACCGCCCGACCCGAACGCACCGCACGATCGCGAGACGGAGATTGAGCGACAGCATCGGAGCGCGGAGGCACGCCGCCGTCGGAAGGGTGGTTCATTTTCCAGGTAGAACACAAGTTCGGTTTCATGCCACCCAACTCGAAGTCAGTCCGTTTGTTGATGTTGGGGGACACAGGACACTTCAACTTGCCCATACGTCAGTTGATCGCGCGGGAGTCGCAGCGGGCGCCGTACAAACGGCCCGATGCGATATGCTTGCTGGGGGACAACTTCTATCCTGGGGGGGTGACCCGACAGGGGATGCGCAACTTTTTGGAGACGTTCAAGCCGCTGGCGGATGTGCCAAGGCTGATGATTCTGGGGAACCATGACTATTGCCACAACGCGCGGGTGTTTCTTAACTCGCCGCACTGGACGATGCCGGATTACAGTTATGCCCTGGACGTAGGGCCGGTATCGCTGATAATGATTGACACTGTGCAGATAGAGCCGAACTGGAGCACGGGGAAGGGGGGTAGTGGGCACCCGGGAGATCCCTGGACGACTCCGGGGAGGGTGCGGGACGCCACAGGATTGCCGCAGCCCAAGCTTCACGACCGTGAACTGGGACGCCTCCGTGCCTTCTTGCATCCCCGCAAGCACAAGTTCACGATTGTCTGTGGTCATTATCCGTTAGTGTCGAATGGGTTGTACAACATCTCGGCCAAGTTGCGGCAGGCGATTTTGCCGCTATTGGATGAGTTCAAGGCGAATGCGTATGTGTGTGGCCACGAACACTCATTAGAACACACGGCATTGCAGTTACCGAGTGGACATATGTGTGATCATTTCATTAGTGGTGCGAGCAGTGAGGCTAGGTCGGCGACGATACGGCGGCATCCGGGGTGGGTGTATGCGGGGTTGGGCAGCCTGGCGGTAGAGACCACCGATAACAAAGTGAAGTTCATGTTTTCGGATGCGGCCGGTCGAAAGTTGAACGATGTGGTACGCCCGTTGCAGCAGGAGTAATGCGAGAGGACAGGTGGGGTAGCTAGTAAGGTCTGACTGTACATTAGCCGATGGGCCAATGTGCATCACGGAATCGAGAGTACGATCCAGAGGCAGCGTTGGTGGGAGGGCTGTCGCCGGTGAGGAGGCTGTCAGGATCGTTGCGGGGCTTAGTGGGACGGGAGGAGGTATTGTTTTGGCGCAGTGCCCGCTATCAGGGGAAACCGGCTTATTCGTTGCGTTTGACACCACCGTTTGGGCTCAAGCATCTAACGTTGGGGGCGGACATGGTGGTGTTGGAGCGTGTACGGGAGAAGGAATCGAAGGATAGATTAGTTTTCGGGGGTAGATGTCGGCAAGGGTTTGAGTACTCGGTTGTGGTGCAAGAGAGAAAGACAGGAATACGGTTGGTAGAGGGTGAGTGTGTGGTGCGAGAGACGCCGAAGCGGAAGAGGAAGAGAGGGCATGTGTATGTGATGAATGTCAGGTGGATCAAGCAGGCGAAGCACGCGGGGGATTATGCGGTTGATTATGAGTTGATGCTGTACCGGTAAGTTATTGACACCATGGGTGGTGTGGCGCTCTAAGCCCCCTCGGGCCGCAAACCCACTTAGAGCAGTGCCGCGGGGATAGAGTGGAGGCGCACAGCAACCCCTTGAGAACATTCATTCAACAAGGCCTCCCGATCGAAACCTCTCTGCGGCTTGCAGCAATCTTTTCGTTACTTTTGATCTAACGATCCCCAGCCGCTAGCACAACTCGATCTGGGCGGGATTCTCTACGTCCGCATCGAGAGTTTTTTCTCT
>Ga0233415_10001388_pt1 | contig 10512 bp, 7 predicted proteins | sample Na_anoxic_12_MG_FD_188631 | JGI IMG/M metagenome (GOLD analysis project Ga0233415, IMG submission 188631) | Seawater microbial communities from Saanich Inlet, British Columbia, Canada - Na_anoxic_12_MG | ecosystem: Environmental > Aquatic > Marine > Inlet | place: Canada: British Columbia...
TATCATAGTATATATTTTTCTTAATATAACCAACGTTCAATGACAATGTAGGGATCGGGGAAAAAATAGGAATATAGGAGATTCTAGGATTTCTTTTTCCGTTATCTCCATGAAAGCATAGCAAATAAGGAGAGAAGTAACAGGAGAAGTATGTATCTAAGTTTAAGATCGAAAATTATTACATCTTTTCTGGTATTTTCGATAAAAAGTAATTGGACTGATCTATATTCACCTAGTTCTGATCTCAAAGTCTATAGATGGAAAAAATTATTAATGATGACAGATTTGAAAATTCGATAAGAAAAGAGGGAATATGATATGTCAAGTTATTTATGTCGGTATACTTGTCTTAATTGTGGTTACAGGTTTGAGGAAGATTTTCGAACATTCTATTCTTCGCTTTGTCCAAAATGTGGTATTTTTCCGAGCAAATCTATGGAAATAAATAAATCATGGACAAACCCTGAAAACTTACACAAGTTAGGTTGCCAGATGGTAAAAGCAGCTGATAATTCCAATGAATTCGGGGGTGCATACAAGTTGTTTAAGAAATCTGTTGAATTGGATAATTCTAGTTCTTGCTTTTGGAAAGATCTAGGAGAATGTTGTATAATCCTAGGAAGAGTAGCACCTAGTAGCATCAAAAGGGCATATGTTTGGTTTAAAGAAGCTATTGATGCCTTTGAAAAAGCTATTACCCTTGACAGTGATTTAAATCAAGAAGATTCCTTGATGCTTCAATTAACATACGGTGCTGCTTTAAGGGCATATGCGAATGAGTTTAGAACAAATTCATTTCTTGAAGCAGGCAAGATTCACGATCCCGTCTTAGAACATTTTAAAAAATTATTAAAACAATATCCTGAAGAACCCGTAGTGAAGTATTGTCTCTCGGAAGTAATACTCGAGAAGGGGAGTAGCTCGCTATCCTTACAGAATATTACTTCTCCAGCTCAATTCCATCTTATAAATGAAGCACTCAGACTAGTTGATGAAATCCTTGCTTCAGAAAAAAAATATACAAGGTTAAAAATTCCTCTCATTCGTATAATTATGTCTGGCTGGCGAAATTATCACATAAAAGTTTTACATTCATATCACGAAGTGACAGTACTTGCATTGGTATTACGAGCACGAATTTTCTCTTCTCTAATTTTGTGCGAAACTATTATCCATCAGGACACAATCATAGATAAATCGAAATCACTAGATCAGGATGTTCAAGAAAACTTTGACAGATTGTCATCAGAAAATAGGAGCTCATTATTAGCAGCAGTATCCTTAGATCCAAGTTTACGGGAAGTTATTATAAAATCGCATGAATTTGTTCCCAGTAAAGCCCCGTACTCAGATAAGAATTTGATTTATGCTCTAGATAAAAAAATCGAAGAAGTGAGCCGGGAGAAGCGGAGGCAGGACTATCGAAAAACCTTTCCTTTTGAAGCAGATTTGCTTATTTCTCTTGAACAGGAAGTGGGGAAAAAAATGTTTGGAGAACACAATCATGTAAGCTTTAAAGAAGGCCGTGTAACCAACATTACAATTATTGATATCGGATTGAGTTCATTCCCCGAGGTTATTACAGAATTCTCCTCCCTTCAAGTATTAAATCTTTCAAATAATCCTTTTAAGAGTATTTCAGATTCTATCGGGCACCTTAAATCTTTGGAAGAGCTGAACTTAAGTGGGATGGATCTGAAATCACTTCCAGAAAATTTTGGGAAGTTAGTCAATTTGAAAAAAGTGAATTTAAGCGGAAATAAACTTAAATCACTTCCAGAGTCCTTTGGGAACCTCGAAAATCTTCAAGAAATCTGGCTTTTTGGAAATTCATTAACCAAGCTCCCAGGTAATTTCGGAAATCTTATTAATCTTCGAGAACTGCTAATACAAAACAATTCGTTGCCAATGCTTTCAGAAAACTTTGGGAATCTTATTAATCTTAGAAAGCTGTATTTAGATAAAAACCAATTGACCACCCTCCATGGTTCTATGGGAAACCTCGTCAATCTCAGATATCTTGATTTGCAAAATAACGATTTGAAAGAGATGCCTGAAACAATTGGTAATCTACTAAACCTTAAAAAGTTATATCTTAGAGGCAATGACCATCTTACATTACCTAATAGTATAGGAAAACTAAAGGAACTAGAAGAATTAACTTTTAGCTCTTTTTCGTTTCCAGAAAGTTTAATTGATTTAATTAATCTTAAATACATAGGATTGTCTGGTCAGGCAACGTACTATGAGGAAGATGAGGCGTTTCCAGAAAACATCAAGCAATGGCTTGATGATATGAGGGATTAGTAAAGATGTCTCGAAACGCAACGGTATGTAGGCACACTATATTCGTGGATAACAGCCCTGGGGACATTTGAAGACGGACAATCACTCAAGAAAGTCTTTAAAAAGAATTCATTGTTACAATCAATAATTTTTAAGCAAAACTCTATCCTATTATTTCTTTATTCAATTGGGCTTAATTCTATCTTTAACTAATTCCTGAGAATTATTGCTAGAATGGTATTTTCACTCAAATATGAATTCAAAAATAGGATTTAATAGAGAAACCTGTAAAAAGGATAAGTGGTTCAGGTAGTTAATAAGTTAGTAAAGAGGAATTCACAATAGATAAACTCCCTTCCGCGTTCTTTTAAGAAGTGAGATATTAAATAGCCAAATAAGTGAAGATCTTAAGGTTGGAGCTTTCATTATGGTTTAAGAGAGTTTATTGTAAATTCAGCTAGGAGATTTACAAAATGAAACTAATTATAAAAATTATACCATTAGATTCACCTTTTGCGCTGGTGAATGAGAAGGATTTTCCTAAGAAAATTACATATCCTTGTCAATTGCGTATTTCCAGAGATGGTATTAATTTTCCAATACAGGCCTATTTAACAAATAAATACGTCGCAACAGGTGAAATCGGGATTTCTTCTTCCGTTTTTGAGAAATATGGATTATCAGAAGATACAGAAGTTGACGTTCATACAAGAAAAACTTTTGATTCAATAGCACATAGAATTATCATTGAAAAAGTTAAGGGAGTTAAGGGAAGGGATTTAGGGAAGGAGGATATGGATGCCATCACAAAAGGATTTATGAATGCAGATATATCCCCCTCACATTCCTCCGCTTTTGTATTATCTCAACATTTCACTGAATTTTCCCTAGACGAAATAGAAGCAATGGCTCGTTCATTCGCTGATTCTGGCAAAATGTATGATTTTTCAGGTCCAGTTTTCGATAAACACAGCATAGGAGGAGTTCCAGGGAATAAAATAACTCTTTTAATCGTTCCTATCTTAGCTGCCGCTGGTTTGTTGATTCCGAAGACATCTACTCATGCTATTACTTCTGCTAGTGGTACAGCAGATACCATGTCAGTATTAGCCCCTGTAGAGTTGAATGCTAGTGACGTTTTAGAAATGGTCAAGAAAACCAAGGGATGTATAGTTTCAGGCACAGATATGGGAATAGCACCTGTAGTTGATAGAATTATCACAGAAGCAGCTTTTCCACTCGGGATTGATCCTGAATCACTTTTTTTAGCAGGTATTTTAGCCAAGAAATTAGCAATGGGGGTCGATTTCATGGCCCTTGATATCCCAGTGGGTAATGGAACCAAAGTAGAATCAGAAGAGGAAGGTCGTGCCTTAGCTCGTTCATTTGTAAATTTGGCCGCTCGTTTAGGCATTAAAGCTGAAGCAGGATTGACTTATGCTAACGTGCCTGTTGGACATAGTATAGGACCTCTTTTGGAGGCAGCTGAGGCAATGGATGCATTATCAGGAAAAGGGCCAACTTCTTTGGTTGAAAAGAGTTGTGAAATAGCGGGAATTGTTTTTGAATTAGCTGGTATGACAGGCCGTGGATTGGGTAAACCTTATGCAGCAGATATTTTACAAAGCGGAAAAGCTCTAACTAAAATGCAAGAGATCATTGAAGCTCAAGGAGGCAATCCAAAAATCACTTCATCAGATCTTCGTCAACAATTGGAGGGTCTACCGAGATTATCTTATTTAGCTCCTAGTGATGGTTGGCCACATACTTGGAATAATTATGCCCTTAAAGAGATTGCTAGAGCTGCTGGTGCGCCAGGTGATCCTTTAGCTGGTATTCAAATACTCTCAAAGAAGGAATCTGTTAGAAAAAATGAAGAAGTTTTTCGAGTTTATGCTTCCTCCGAATCTGATTTAGATGAAGTGCGAGGTTTGATTGCTAAACTCCGACCTGTTATCGTGGAAAGCGTTCTCCTTGAGAGAATATCTTAGCTCTTCATTTTTTCTTTGTAAAAAAGACACTTTGTGATAATCTAATACGAAATAGCCTTTTAATTTTTATATCATGACAGCAAGTTTCTTTGATGCCCTTTTCATATCGAGTAAAATTAAACCAAGCTTTGCATCAACTCGAGCTATTCCAACCAAAACAGCATGCTCGCCAGAATCTCGGATGATAACCAGCCCATTTGAACCTGTAATAATAACTTGCTCCATTATCCCTCTTTCTAGTTCTACAACAACCCGTTCTGAGAGCGATAAACTAGCAGCAGTCATCGCTGATATTCTGTCCTCGTCTGTGTTTGTGTAAAGTGCACTTGCTATTGGGAGTCCGTCCCTTGTTACTACAGCTAAACCTTCAAGATCTGGAATTCTGCTTTGCACTTCTTTCAATATTTTCTCAATCTCAGCGAGTCTATCTGTGATTTCAGCATCATCATTTTCAAACATTAAGTGCACCTGAATCTACTTTCGGAGGAATATTTCGAAACTAATTGAGCTTTTAGATCCAATATTTAAAATGCTTTTGTTTTATAAAAACACAGCTGAATCTATGTTTAGCAATTAAATTCATAAAATTTCTAGTAATTGTTTGACTCCAAAGAAACTATTTATGCTGAAACTTGGAGAAAATCGTATCACTACAAAATTGGTGAAAATGATATGAAAGGTTCAGGAAAACTCGCTGTATACGTGGGGACATTTGTATTTGTCATAGTTGGCTACTTGGTCATGCAAATAGTATCTGATATTCTCTCCGATATTTTTACGGATCTAGCTATCGACTTTTTGACACCAGCAAGAATTATGCTCATGGTAGCTGCTCTTGGTTGGTTTGTGGTCTGCTTTCTTACTTATTGGGGATCCACCCGTTGGCTTGAAGAAGGTGAAAAAGTTGGTTTGTTATCGTTATTCTTTTTCCTAGTTTGGTTAATTGCTTCGTTTGGAATTTTAATAGGTATAATACTCTTTAGCATGTTCCAAGGATTCACTGTAACATTGGATTTGGATAACATCCTTAATACATTCTTCTTTGCTATGCCTTTAGCTCTTGCTCCTGCAATCGCAGCTATTCTTGGTGTAACCAATAAAGCATAAGGATTTCTTCCTTCATCCTCTTTTTTTTTATTTTTCAAGGTGATTTGTAAGATATGAACGATATAGTAATTGTTTCAGCTGTAAGAACAGCTATTGGAAGTTTTGGAGGGACTTTGAAGAATTTTAAAGGTCCTGATCTTGGAGCGGTTGTAATGAAAGCTGCTATTGATCGTACAGGTATTCCAGACTTAGCAGGTAATATCAATGATGTAAGATTTGGTTGTTGCGTTGAAGATAATCGATATATGAATATTTCTCGTATAGCAGCATTACGTGCAGGTATTCCAAAGGAGGTACCAGCTGTAACCATGAATCGTGTATGTACTTCTGCAATGGAAGCCATAGTTACAGGCATGCATCAAATACAGGCTGAATCGACAAGTGACATTATTCTTGCTGGAGGTGTCGAATCAATGAGCACCATTCCTTATTTGTCCTATGATATGAGATGGGGTTCTAGATACTTCGATAAGGTCATGGTTGACGGCGTTATGGAAGGTTTGAAAGCTGGTGGTGATAAATTAATGGGCTTGACTGCGGAAATACTGGCTGAAGAATATAAATTGCCTCGCAGTGAGCTAGATGAAGTAGCTTTCAGATCTCATCAGAATGCTCTAAATGCTAACAAAACAGGGAGATTTAAAGACGAAATAGTACCTATTGAGCTAAAATCTCGAAAAGGAACTACGGTTTTTGAGGTTGATGAACATCCTCAAGATTATTCCTTGGAGCAATTAGCTAAAATGCGTCCTGTGTTTAAAAAAGATGGTGTTGTAACATCTGGTAATGCTTCAGGCATTAACGATGGTGCTGCTGCTGTCATGCTTATGAGTGAAGCAAAAGCAGAAGATTTAGGTTTGAAACCTCTTGCAAAAATCCTAGGTTACGGTATTGGAGGAGTAGATCCTGATCGCATGGGTATGGGCCCTGTTCCAGCTACTAAGAACTTATTCTCGAAAATTTCTGATTATAGTCTCGATGATGTGGGGCTTATTGAGCTTAATGAAGCGTTTGCTGCTACATATCTTGCTGCCGAACGAGAAATGAAATTTGATCGGAAAATTGCTAATGTTAATGGATCAGGGATTGGTTTAGGCCATCCTGTTGGATGTACAGGTGCTCGGATTGTTGTTACACTGCTACATGAAATGATGAAACGTCAAGTATCACTTGGACTTTCTACATTATGTGGTGGTGGTGGGTTAGGCATGTCTCTTTTATTAACGCGAGATATATAATCCTTTGAAAAAAAATCGTCTAATGTGGGTTGCTTTTCCCACTCTCTTCTCTTTTTTGGCCGTACTTTTGCCAGTAATTGCCAATTCCTGGAACTACTTCGCAAAGTATCAAAATTAATTTTGAAACAGGCTTTTTCTGGGCTGCATTCTCCTTTGAAAGCGAGATTTCCATCTGGTTGTTTAATCAGTTGTCCATTACAGGGATGATGACAATTACAGAGGACTTTCTCTTCTCTTTTTGGATTGGCGGTCACTAATGTTTTGAAAAAGGAGTCGAATGACATATGTATTAATCCTAAGTTGATGATCTTGTGAAAGATGTTGCCTGTTAATCAATATATGATTTTTGTCGGCTTATAAATCTATTTGTTTTTTTAAGTCGGGTTTAAAGTCGGGGCGTTCATTCATTGCCTGTGTAGTTTTTTAGGGAGAGACGTTTAGCATTTCTGACATTGAAAAACCATTTATTCAGGCATTAGTCATTTTAGACTTAATGCTGACGAATGAAACAGCGCTGTAGTTAGTTGATTGTTTTTTCTTAGGTCACTCTTGTCATATAAGCGTGTGAACTCCTTAAAAAGAGTATTAGTTAATAAATAAGCATTGGTGTGAGTCTTACTAGTTATTTTGTCATGACACCAAACCTAAATTAGTTAGAAATACCTGAAAATAGTTTTTGACCCTCTGTCTATTCATTATGCAATGTATTAGACTCTTAGGTTGAAAAAGATGGTTTATTCGTGATACACAGATTTTGAAGAGCAGTTATTTTTAGTGTTTCAATTATACTCCGATACTAGGTTTATCAAATAGTAACACTATTGGATAATCAGGGGATTATAACGAATCATGAAACACGACTTGTTATCAGGCGGGGATACGTATAATTTTCTTGTAAATTGGCCTAAGAGGCTTTCAATCGAGATACCTTTCCTTACTGATATTATTAAAGGTCGGTTATTAAGAGAGAACGAATTATTGTCAATCGGATGCGGTACTGGTCAGCATCTTTTTGAACTTCAAAATCTCTGTGAATGTAATATTACTGGATTAGACATTGATGAAACAATGATCGACAAAGCAAAGCAAAAAACTTCTAGGATAAAGTTTATCGTTGCTGATTTCCTGGAAAGAGATACTTTGACACACAAAAAATATGATATCATTTTTAGTTTGGGGAATTCTATTGGCTTAATAGCATCTGCTTCTAAATCATTCGATCAGGTGGTTAAGAAGCTAGACACACATCTTAACTCTGAAGGTATTCTTATTTTTCAAATATTGAACACAATGAAAGAACGAAATGGTTGGTCTGCGCCTCGTCAAGTACGCACTGAATCTGGTGAATATGTGTTTTTACGAGGATTTACAACTACTAAGAGTTTTATTCATCCAGAAATTATTACTCTTTTTCGAGCAAATGAGGAAGACGATTTTCAATTAAGAACTACAGGTAGAGCAAATATTCCGCGAATTTCTGTTAAGGAAATGACTCTTTTACTCCAACAGGCTGATTTCACAAATATCCATGTTTACGGGGATTATTTCAAAGGATCATTTAATGCTCAAACTTCTTCTGATATGATCTTTATTGCTGAAAGATAATATTATTAACAAAACTCATTAACTCAAAATTACTATTTGTTGCATTCAATTTAATATTAGGTCGAAGATTGATGGAAAAAGACTTTCAGGCGTTTCTTTCGAGATTAAAATTAGAATCGGCTGAATTACCATCATTACGCCCTTTTTTCCGTTCCTTATTATTATATCAATACTTATTTCCTAACTCATTGATCAAAAATGTTTCAGATAAGCTGTCTTTTATTTCTAAGGAGCTACAGGAGAATAAATCAACAAACCTATCCCTTATATTAAATTCGTTCGTTACTTTGATCAGTCCTTCTTTAATTGATTATTTAAAAAGGACAAATTGGTGGTGGGATTGTATATTACTGTTCAAACACAAAAAATTGACTATATATCAAGTCTCTTCTGTTCATGAATCTACGATGAGCACAGAACGTAAGAAGTCTACGGGTGTGTATTTTACTCCTCAACCACAGATCAAATTCATTTGTAAATATAGTTTATATAGAAGACTACTTTTTTCTCGCAGATTAAGAATTGAACGAAATACTTTAATCAAAATAATATTTCTACAAGAAGTTAATGGATTGAAAAAGGACGATTTGAGGTTGTTATCTCAAATTTTAAGTAATTTAACTGTTATTGATCCCAGTTGCGGTAGCGGGTTGTTTCTCTATGAGATGAGTTTGATAATAGGCTCATTACTGAAGACATTAAGTTCTAACAACATAATTACTTACATAGAGTATCAAGAATACCTACAAACCTTTCAATCTAATTTAATGGGTTATGATATTAACAAAGAGCATATTACCTTTACAAAATTTGTGTTACTATCAGCTCTCATACATCTTCAACCGGAAAAAAGACTAGACTTTGCAACAAATTTAGATCTGTTGTATAACGCATTAAACAACATACAGGAATGTGACTTCCTTCAAACAACCTTTCCTGAATCAGTGGAATTTGATTTATGTATAGGGAATCCACCATATCTCCGTCATCATGAATTTGATAAAAAAAGCGTTATAGAAAGTATAGTAACCTCAACAAAACTTCAAAATGCAATAAATAACTATAAATTGAGATTTGACGCGAAAGCTGATCTTTATGTTTATTTCTGGATCAAAGGGATGACAATAATAAAAACTAATGGAATTTTAGGTTTTGTCTTATCAAGATCTTGGTATTCCTCGCGTTTTATGGCTCCTATTAATACGCTAATTTCGAAGGGAGATTTTTTACTTGATTTGATCCTTGAACTCCCATCAGATCCATGGAATAAAGCTCAGATTAGAACGAATATTATTTTTGCTAATAGAAACGACAATTTGCGTAAGGAACAGATTACTAGTGTTATAGTTTGGAAAAAACCACTCGTACATCTTCTAGATAATTTCGATAAATATCTAGAATTATTCGTAAGTGATCCAAAGGACTACTTCTCAAAGCATCAGAATCATCAGATTTTGTCTGAAGAAGCTGAGGAATACCGTTTTACTCGTGTTAGTAATGTTAAGTTCTTGTTTTCTCAGGATCCATCAATTTTAAATCCATTAATGAGAGTAGATTATTTTAGCATGGCTCCTTTTTTGATCCATGACATTTTATTAGCGCGTAAAGACAAATTCTGTTTAATAAAAGATTTGGGAGAATTCTCCCTCGGTTCTACAACAGGTGCAAATGCATTTTTTTACCTAAACGAAAGGATTATTGCAGAATATGGTCTTTCATCTAAGTATTTAGTTCCAATGACCAAATCACCCAGAGATGCGATTAGTTTATCTAATTTCGATTCGAGTAAGAAGTTGCGCTTCTTACATATTACTCCGCATATGAAGTTGGAAGATCATCCGAATTTAGCTAATTATCTTGAACAAATTCAGGAGAAAGTTCTCTCACGACCATATTTTCGAAATAAATCTGAAAATAATTGGTACAAAACAGTTCTAATTCAGCCAGACCTGATTATTCCCAACATGACCTTTTTAAGATCCTTCGTAGCGTATAACGAAAATAAACTACATATTGATAAGCAATGGATCGGTTTTTGGGCACAGGATAAGACTTGGTTACTACCTTTACTGGGTTTTATGAATTCTTCACTGGGACTATTAATGCGTGAAGTTCAGGGAACTAGAACATTGGGTTTAGGGTCATTAAAGCTCTCCTTGGGTGAATGTAAGAATTTACTTGTACTGGATCCAAGACTTTTTCCAAGCTCTATTTTGAACGATTTAAATTCAATTGTTCTTACCTTACTCAGAGAAAAAATCCCAGCGTTCGGGGTAAAGGCTAAA
>Ga0233415_10001389_pt1 | contig 10510 bp, 9 predicted proteins | sample Na_anoxic_12_MG_FD_188631 | JGI IMG/M metagenome (GOLD analysis project Ga0233415, IMG submission 188631) | Seawater microbial communities from Saanich Inlet, British Columbia, Canada - Na_anoxic_12_MG | ecosystem: Environmental > Aquatic > Marine > Inlet | place: Canada: British Columbia...
CTGAATTACCGGTGGTTTCTGGAAACTCTATTTCGGTGTCAATGTCCAAATACTGTGTCTCACGATATACGGGGGTTCCAGCGCTTGAATATTTATCTATAACATCTTTATTAAGCTTCTTATCAAACTTATCTCCAGTGTATTCTAGTAGCTCGTTCCAGCCATTAATAACACTTGCATTCGTCTGTTTTCTTATAACATTAAGCTTTCCGTCTATAACTAAAAATCTACTACCATCCCTTGAGTCCTCAGACCACCAAGGCCACCCAAGGGCAGTGTCTAAATCATCGAAATCCTGAGGATTTTCCATGCTTGCACCAGTAAACAAGCTGAACCCATACCCTGACTCTTCAGTCGTGCCAAGCCTGAGGGTTGTGTCTAGCTTCTGAGCGCCTGAACCTGGATCATATACCTCTGAAACCTCCTGAAAGGCTAAATAGTACGCATCATTAGCAAAAGCCGCATACGCATTAAGCTTATTCTGGGCTATATTTCCTTTTGTTATTGCGTGAACTTTCTGTGATGAAATATCTGAGCCCCACTGATAGCCTGAAAACCTTCTTATTTCTCCATCAGACGTAAGCCCAATTAAAGACCCATCGGACACTTTTACAAGTGCCTTTCTCTGATTCTCCAATACACCTATAGTATCTGAAGAAAGAACTTTGTCAGGGAGTATTGGTGTGAAAATACCTTTCCCTAGTTGTCCTTCATCTTGATAATAGTTAACCGTATCAACAAAATAACTTCTAGTGTTTGTTGTGATTAGACAATAACTGCCAACGTCTTGTATGTCAGTAATATTACCATTAACAGACCCATATTGTAATAAAGGATTGAACCACCCTAGATATTTTCTTTTTTCCCCTGCTCCAATTGGGCAATTAGCATATTCATTTAATCTATCATTGTCTCTAGCTATTAACATCCCTGCTGAAACATCTAGTATTTTTGTGGCACTTATTTGCTCATACCCTTCTTGCCACAATGTCGCCGCACTGCTTCTTTCTCTAAGCTCACCGTCACTTATATTGAGATCAAGCGCTACAGTGCCTACAACTATACTATCGACATCATCTAGGTTCAAATCACCAACTTCATAAAATGTAATATCTGAGCCTATATCAGTGCCAAATGTCTTGTATGACGGGTTTGTTATTAGCTCAGACCTATAGTATCTTATATGTGTGTAAAAATTATCGCTACCGTCCTGAACGTAGTACTCAAGCGGCACATTGTTTGTCACTGTAATCGACACAGTGAACTCATTAATTGTATTGTCTAGTATTGTGTCAGATGTTAGTGAATGCTTTCCGTAAAATCCGCTTTCAGCCAAAAGATTTCCGTCTGAGTCTTTTCTGACAAAAGAGAACGTAAATCCATAAAAATAATTTGAAGCTCCTCCACCATCTATTTGAGGAAATTCGTTTGTTACGGAAGGAGCCGATGTTAAAGGTCTTAAGAAATAATCGCCACCCCTATCCTCAATAGCGCCTATATTAATGTTATCAGAAAGAATAACTCTGTCGTCAACCTTAACAAATATAGGACTTTCGTATACAACGTCTGAACCGCCGCCTTCTACAATGGTTATGTCTTTAGAATATGGGGTTGATACATTGACACTCGAAGAAGCGTCTGTGTAGATTATAACATCCCAGTCCTGGTCATAATACGCATTCTTTGTGTTGTTTTCAAATAAAACACCATTGTCACCATTCCTTAACGGGTAGTTTGTCTGTGGCTTCAAACCACCCCTGGCCTCCACTCTATCTCTAAAAGGAAGACAGTTCTTTAGCACTGGGAGCTGCGTATCACCTACATCACTCTTAGGGAGGTCTGTATTTAATCCGCCTAGAAATCCACCTTGACTCTGTACAATTTCTCTAAGATCTTGAGGCTTGGTTCTTGTTCTTTCAAATCCCTTTATAGCCATTATACACCACCAATGTTGGTGATCTCTGGCTCAAAGTCTGCTCCTTGATTTGCAAATGTATAGAAGCCTTTCCAATAACGCTTCTCTTCTTCAATATTGAATATAGAGCGCCCATCCTTACTGACTTCCTGCATCTTATTCACTAAATAGAAAAGAAGAGTGGTTTGTACATCATCTGGAACTGAAAGAGGAACACTTGTGTCTGTTATTTGACCATATGTAGGCCATGTGTAAGCATCATAATAGTATTGATCTGTTGTAGCCCCAGGGTCTTCTCTGAAGTATATAGCCGCATCTTGCCCAGGATTAAGAGCATTATCACTCTCAACCTGAACATCAACCTTCTTTCCATAAATATCAAACGCATACACTCTTGGTACTGTTCGAATCAATGGATCATTGAAGGCTGAGGTGTCAGTTGTGAAATACTGCAATACACCAGCTTGGGTTGGTAAAATACAGGCTGCCTCTGGTTTCTTTTTGTTTAAATGCGTGTTTTTAGAGAAGATTATATTCTGTGAAGAATTAACCATCACACGCATTTCCTCAATTGTAGATTGTTTTCCTGTTTGGTTTATCACCCAATTAATGTATTCAGCAGTAGTCATTATTCCTCTTTTGAGCCTCCAGAGAGTTTCTGAGCCTCTTCTAGCATGTCTGTAGCAAGCTTTTCTCCAACAAACTTAATTGACAATAGAATGTCCTTGTTTGTAGAAGCAAGTTGCTCAATTGTTTTAATGCCTTTCTCAACAATACCAGCCAACACTTCTTCCTTTCTAATCTTGATTGAAGTGAGTACTTGTAGTGTCTCCATTGCATCCTTATTCTCTTTCCTAAACTCAGCAAGACCCTCTTGTAGTCTCTGAGTCACTTCTTTCTGCTTCTGCCGTTTAGCAGCAGGAGAGTTCTTTGGTGTTACATCTGTCTCTGTAATTACAGTTTCAATCACCTCTTCCTCTATAATCTCTGGCTCTTCTGGCTCTTCCCCTAGAAGCTCCCAGTGTAGATTGTAGTCATTCATTTCAATGAACCCAATCGTTAAGTAGTCTTTTAGTGTCTGAATGTTCTTTGGTGTATCTTGAACCATGAACTCACCAGCATACAAACGATCACCTGTCTTTTCGTGAACCTGTTTATTGTCCCCGTCATCCATACAAGGTGTTATAATAATTCCCTTGCCTTTATTGCCGGTTCTTCTAACTCTTCCGCCTCCAGGCTTTGTTACTAGTTCATCCAAGATCTCTTCAAACCCTGTCATTGATGCATGTCCACCTGGATCACTAACCACCCATGTTGCTTTTAAATATTTCATTTCCTATCCTTCATTTATTGGATTTAAGAAGAGGGGCAGACCATCCACCCCTCTGATACTTGGTTACATTAAGCAGGCTCAGAAGCCCATACAGCGATTGCAGAACCGTAGTTCTTCATGTCGTCTGTGTCATCTGACCATTCAATTGTCTGTACACCGTAGTTAGAGTATGCTCCAACACGCTCTTCACGGCCATATTCTACAGAGTTATCACGCTCAAGGTGACGCGCTTCAAGTTCAAGCTCAATTGCTGAATCTGCACCAAGAACATAAGAAACATCCCAGTTAGCAACTCCAACACCTGGACGAGAATCGTCAACAGTGGTGTATGTAGCAGTTAGTGCTGACGCACTAACACGAGTGATTACAGAGTTACGAATGTCCTCTACAAACTCCAAGCTACCCCATGCACCAATCCAGTTCTCAAGGTTCATTGAGTTGGTTGTGGTGTTAAGAGTGAGCTTACCAATACCAACAGTTTCATCCATAAGGATGTATTTTTGGTTAGTTGGTACAGTTACAATGTATTTCTGACCTTTGTAAGGCTTCATGCGTTTCTGTGTTCTAATCCACTGATCAAGTTTCTTGATGTTTGCAAGATTCATCTGATTCGCAGCAGCTGGAGAAGCAGGAAGAGCAGCGCCAATTGCACTTGTATATGTTGCAAGCGTGTCAGAATAAGCAGGCTGTGAACTGAAAGCTACGCCACCAACAAAGAAATTTGAGTTCCAGTGCTGTGTACGGCTTGTAGGGGCTGCAGTGAGGTTAAATGAATAACGCTGTAACAGCCCTTGTCTACGGTGAGTGCCAAGGTTTTTCTCCATAAACTCGTTAAGGAGAGGTACAGCAACTGCTAATAAGGCATAAGGCTTGTTAGCTTGTGCATCAATACCAAAACGGTCTTGGTTAACACCATGTTTAAACTCATTTGAGTATGCTGTAAATGGAATTGTAGCAAGTTTCTCTTCTGAACCAGAGAGAGCGTCACGACCATTTTTACCAGCACCACTAAGAGCTTTTACAAGGCCCATAACACGGGTTGTTTGTCCACTTTGTTTCACCACTACGAAAGGTGTACCTGGAAGTACGTTTTCGCCTATGATGTCTCCACGAAATTGTGAGAAGATGTCTGCGGCTTCAGCAGGCTTACGGAGCCTGTTGTCCCACTTTCTTTGTTCTAAATCGGTTCCCGTTACTCTTGAATTTTTAGTAGCCATTGTCTACCTCCTTATACTTCTTCTGCTGTGAGTGCGCCAGCATCACTAACTGAAAGTTTATACTCTGTACCATCTGCTGAAGCTAGTACAATTCCATATGATTGATCTGTTGCGTCTGCGTCAACTTTGACAATTACGTCATCTGTCCAATCGATTGTTTGGCCCGCACTGTCTTGGCTGATCTGTTCAGCTACATTGCTACTGCCTTTAGTTGTTGATCCCATAATTTCTCCTATTATGACATTAAGTTAATTTGTACATCTAGCTCATTAAAACGCTTCTTATCCTCTGGTGATAGGTAGCTCTTTCTTGAGAGAGCATCTTGCTCATCAAGTAACTGCCCAATGTCTCCTGCTTCAGCAGGGGCACCACCAGTGTTTAATAGACTAACCTCTTTAGAGCGCTCTTCTATTAAGTTGTTTAAAGCATCGTCATCAGCTCGCCTGTGTGAACTATACTGGTTCTTCACAAGCTCTTTATAGGTTGAACTTCCCTCAAAGACTCTAGTTATAGAAGACTTGTAGCCTGCCTTAACCTCGTTGTTGTACTGGTCATGTATCTTATAGATTTCCATTGCTTTATTCAAATCACTCTGTGATACATTAAGCTTAAAACCTTCTGCATCCTTTTGCTTTTTGTACTCAGCATTGACTAAATATTCATCTACATCAACTCCATTGGCTTTAGAAACCGCTTGCCAATCTACAAACTTCTTGTCGATTGATTGAAAACTCTCTGTTGTCTTAAGGGCTTTGTGAGTGTCTTGAAGGTTGCTGATTTCACCGAATATACCGAGCTGTTGTTCCTTTCTGTCCAGTTCTTCGTTTCTCTTTCTAGCTTCTTCCTCTCTAACTCTCTCTCTTTCCTCAAGCTTGTTTATTCTATCTTCCTGATTTGCTTGAAACTGATCGTCCAAGTAGTCCCTTTCGTTATCCACTTTAGCTTCAGTTTTTATGCCAAGAAATTTATTCCTAAACTCCTCATCCTCTTTCAGATCTTTGAGCTTTCTGTCTCTATCTTCAAGCATTTGCTTGTATTTGTTCTCGTTAGCCAGGGCCTCTGCAAGTTTCTGGTGATGGTCAAGAGATTTTGTCTCATTATCATCAACTTGTTCTTGTTTGGTTTCTGGTTCTTCTATAGCTTTTTGTACATCTCCGTTGTCTTGTGCTTCTTCCATGTCTACAGCTAATTCAACTTGCTCAGGACTTAGATCATCTATGGATCGATCCCCTGCAAAATATTCTTCTGCTGCTTTTCTATCTTCGTCTTGGATTTTGTCGCTCATCCTTCGTTTCCTTTTTTTGGTTTACATCCGCAGATGCTCCGTTAATTGTTTTGCACTGGCCTTGTGCATGTAAATAAATTTACACTCATTATGTCACTTTTTGTGACACTTTTTTCATTTGCACTAAAAAATGTACTATAGAAGTACTTTCGCAAGTACCACGTTAAATAGGGTACAACTCTGTACCCGTTACAATTATACATCACTAGCGCTCTGGTTGTTAGCGCCGCTTGAATCTGAGGCTATAGCTTCGGGCAAGTTTCCGTTACCTGGGCCATTAGCCACGCTTCTAGCATCTTGAGCTTGTTCCATTCCTTGTTCTTGCATTCCCGCTTGACTAGCTAACATCTTTGTATTTACATCACTCTGAATCATGCCATCATTAAGGAGCTTGATATTGTTCTTGGTTTGCGCAAGTTGTAGCTCAATGAACATATCAGCAGCAATCTCAAGCTGTTCAACATATTGTTCAGGCATATCCAAGAGAGGAGCCATTGCTTTTTCGTAAATAGATTGAGCAATTGGATTTTTAGTTCTCTGAGACATTTCTGCAAATATAGAGAGCGCTCTCTGTTTCTGGTCAAGCCCTAGCTCACTCTTCTTAATAACAACATCATGTCTTGGTAGTGTAGCTATCTCATTAACTGTCTTGTAGTTAGCAAGCTCTTCCACTATGCCATAATTAACATCTTCAGGAGATGTAAGCACCTTCTTATTAATTGTGAACTGAGCACCTGTCTTAGCGTTGGTGAGGCTTCTTTCCTTGTCCTTATAGACAGTCTTACAGGCGTAGAAATAATCCTCTGCCCACATCTTCTCTACAGAAGCAAGAGTCTCTACAATGCCTACATGAGCAACCTGAGCTTGATCTTTCTTGTCCCTAAACAATACACCAGACTCATTAGCCCCCTCAGAGCGTCCACTAACAGCAGCAGTGGTGTTTGTATACCATTCTGCAAAGTTGAACATCTGCTGTACAGACTCTTGTGTTCCTTGTGGCAAATCAGATCTAGGAATCTGCATTATGCCTCTAGACAAGTCTGCATCACTAGAAGCCTTAAATACTTCTCCAGGTATTGACTTTTTCTCTTGGTATCTCTTAAACTCTTGCTCGTTCTTAAAGAAATCTTCTTTGATTATCTGACCACCATTACCACTTGTAATCTGGTTGCCTGTAATCATACTATTGCGCTTATTATATGTAGCCTGACAGTCTACAAGCCCCGTAGAAACACCTTGTCTAACGCCGCCTGTATTGTCTGTAGAGGCTACATAAAAAGGCAAATGCCCAACCTGTAGAGGGTGGTCTCCTTCCTGTAAAATGAGTCCATGTACAAGGCCTGGAGCCATTGTCATAACTTTACAAATGTTCACTTTCTCAATGCGTTCTATGTAGTCATTATTCTCTACAATGGTGTCGTTCTCATCACGCTTAACATCAGGGTTTTCATTGTCTTCTAGGTAGCGCCTAAGCTTCTTGGAATACATTTTTTTCTTAGGTACATTCTGCATATAAATCACTTCAACCACTCTGAAGCGCTGTCTTCTACTGTCTACATATAAGCTGTCATTTTCTGCTAAATACTTAGGGTCTTCAACGTCATATTGAGCCCCGTCTCTATTCTCATAGGTTTTTATAGCTAAATCAATCTCATCATTATCTGTTACATTATATTCGTCTCTAAGCTGTCTGCCTGTCATCCATGAGCTTTTATAGGCATGGCTACAATCACGAATGTTATCAGTTTTCCAGAACTCATCAAACTCAATGTCTATATATCTATTAAGTGCTCTACGGCCAATATTACCAAGCTTAGAATGAGTGTAGTCTTTGTACATCTCCATTACACCAGTGTGATTGAGAGTGTCTTTTACAAATCTGTTCCATTCCTTAGAGTAGTCTCCTCTCTCGTAGTCATAATCATATAAGCTCTGTACAATGTTTGTTTTAGCAAAGTTTTCCTGATTCTGAGGGGTGAAATTAATCTTATTTGGGTTTCGTACAATCTGCCCATACACCTTATCAATGTTAGGCTTAACAATGTTTAATGTGTTTGCCGGTCTTCCCTGTTTCTCAAGCGTTTCAAGAGATTCAGAGTCCCATCCAGCCTTATTAATACCAACATAAATGTCTTCTGACATCCTGAAGTTATCTCTATCTCTCTTATTAGCCCTCACTGTATTTGTATACATTGTTGACCAATATCGTGTATTTTCCCATGCATTACGCATTTGTATGGCTTTCTTTATTTCGCCTTCGTTATTCTGACTCTCATGGCTCTGAAACTTCAGTCCCACTTCACCATCTAAATTTTGAGGTTCTTTTTGCATATTTCAGCCTCTCCTTCTTTTACATGAATTACATTTATTTTTCCACTAACGCCCTTTGTCACTATGGCATAATTACCACATGCAGGGCACTTAAGATGAATCTGGAATCCAGGTCTCATCAATTCTTCTTTCATTATTTTTGCTAAAAACCTGTCACAAACTCTCTCAGAGCCTTTCTTGTTAACAGTGTTTTTACATTTAATCACATTCATTTAATATCCCTGCCATGAGTGCTCGGTTGTCCTTGTCTCTTCTTCGTACATTCTTCTATAGCCGCCTCTATCATCAGATGGATAGCCACCTGTAGGCTTATCGTATGGTCTTTGATAGTCTTCAGGCTTGCACTCTGCGCACATATATCTTAAAGCATCAATAGCATCATCATCTTTCTGTATAGGCTTTTCGCCCTTGCTCTTAGGGTCCCACCTATAGTCTCTAAGCTGTTTAATGAGGTGTGTACAAGTGTGGTGTATGAGTATTTTATTGTTTCTAAATCGGTTAGATACAAGGTCTCTACTGGCTGCCTCATCCTTCTTTTTAGCCTTCCTGAAATGGAGACCGAGCTTCTTAAATCTCGTACCAACACTCTCAACGCCAATGTCGTTAAATATGGCTCCATCAGCTATACGTTTCTCAGGGAGTTTTGGAAACTCTCTATGCTTGAGCTTTATAGCGTCCGATATATCACTAACGTCCATACCGTGCCCACTCTCAAAGAAGGTTTCTCCTAAGATGTAGAGCATGTCTGAATATTGGTCATATAAGCCATATAGGTTAACAGCAGGGTGGTTAGTTCCATGGTCATAGGAGGTGATGAACGTTTGGCTCCAGGAGCAGAAATAGTTTGTTACACTACCTCTCACTTTCCTTCTGAATTTACCCCCCACTTCAAAATCATATACATGCCTGCCACCTACTGATTTTCCTGTGTCACTGTCCTTTGTAAACATTGGATCGAAGTGTTGAAATACAAGCCCTGCCTTAATGTAAAAGAAGTCGTCCATGTCTGTAGGATGCTGTAAATAAACATCATCTTTAAGCCTGTCTCTTTGGGCGTTATACCATCTTGCGTCTCTTCCTGGCTGGTGGTGCCACCCGATGAAGAAGTATTTAAACTCTGTATATTCACCTTTCTGCTCCTTGTTGTAAGCCTCTGCTACAAGGTCATTGTAATAAGTTCCAGGTACAGACGTTCCAATTATCATTATCCATGAGTCAGGGTTTTGGTCTAGGGCTGGAAGTGAGTTATTGAGGATGGACTTGAACAAGCTGTTCTCACCTGTAGCCCCTTTGTTTTCATCAATACCTCCAGCTTCATCAAATACCATGAAATCCAGTGTTAATGATGCTGCACCCGTAGAGGAACAGGAAATGGATTTTAGTGTGCGTCCACCCTCAAACTCAATCTCTTCTTTAGTTTGTTTAACTATCTTAGGAAATGTACCTTCAGGGAAGTTCTTTATAAGTTCGTTGTATTTAGGCAATATACGAAGCTGTAAAAAGGACTTAGCAAAGTCTTCACTTTTAGATACAACAGCCCCTTTAGTGTTCTCATACTTAAATAGAGTGAACAAACACCGCTCTGCTGCAATCTCTGAGTAGCCCTTTTGTCTGCTTTTAGGCAGGAGGATAACTTGCGTTTCCTCCATTGCCTCGCATGCTTCTCTCTGTCGTTTCCAGAGTTTAAAGGGCACTCGTTGCTTAAATGTTGGGTTTGTTACTTCTTTGCCGTCTTCATATTTTCTAGGGGCTTGATCTGTTATAGAGCCAAAAGCGGAAATATACTGAACGAGAGTCATCAAACGTAACGTCTCTTCCATTGTCATTGTAGTTTGGTGCATTACATCAACTGACATATCATTTCCTTGTAGCGTTTCTTATTTTTAGCGCTTCCTCTTCATTAACTAGCTCAGCCTCTTCCACTTCAATCATTGCAGGGGTTTGCTGTATATAGGCATTAAGAGCCTGTGCAAGTTGTGTAGGCAGCTCCTTTGAGCCTCCTTCCTGTCTAGTGACAAGAGCAGCTTTAGATATATTAGCATCAAACACTTTCCCTAGCAGTTTATGGGCATCCCTACGCACATCCTTGTCCTCATCATTGAAGTTTTCCATAATGAAACCATCTATAAGCTCCATATATCTAGGCCCACGAGCGTTCCATAGCTTTACGGCAAAGTTCTGCTTATCCTTCTTGGTTAGGTCTTTTTTAGCCATATATCCTCCGACTGGATTTCTTTTTCCTTGTACATTCAAAAGTACATGTAAAATCAAATATACACAAAATGTTAGTTGTCTCTAGGTTTTTTCTGAAAAGAGGTTATATTTAGACATGAGAAGTGACATTTTCAAAAAGACATTATATAACAGGCTGTGTAGAGCATTAAATGAGGACTTCTTGTCACTTCCTTTGTCCTCGGCCTGTTTCTATA
>Ga0233415_10001390_pt1 | contig 10507 bp, 11 predicted proteins | sample Na_anoxic_12_MG_FD_188631 | JGI IMG/M metagenome (GOLD analysis project Ga0233415, IMG submission 188631) | Seawater microbial communities from Saanich Inlet, British Columbia, Canada - Na_anoxic_12_MG | ecosystem: Environmental > Aquatic > Marine > Inlet | place: Canada: British Columbia...
CATGCTACCATTATCTGTGTCCTAAGAGACAATGACAGTGCGGAAATAGCTCAGCTGGTAGAGCGTTGCCTTGCCAAGGCAAAGGTCGCGGGTTCGAATCCCGTTTTCCGCTCCATCCACCATAGCCCTATAAATGGCATGGCGTGATGCCACGACGAAGCTAAAAGCGTAGGCGGGCAAAAACCATTCGATCAGCGATTAATCAAAAAAAGAATTTTTCCATTAAAGCTTCAATTTATACCACATAGTAAGTAGGATTCCGGTATATGAAATCAATCATGCAAGAGGCATCATCAGTCAGTAAAGCGATTGATTTAGCCTGGAATAGAGCCGATAAACCAAGTCAATTCTCAGTTAAAGTCCATGAAGAGCCCGAGCATAATATGTTTGGTCTGACAGTAAAATCAGCAAAAATTGCGATCTTTTTTGAAGAAAAAAGAAGAACTGATTCATTCTCTCGCCAGCCGGATCGTCAACGCGCAGCTCGTCCCGAGCCGCAAAGACGCCCTCAAGAACAACAGCCTCAACGGCGAGTTCTAGAACAAGAAAAACCTGCAGTTTCCGAGCAGCCTCCAAAACGAGTCCGTCCTGAGTGGACCGATTCAATGGCTCAAGAAGCGCGAGATTGGCTCGATCAGACACTGCAATTAATGGGTGCTTCTGATGCGACTTACTCGTTTTCGCATTCAAAATCTGCTGTTAAAGTTCTTTTTGATAAATCAGTTACCGGCTCTGAAGGCAAAGATCGTATGCTTTTTTCAAGTATTGCGAGCTTAATTCTTTCTACACTACGTCATCGCCACAAAAAGCAGCTACGTAACCTGAAAGTGATTTTGCTTATTGCATAGTTATCAAAAATGGGGGTATCGGGGTTATGTCTTTACATATACAAGATGAGCAAACCATTGTTGCGCAATGCAGCCCAAATGGGGTTGGCGCCATTGGACTTATTCGTATTTCTGGAGTCGATGCGATACAGATCACAGATGCGATAAGCGCATTCCCCGGATCAAAAAAATTATCCGACCAATCGTCACATACTATTCATTACGGCAAGGTAGTTGATCTTCAAGGAGCTTCTATTGATGCTGTGCTTTTTCTTCTCATGCGCGCTCCTAAAACATTTACCGGGCAGGATACTGTAGAAATCACTTGCCACAATAATCCCTTTATTCTTGAAACTATCATTGCACGCGCCATTGAAGCTGGAGCTCGATTGGCACATGCTGGGGAATTCAGTAAACGAGCTGTAATTAATAAAAAAATAGACCTCATTCAAGCCGAAGCTATTAAAGATCTTATCCATGCTAATAGCCAAGAAGGGATCAAGCGATCATTGGCACAGCTTGAAGGGACGCTCTCTCATGATATTCATAACCTAGAGCAAAAATTGGTAAAAGCCCTTGCTTTTTCTGAGGCAAGTTTTGAGTTTATTGATGAAGAATCAATGGAGTTTGGCTCTCAAATTAAAAACATAATTACTGGCGTGACGGCTCAAATAGCTCAGCTGCGAAAATCATTTGCCCAACAAAAGCAAATCCGCGAAGGAGTTCGTATTGCCCTTATCGGATCAGTAAACGCCGGAAAATCATCGCTCTTTAATACACTTATTGGGTCAGATCGAGCAATTGTAACCAATCAAGCCGGTACTACTCGAGACGTTATTGAGGCTGGTCTGTATAAAGATGGCTTGTATTGGACCCTAATCGATACTGCCGGTCTCCGCCAAACAGAAGATACTATTGAAGCTGCTGGAATTGAGCGATCATATAAAGAAGCGCAAAAAGCGGATATCGTTCTTTTAGTTATCGACGGAACAGCTCAACTGCGGACCGCCGAAAAAGAGGTATATAAAAATCTGCTTGAGCAATATGAATCAAAAATTATTACTATTCAAAGCAAATCCGATATGCCTGGAATAAACCAAAATCTTACTACCGATTATTTGAAGGTAAGCGCATATCAGCCTGAATCAATATCCAAACTTGATCATATGCTCAAGGCTAAAGTATCTAAACTTTTTGCACAGGATGGCTCAGCCCATCTTTTAACTACCCGACAACACAGCCTACTCCTTGCACTTGATCAGAAATTAGGCACTATTCTGCCTCTCTTAGAAGGCCTGATCGAATACGAGCTCGTATCGCATCACCTGCAAGAAGCACTTTCTGGATTAGCTGAATTAACTGGAAAAAGCATATCAGAGCAGGGAATGGATACTGTTTTCCGTGAATTTTGTGTAGGTAAGTAGCCGGATAGGGCAATATATAGAGATTCGACTTCCACTATGATATACTAATAGAAAACAAAGTGGCTAGAATTAGGCGGGCAAAAGGGAATTATGAAACGATTAATTGCAGCGATTTTCGCTATTCTTTTTATTGGTGGCATTCTCTTTTTCTATTTAATGCCCCCCTCTAAAGAGGTTATTGAGACTGAGTCACCTTATCTTGTAGATACGTGTAATCGAGACAAGAAAAAAATTCTTATTTTTTCAAGTGGCGGTGGCGGTGGACATACGTCTGTAACGCGTGCTCTTTCTGAATACCTGCAAGATGACTATTGCATGGGAAGCACACTCATGTTTACTAATGTGCTCAAAGATCTCGATATTTTCCAAAAAATTTCAAATGAAAAGGTTTCATTTGAGGCATTTCATAACTGGTTTGCAAAAAAGAAATGGTTCCAGTTTGCAAATGTCTTGGAAGGTAGCTTAGGGCTTTGGTTTTTTGCACTGAATCGTAAAAAGGGTGAAAAAGCGATAGAAGAGTATATAAAAAAACAGTCACCTGATCTTATCGTCTCTGTAATACCGGTAGTAAATGGAATGATTCTTTCTGTGGCTCAAAAACTCAATATTCCGTTTTTGCTAGTACCTACAGATCTTGATGCCTCTTTTATTCTTAATCAAGTAGATGCTCCAACCTACGATAAATTTTATATAGCACCTTCTTATGATACAGAAGTTATCAGTAAGCAATTTGCAGAGAAAAAAATTCCAGCAAAGAATATTACCTACACCGGCTTTCCGATTAAACGGGCCTTTTTAGAGCCACACAATCAAAGAAAAATTAAAAAACAGTTTTCCATTCCAGAAAAAACTCCTGTTATTCTACTTATGATGGGAGCTCTTGGATCTGATGAGCTGCACCGCTTTGCAAGGCAACTTACAAAATTGACTATTCCTGCCCATTTGATTATTGCAATGGGGCAAAGTGAACATTTGCGGCCACAACTCGAGCGAGTCCATTTTCCTACAAATGTAACCAAAACTATCTTAGGCTTTACGAATCAAATGCCCGAGATAATGGCAATCTCAGATCTTTTTATTACTAAGTCTGGATCAGTAAGTGTTAATGAGGCGATCTATAGTGGACTACCAATGCTTCTTGATGACACTGTTGGATCATTGACGTGGGAAAAAATGAATAGTGATTTTATAGCAGAACATGAATTTGGAGATGTTATAAAGAAATACTATCAAATTGCACCGATAGTAGAGAAGTTAATCAGTAATAAAAAAGAACTCGCGACACTCAAAAAAAATATAGAAGCATTCCCGAAAAAAAATCCCGAGCAAGAGTTCCGACTACTCGTCAGACGAATTTTAAGTAAGCAATAATTTAGCGCCACTCTTTTATATCTTTCATTGTATAACAACGCTCTGCATCGCGCTCAATATCCCAGACTCTTAAAAGCCACTGCTCTTCAGGATGCCATTCCGTTTTACCCCAATATATTTCAATCGGTTTAATAGCTCGTTCAGCAGTTTCCCCTCGCCAATTTGTATATAGCACGGTAACTGCCTTATCTCTTACTGCCAGACTTTTTTCTTTTTGAATCTGTACAACCATAATGATGAATCCTATATATTCATACTTTTAGCACACAAAAAAAGGGGAACCGAAGTTCCCCTTTTTCATTTTTCATAATCTAAAATTATGCACGAAGTACGTGGAGTTCAACACGGCGGTTTGGCCATTGTTGCTCACGGTCACCTTCTTCTACAACGAGCATTTCGTTACCGCGTCCAACTACTCTCAATGCATCTTTATCTACGCCTGCATTAACGAGTTGCTCAGCTACAACTTCAGCACGTCTTTTTGAGTACTCAAGGTTGCGTTCTGCAGTTCCTGCTGAAGCACATGCGTGCCCTTCAACAACAAGTCTTGCATCAGGATCTTCAGCACGAGCATCTTCAAGAAGCTGTTTTGCACGTTCAACGTCATATGCTAGCTTCTCAGATTGCCCTTCATCAACATCAGTTTTTGCAAATTCAAAGTAAAGAGGCTCAAGAGCATCATCCGCATCAGCCCATGCAAACTCATCAGCTACACGCTCGAGTTCTTCATCAGTTAATGCTGCAAATTCTTCCATTCCTTCGAAGAACCCTGCAAGATCTTCATCAGTCAAATTAGCGTCTGCAACAGCCATTTCAGCGTCTACATCAGCTTGAGCCATTCTTCGACCAGACTTTGGAGCTTTATCTTTCTTGCTGCCGCCACATCCTGGAAGACCAAGTAGAAGAGCAATAAGAAGTAAAGATGATCCTTTTTTATTCATTACAAATCCTTTCGATTTGGTTATTGAGAAAGACACTTACCCACTTTTATCCAGGAGAATGTACCATATATTTCCTCCTATTGCTACTCATCTTTAAAAATATTCGGTATAGTAAAGAAATAGGGAGACTGTGGCTTATTTAAAGCTATATGAAAAAAATTAGGCTAAACGCATGAAAAAGATTTTAATTAACGATAATATATGGCAAACCAGGGTAGCCATTACGCAAGACGGTGTCTTGCAAAACATCTACTTTGCTACCCATAACCAAGAAAGCCTGGAACGCTCCTTTTTTAAAGGGGTAGTCACCAAGGTATTGCCTGGCATTCAAACTGCATTTGTTAATATTGGGCAAGAACGAGCAGGATTTCTTCATATCTCAGAAATCGACCGTGAGCTTGCAATAGAAAATATGAATAAACGGGCTCAGGTAGAATACGACGAACAAGGCACAAAACAAGAAGAGCCCAAGCAGAAAATTCTTCGCCAAAGACCAAATATTGCCAAAATCGTAAATGAAGGCGATACAATATTAATTCAAGTAAGCAAAGAACCTGTCTATGAAAAGGGAGCAAAGCTCACCACCTGTTTTACGTTGCCGGGACGATTTTTTGTACTTACTCCAAATATTCCTCGACTTGGCGTCTCTAAAAAAATTGAAGATCGAGACGAGCGGTATCGATTAAAAGAAATTGTTCGTAACAATTTGCCTGAAGGAATGGGCGGAATTATTCGAACTACCAGCGTTGGACGCACCGAACAAGAGCTTGCAAAAGATCTTCGTTTTTTAGTTGAAACATGGCAGACCATTCAGAGCAATTTTAACTCTGCTGAGCCAGAAGCAAAAATCTATGAAGACCTTCCCCTTTCATTTCAAGTAGTACGAGATCATCTTGATGACGACGTTGAAGCAGTGATCACCGATGATAAAGCAAATCAAAAAGAACTTTATAATTTTATAAAAACTATCGCTCCTGAACATGCAATGAAGGTTCAGCTGTATACACAACCTCTTCCGCTATTTAAAGAATATAATATCGATTCACAAATCAAAACTGCACTTGATAAAAAAGTGCCACTTAAATCTGGCGGTTCATTAATTATTGAAACCACAGAAGCAATGGCAGTAGTAGATGTTAATACCGGAAAATTCACCGGAAAATCAAACCTCGAAGACACTATTTTTAAAACCAATATGGAAGCAGCGCAAGAAGTTGCACGGCAACTTCGATTACGAAATATTGGCGGTTTAATTGTAATTGATTTTATCGATATGGCTACTTCCGGAAATCGGCAAAAACTTTTCAACACGCTTGAAAAAACATTGCGTGAAAAAGACAAATTCCAATCGGTAGTATTAAAAGTTTCCGAATTTGGCCTTGTGCAAATGACGCGCAAACGCTCAGGAAAAACCCTTACGCAACAACTTATGCAGACCTGCTCATGCTGCAGAGGGATCGGACACATTTCTTCTATCCAAACGGATAGCTATACTGTGTTGCGCGCGTTGCAAGAAGAGCTTTTAAATACGAATAATCAAGCCGAGGTAATAATTAGCGTAAGCCCTGCTTTATTTGAATATCTTTCTTCCGCTGAATACAACGCGCTCTTAGCGCTTGAGAAAGAATACCGGCTTAAAATTACCCTCATGACTGATCCAAATATGGGGCCAACGCAATACAAACTGACCAATAAGTGATATACTGCAACTAAAAATTACACACATTTTCTAGACCAGAAAGGCTTTTAGTGACACGCCCCACTTCAATTATTGATAACTACCCAGAGTACGAAGCAACCATTGGTATTGAAGTACACGTTCAACTTACCACTAAAAGTAAAATGTTTTGCGCTTCTGCACGACAAGTAAGTGAACAAGCAAATATCCATATTTGCAACGTCTGCACAGGCGCTCCTGGCGCACTACCAGTGGTAAATAGGCAGGCAGTTGATTATGCTATTCTTGCAGGATTGGCAACGAACTGCACCATTGCCAAAGAATCTGCATTCGATCGTAAGCATTACTTCTACCCCGATCTTCCAAAAGATTATCAAATCACGCAACAATTTAAGCCTATCTGCCTGAGTGGATCGGTTGAAATTCGCCTAGAAGATGGTAGTCGCAAAACTATTCGATTAAACAGAATTCATATGGAAGAAGATGCTGGTAAAAATTTACATTCTGGATCCAGCAATGAAAGCTTTGTTGATCTTAATCGTGCCGGCACACCTCTTTTAGAAGTTGTAAGTGAACCTGATATTAAAAATGCACAAGAAGCAAAAACATACCTTAAAACATTGCGTAGCATTGTTCAATATATTGGCATTTGCACCGGAAACATGGAAGAAGGTGCATTTCGGGCTGATACCAATATTTCTGTAAAACGAAAAGACACCGATATTTTAGGTACACGCGTTGAACTAAAAAATATTAATTCTTTTAAATTTATTAGTGACGCGATTGAATATGAATTAGGACGCCAGCTTGAACTGATTGAAGAAGGTGGATCTGTTAAACAAGAGACTCGCCTTTGGGATACAAAAAATCAAATGAGCGTACCAATGCGATCAAAAGAAGAAGCTGCTGATTATCGCTTCTTTAACGATCCTGATTTGCCAATCATACGAACTGATGATGCATGGGTTGAACGTATGCGAGCACAGCTTCCTGAGCTTCCAGATCAAAAATTTGAACGACTTACAAAGCAAAGTGGCCTTTCTGAATATGAAGCGGATATTTTAGTAGAAGATATTGAACTCGGTAACTACTTTGATGCAGCGCACAAAATCAGCACAAGTAAGCAAGTAATTAACTTGATTTTAAGAGATCTACTTGGTCATCTGAAAGAACACAATATCACCCTTGCTGATTGCAAAGTAACTCCTGAAAAACTTGCAGCTATTGGCGAGCTTGTTGAATCAGGAGCGATTAATAATCGCGCAGCAAAAGAAGTCTTTGAGCAAGTCGCGCAAACTGGAAAAGATCCTCAACTTGTAGTAAAAGAAAAAGGACTTGAGCAAATTGGATCTGCTGATGAGCTTGAAGCTATTGTAAAACAAATCATTGCAGATAATCCTGCAAATGTTGAGCAGTATAAGCAAGCGCCCGATGATCGCAAACAACGATTAAGTGGATTCTTTGTTGGGCAAGCTATGAAAAAGACTCAAGGCAAAGGTAATCCTAAAATCATTCAGGAACTCCTTAAAAAACATTTGGGGTAATTATGAAGCGAATACTTTTATTAATAATTTTTTTCATGCAGCCACTCTTTGCAGCCGACCACGCAAGTATAGCCACCCCGATTGCGTATGCCGCTGCACAAGATGCTGATACCGCACCGCAAGAATCACTCTATAATCCTATCCCCCTGGGTATTTGTTACAACACTTACTCCAAGAGATATACTGTTAACTTTAGAAGCTATCAATGAAGAACTTGTCATAACACAAGCAAAAATCTATCAACTCTCAGATCAAATTCCTCTCGATAAAATAAAAGTTATCGATGCATTATTAGCAAGATGGTGTACAGATGCTCAAATACATATGGAAAAAGTACAATATGGGTCTACCATTGCTCCAGCCGAACTGTTTATAAAAGCATATAAAAAACAGGAAGCTACTATTGCTGCTCAAGTTGCTGTAATTGAACGATTAATACAAGAAGCACAAGCAACAGAAAATGAGCTCGACGGCCTTATGGGAGCACTGTCTCTCAATGGACAGCTCCGTGATGACGTGCTCATTGGAGATCTAGAAAATCTCTCTCTAGGCAATGACTAATAATACTTTGACGAACGCCGCCACGACTAATGTTATGCTTATTGACGATCATGAGAAGCTTTTTCGCATTGCCTCACGAATTTATCCCATACCTCAAAAAACTTTTCAAAGGCTTTGAAAAACTCTTCTTGCCCTCGGCTCTCAGCTTCATGTCTTTTAAGGCGTTCTATCTCCTCAATCATAGAGAGTCTTGATTTCCCCTGAGACAGCATAGATTGAAATATTTCTTCACCATTAGCTGAAAAGTTTTCAAATTTGGGATAATCATTAACGCGCAAGGCTTCCGACCGCTTTTTCTCAGCCTTATCCGCTTGCACACGTTTCAATTTTTCATCGATTTTGCAAGATTCCCTTTCCCAATAGTCACGGCGAGCCTCTTGCTCAGCATGCCTCATGAGATCCTTTTCATAGGCCTCCGTCATGACATTGCGAGCCAATTCACTATGCATAGCTTTTGCCAAAAAGCTCGACGAAATTAAAAATAGTATAGTAAGAACATATAGTTTTTTCATGATTCCCCCATTAAGAAAAATAACCTCATTTACCCTCAGTATAGCCTATTACTAAGGGCTATTCAACCGCTCCCCAGAAGGGTAATTGGCCTACTAAAAAAAAGATTTTTATAAAAAAGAACCGATTTTATAAAAAATTGATAAACTGTCGACGCTATAAAATTTATTAATAAATAAAAGGAAAATATATGGATAACTGTACATACGATAAAGTAAAAGTTTTGCACGATCTGAGTCGCCTCTTATGGTTCATCAATCAGCACGCCCACAAAGAAATTCCGGCAAGCGATCCATGCCATGAGACTATAAATAATCTTAAAAAAGATTTGGAAGCATACCAAACTGCACTTAAAGTTGAAGTGTGCAAGTAGACTAGTCCATCAAGAATTTTACAAAAAAGCAGAAAATATAAACACTTATCGCATTAAAAAGTGCGCAAGTATAGTAGTACCTAAACCGTCCATGCCAGAGGTATTATGATTTAAGTGGACTTGTGGTTTATTTGCAATTTCTTTTATCGCAGAGATCTCTCTCTCTTTCATCTGATTACTATTATGCATTTCCCATTGCTTTTGCCATGAGTGCTTATCAATATTCTTTACCACATGTGAACTTTCTCTTACCCGCATACGATCCTCATAAAGATCATTTAAAAGCGTTTTGATTTTTACACCTAAGGCAGAAGAAGCTTTTACTTCTTGAGCTGCCCTCTCAAGCTCTTCAATCATATAACCAATAGATTTATCAATAGAAGAAAGCCCTAAGAATAAAGTAACGAGTGGAAGACCAGTTGACTCTGCCCCTGAAGCAATAGAAATTTGAGTTACATTTTCTCGTGTAATGCGATAACTGTATAATACACTTTTACTTAAATCAGCACGCTCTGCTTGCGCCCATTTATACCGATAATGAGGAGTATAGTAAGAAGTAATCCACCCTATAAGACCGGCCATTGCAACACCTGGAACAATCGATCCCCGTGCTATTTTTTTATGACTTGGCGAACGCCAATCCCAATCACGTGATTCAAACCTTACCGTTATAGGATGATACCTAGGCAGATTCCTCACCTGATATCCATAACATGCGGCACTTACCGCCGCACCCCATGCTGCCATATGCTTTAAGCGAGAATTAAGTGTTATCGGATAAGTATTACTCGCTACCATTCCAACACAGATCAAAATAAGTAGTTTTTTATGCACGATCAAACTCCTCTAGATAAAGCACTGCTATAGTTTTATACAGATAAAATATATATGCTTTTGCTTAAAACACAACGAACTACGCCCTTATGGAATAGAGAGAATATCACCATTTTGTTTAATAATATTCTCATTTACCAGCTGTTGTAAAATAGGCAAAAAGCGCTCTGACTGCGATTGAGATCTGTGCAATAGTTCTTGCTGTGTAAGAGTAGGGTGATCAGTAAGTAATGTAATTATTTTTCCACGAATTTGCCGATTCGATCCTTCAAACTTAGACTGCACTGCGTGATGCTTACTTGCCCGACTTGGATTTACAATTGTTTGCTTTAAAAGCACGCCATAATCCATTAATGCGTAATACCATTCGCGTGGATTTTCTGTGTCTACAGCCTCTTTAATAAGCGGCATCAACTGCTTATCATGCACGCCACTTTTTCCCTT
>Ga0233415_10001392_pt1 | contig 10503 bp, 11 predicted proteins | sample Na_anoxic_12_MG_FD_188631 | JGI IMG/M metagenome (GOLD analysis project Ga0233415, IMG submission 188631) | Seawater microbial communities from Saanich Inlet, British Columbia, Canada - Na_anoxic_12_MG | ecosystem: Environmental > Aquatic > Marine > Inlet | place: Canada: British Columbia...
AAAATCACTCCGCATTCATCTGCTCGTAACAGCAGATCCTTTGAAGAAGTACTGTATCAATGGGAGTATGAGGGTACCGATGAAATCAGGGGACAAGGGTATGTGCCGGCTACGTTATTTTTCCTGATTGACGGCACAGGGCGAATATTTGGAGCTTCGCATCTTAGGCATGAACTAAATGAAGACCTTATTCAGTATGGCGGGCATATTGGCTATGGTATCAGACCTTCTGAGCGAAGGAAGGGATACTCAACAGTGATGCTTGGCCTGATGCTTGATATGTTGCGTTATAATGGTTATAAAAAGATTCTCATAACCTGTGATGACGACAATATCGGTTCAGTTAAAACAATTGAGAGTAACGGCGGCGTATTAGAAAATAAAGTGGCGAACCACCAGGGTATCGGCAGAAGATATTGGATACAGTTATAATTGTAAGAAAAGTACCGTGGTCTTTTCTGTTAAAATGTAAAGGTGATGTTTTTATGGTAGAAATCAGACATGCAAATATCCATGACCTGGACCGATTGGATGAACTTGACAAACATATAACCTGGGACAATATGAGGAAATGTATTATAGACGGCAGGGTTTCTGTAGTATCTATAGAGAAAATGATAATAGGTTGGCTAAGATACGGCTTATTTTATGATATGCACCCATTTTTAAATTTGATTTATTTCCTTGAACGATACAGGGGAATGGGACTTGGAACTAAGCTTATGGACGAATGGGAGATAGAAATGCATAAGCTTGGTTATAATATTATTTTTACAAGCACACAATCTGATGAAACAGCACAGCATTTCTATAGAAAACGCGGTTTTACGGATTTAGGCGAATATGCATTACCAGAGCAGGCAGCCTCTGAATTATTGCTAATGAAAAAAACTGGGGGATCGAAATGAAAAATGATTTTAAGATAATAAGTTTTGATGCTGACGATACGCTGTGGATTAATGAAACCTACTATCAGGAGATAGAAAAAGAATTTATAGAAATTATGTCCAAATACCGGGATGTGGTATCTGTGACAGATTCAATCCATGAACGAGAAATAGATAATCTGGAAATTTACGGATATGGAGCCAAGGGGTTCATGCTATCGATGATTGAGACAGCCCTTGATGTTTCAGGGGGGAATGTCTCCTCCGTTGATCTCAACAGGATAATTGAGATGGGAAGGGGACTTATCAACGAGGATATAGTACTTCTTGACGGGGTTGAAGAAACCCTCATTAAACTATCTGAAGCGGGTCAAAAATTGATTGTTGCAACAAAAGGGGATTTGTTGGATCAGGAAAGGAAACTAAGGAAATCAGGCCTTGAAAAATATTTCGACCATATCGAAATAATGAGCTATAAGACTGAGAAATATTATTTAGATTTATTAAATCACCTTGGTGTTAAGCCAGACGAATTCATAATGATAGGAAATTCTATGAAATCAGATATTCTGCCTATCTTGAATATAGGTGGCTATGGAATCCATGTTCCTCATCATACTACCTGGGCACATGAGTTAGTAGATGATATTGGAAAACAGGATAAACTTTGGGTTGTAGAAAATATTTCAGAGGTTGCAGAAATCCTGGAGGTTTAAATGAGACATAATAAGGTTGTTGAAAGGTTGCTAAACAGCAGTTCACCCTCAATCCGCTACAGAATGCAGCGTGATTTTCAAGAACGGGAACCGGACTCTGATTTGAAAGACAGGATCCTTGTCAGTGAGCCTGTGAAAAAGATATTTAAGAAAATGCATCCTGAGGGATATTGGCTTTATAAAGGCATAGGTGATGGAATTGATTATGCCATGAGTTCTTCAACCCATTTCGTATTGGCGTATCTAGCTGAATTGGGGCTGGGAAGATGGGATGAACGTATAGATAAAGCGGTAAAAAGATATATGGCTTTAAAGGAACCGGGGAAATACTTTTCTCCACCTGATTATCTTACAGGGCAATCTTGTTTATATGCTTATAACATACGTACATTTATTATGCTTGGTTACAGAGATCATGTGCATATGCGCGCAAGGGTTAATGCACTATTAGAAGGTGTCAGACATGATAACGGCTACCTTTGTGATAGAAAAACTTTTAAAGATAGCACTAAAAGTTGTATCAGAGGTTCCTTAAAAGCACTCATGGCATATTCGGAATTGCCTGACTTATGGTCACAAAAAAGCTGTAAAAAGACAGTGGATTATTTTGTCAGTAGGAATATTTATTTTAAAAAACCAGAACTTACAGAAAAAATCCGCGGTGGAATGAAAACAGTGTTTCCATTTGTTATCGGAGAAAGTCTTCTTGAGCCACTGTATGCTCTAAGTAAGATGGGATACGGAAGAAAAAGTGCCATGGGAGACGCATGGAAATCTCTTGAAGAACATAGAACTGAAGATGGTCTTTACAGACTTGATTGGCATCCTAATGCTATATTCAAACCCGGTGAAAAGGGCGAGGGGAATGAATGGGTCACATTCTATTCATTGCTGGCATTAAAACATGCCGGAAAGCTAAAAGTATAAATTTATGAGAAAAAGAAAAGTTTTTGTTATTGGAGACAGTATATCAATTCATTATGGTCCCTACCTTAAGAATTTTACCAAGGAACAGTTTGAGTATGACAGAAAGAGGGGACCTGAGCATGCATTGTCTGATTTGGATAAGCCAATAGGTGATAACGGTGGTAATAGTTCCAAGGTGCTTGCATATCTGATTAATGAAGTAGCAAAGGGGGTCAAGTACGATATTCTATTAATTAACTGTGGCTTGCACGATATAATAGTTAACTTAAAACTGGGGAAAAAACAGGTAGAATTTAATGAATATAAATCTAATCTGGAGAAGATTATTGAATTAGCCGAAAAAGTTTCCAATAAATTTATATGGATGGAATCCACACCGATATTTGATGAGATACACAATGAAATATCGACGGAAAACCACAGATATAGAAAAGATCTTAAAGAATACAATTCATTTGCGAATCAACTTATGAAAAAGAAAAATATTTCTGTTATCGAACTCCATGATTTCACATTGAAATACTGTCCTGAGGCTTTCTTAGATCATGCACATTTTACTGATGAAATGAGAAAACTTCAGGCTGCATTTATAATAATAAATGTTAAAAAGTTTTTGGGTATACTACCAGAAAGAAATGAGCTTATAAATGCCGGATACCCCTACGGTAAGGCTGCTGAAGGCATTCCGATGGGAGACGCATCAATTGAATGGAAAAGGAGTAATCCGGATATTGTTTTATATAAGCCTGCCGGAAATGAATCATATGATAATGACAATGAACATTTCCTGGTTATTAAAGCTCCTATGAGTGATGAATTGATAGCAACCTGGACACAAAGTTCATGTGAGGGCAGAGGTGATAATCATTTGGTTATTGCAAGAAGTTCAGATGGCGTTAAGTGGAGTGAACCAAAATATATAATCGGGGTAAAACCAGGAACTTCTGAAAAACAAGCAAGTTGGGGATTCCCTGTAGTTTCTATTAAAGGAAGAATATACTTTTTTTATACAAAGGAAATTGATATATTCGATAATAACAGGCAGGGAAGCGGTGCCATGGGATGCCTGTATTCAGATGATAATGGGTTTACATGGATATGTGGTTCTGATATTCCAATGCCAAGGAGTAAATACGATAATCCCGACTTAAAATACCCTAAAAACTGGATAGTCTGGCAATTACCGATAAGAGATGTTAATAATAAATATATAGTTGGCTATACTCTTGTGACTAGCATAGCACACCGACAGCTTTACCCAATGTGGGTACATGCTGACTCGCGTTCATATTTCATGAGGTTTGAGAATATCGATGATAATCCAAAACCAGAAGAGATTGACATAAGATGGCTCCCTAATGACGACTATGGATTAGAATCACCAAATAGAACATATGAGAATATGTCAACAAATCAAGAGCCTTCTCTTGTGTTGTTACCGGACGGACGTCTTTTTGTTACTATGAGAACAATGACCGGGTATATGTGTTACTCAGTATCAGATGATAATGGTGAAACCTGGAGAGAACCTGAAATTCTACGATTCAAAGATAATGGAGAAGGTATTAAACATCCCTTATCACCTGGTCCTATATATAAAGTTAGCAATGGAAAGTATTTTATTCTTTATCATAATAATGAGGGGGAGCATTTAGGTTTTTCGCAATTCAAAGAAAGCTGGGAGTTAAATGAAGCTAATTTCTTCCGTAATCCAACTTACATAAGCACCGGAACTTTTATGAAAGATGCTTACCAGCCTATCTGGTTTAGTCTCCCAAATAAGCTTTTTGACACTGACGATATTGCAGTCGGACCTAAAAAGACTGCAGAAATAGCAACCTATACTAGTTATATTGAGTGGAAGGGAAAAAGGATTCTTTGGTATCCTGACCGGAAATTCTATTTATTAGGTAAATACCTTAGAAAACAGGATTTTATTGATTAAATGGAGAATGTATGAGAAAAATTGTTGCTATCGGCGGCGGAGAGATTGTCTCCGAAGAAGGCATTAGCCAAACTTTAAAGATTGATAAAGAGATAATAAAACTCAGTGGTAAAAGACATCCCAATCTTTTATTTATACCAACTGCCAGTGAGGATTCAGCAAGTTATTGTTCAAATATAAATGAATATTTTGGATATGAACTTGGCTGCAATGTAAACTTTCTACTATTGAAGTCCAAAGACAATGAGATTATCGCAGATACAAAAATTAGAGAGGCTGATATTATTTATGTGGGTGGAGGCAACACCTTTAAAATGATGAAAAAGTGGCGCTCTATAGGGGTAGACAGGATGTTGTTGAATGCGGTAAACAGAGGTACAGTCATATCAGGTCTGAGTGCAGGTGCAATATGTTGGTTTAGATACGGAGCTTCGAACTCGAGGAAACTACTAAATCCTGATGCAGATATGATAAAAGTCACAGGACTTGGTTTTATAAATGCAGTTTTTTGCCCACACTTTGATTCAGAACCGCATAGGGAAGATTATTTAAGGGAACTGATGAGAAAGACAAAAGGTCCTGCAATTGCAGTAGATGATTGTTGTGCCATTGAGATAATCGATGATAAATACAGGATTATCAGTTCTGTCGAGTCGGCGAATGCATATAAAGTTTTCTGGGAAAGCGGGAAATACCATAAAGAGATAATTATAAAAGACAGGGAGTTAAGAGATATAGCTAAACTTATTTCCATATAGGAGAAGGAATTATGCAATTGAACTCCAGGGAAAGACTTACCAGGTTATTAAACAAACAGGAAATTGACCGTGTTCCAATATGGCTGCTGTTCCCATATCACAGATATAGTTCATATGTTGATGTTTATAATATTCCCTGCTATAAAAAAATAACCGACCACATTGAAAAGTATTGTGACACTTTCGACAGACGCAGTTTTGACACCGGCTTCTGCTATAATGCCAACCCTGATATAAATTCATATTGGCATAAAAGAAAAGATGGAGCCGCCGACTGCAATGAGTATGTGGTTGAATATAAAGGATTGAAGTTCAATAAATTTACCTCAAGGGGACCTGATGGAACCAGAATCAAATACCTTGTTGATGAAATTGATGACCTGGAGAAAATAATCAATATCCCTTATGTTCAGCCAAAGCCAGCCCTGGAGTCATATTTTAAAGAAAAAGAAGAACTTGGAACCAGGGGACTCATGATGATTAACCTGACGGATCCATTGGGACCGCTGTATGGAATCATGAACGCCGGGGATTTCTCAATAGCAACCATAACAGATTATGATAAGTTGATTAATTTCACTGATGTTATGAATGAGAGAGTCATGGCATATACAAAGTACCTCCTCGAAAATAACATAGGAGAGGTGTTCTTCATCATTGGAACTGAATTCGCAGGGCCACCGTTGGTCTCGCCTTCAAGATTTAATGAACTATCAGCGAGATATGTTAAGGGTATTGTAGATTTAATCAGGGAATATGGCAAAAAGTCCATAGTTCACTATCACGGCAACCTATATCATGTTCTTGACGGCATGAAATATATAAATCCGGATGGCCTTCATACAATTGAAGCCCCGCCAATAGGTGATTGCACAATTGCACAGGCTAGGGAAGAACTCGGAGATATGATACTCATCGGGAATATTCAATATGACGACCTTGCCCATTGTGAAACCGCTCAGATTGAGGAAATTGTCAGGATAATTATGGAAGAAGGCAAATCCGGACGGCTTATATTATCGCCGACAGCAGGTCCTTATGAGGAATTTATACCGGAAAAAATGATAAACAACTATATTTCAATGGTTAATGCAGGAATAAAGTATGGGAATTACTAATGATAAGGTATGAATATGTATATTTCAGGTGAAGAAGGGTTGCTTTATCACTAATAATGATACAATGTTAGCGAATTATTTTTCAGGAGGGGAATTACTATGAAACTATTCGGACCACCTCTTAAGGAAGTATGGCAGCAACTTGCTGTCGAAATTAATGCTGAATTTGTCAAAGGAAGTTTCGCGAAATCCGCTAGGATCGAAAAGAAATTTAAAAACTGGACAATTTTACTCGACACATATACTGTTAACACAGGTAAAAGCAGTGTCACATATACCAGGATGAGAGTTCCTTATATGCGAGAAAATGATATTCAATTCAAACTAAGCAGAAAGAACGTTTTTTCCGGGATTGGAAGAATGTTCGGCATGCCCCTTATAGAGACATATGATTATGATTTCGACGATGAATTTGTCTTAAAGGGTAATGATGAATCTGTTATCAAGGAGATCTTTCAGAACCAAAGCATAAAGGAAAGGATTAAATTTCAAAAACGTCTAATATTTAAAACAGGGCCTTATAAGGAGAAGAAAAGCCATACGGATAGCGAACTCTATTTTCAAATGACCGGGGTATTGAAGGATGTTGAAAAATTAAAGAATCTATTTCTGCTTTTTTCAGAATTTATGGATGAATTAGTTAAAAATGGAGTTGCTTCAGAAGAAAAACCTTCGATGGTACTCTGATTCATATAGTGAAAGGAAAAAATGAAAAAAAGATTTTTATGTCTAATGTTGTTTGTGTTAATTATGATTCCTTCAGTTGTTTTAGCAGATGCTGGTCCCAAGCCCTCTATTAATATCAATGCAATTAATATGCCTGATTCTATGTGTTATATGGACTTATTAGTAGAGGTCTCCGGAGCGGGTGAAGCTGATCCGGAATTTCTTGAAGGTGAATATGACCAAAATATGGTTAGGTCGCTGAGTTCCTATTATTCAGATGGATGGGGTCCCACAGTTGTAAATAAAGAGAGAATTATCTTTGATGATATAAGATGCAAAGTTTTAGATGGTGAATGCTTTAAACAATTTGGCTACATGCCGCCTGACAGGTTTAAAATTATAGTAGTTTCTGAAGATGGCAACATAGTTGTTTCCAACATTGTTGAGCGAAAAGCATTTAATAGCAAAGTCAGTTTTGATTATGAAAGTGGAATTGCTGAAGAAAATGGGGTTGTATCTTCAATATTATTGCAGTTTCTTATAACTTTTTCATTAACCCTGATTATTGAGGGGCTTATTCTTATTGCGTTTAGATTCAGCTTTAGAAAGTATTGGTTATTGGTTCTATTGGTTAATCTGTTAACGCAAATAGTTCTGACTGCGGCAATATCGTTATCAATGATAACAGCAGGAATATTCTTAGCAATTTTAGTATACTTTTTAGCTGAGTTTTTAATACTTATTACAGAAGGTGTAATATATGGTTTAACACTTAAACAGCATAAAACCGGAAGAAGAATTTTGTACGCTCTGACCGCTAATATAGTGAGTTTTGTTGTGGGCTTTATAATTATGCTGGCATTTGGTTTATAGTATATCCGTTTTTGAGTATTGTAAGGAGAAACAGTATGTTTTCAGAATTAACTCACTCACAGAACTTTGTAGCAATGAGGGAAGGAAGCTGGGATAGATCCGGGGGCAACAATGACTGGCGGACTATTAAATCAGGAGAAACTCTGGTTATGGCTGATTTAGAAGGCCCGGGAAAAATTGTTCATTGGTGGTGTACAGTTGCCGGAGAAATTGTAGAGATGTACAACAGAATGCTGGTGCTGAGATTCTATTGGGACGGTGAAAAAGAACCCAGCGTCGAAGCCCCCCTGGGGGATTTCTTTGGCTCAGGGCACGGCATGGAAGCAGAATGCCTGTCCATGCCGATAACATCTGTACACAACGGAACCGGAAGAAACTGCTGGTTCGAAATGCCTTTCAAGAAGAGTGCAAGGATGACAATAACAAACGATGCAAATAAGGATATCCGGGCTTTCTACTGGAACATTGACTGGCAGAAATATGATTCTATAGATGAGGATACCCTGTACTTTCATGCGCAGTATAAGCAAGAATATCCTACAACCATCGGAAGGGACTATAATATTCTAGAAGCAGTGGGAGCCGGACATTATGCCGGGACAGTTCTCAGTATAGAAAAAGCCCTGAAACCGGGATGGTACGGAGAGGGTGATGAAAAGATATATGTTGACGGGGAAGAAAAGCCTTCTATATGGGGAACCGGGACCGAGGACTATTTTCTTACTGCATGGTGTCCGACTGTGCATCATTCGGCGTTTGCCGGTTGCAGCATATGGCAAGACTGCAATCATCCGGGTGATAAGATGACAGGCTATCGGTTTCATATTCTTGATTCCATACCATTTAAAAGAGAAATCAAAGTAAATATTGAACACGCATGGACAGTAGAGAATAAAGAATTTACGGATTATTATTCATCAGTTGCCTATTGGTATCAGAATGAACCCCATAAGCCCTTCTATGCATTCCCAAAAGCTGAAGAACGTCGCGCGAAATGGCCTGAGAAAATAACATACGATGACTATTGGAAAGATGGTAACCCACAGAAAGGATACTAAATAGTGTCGCTTGAAATAACTGAACTTTATAAAGTGACTAAAAAGGATGTAAATGTATGTGCGCAGTCGCTGGCTGAAGCTTTCTCAGATGATAATGCAATGAGTCACTTGACAGGAAGGTCTGGGAGTAGAGAAAAAAGGCTTAAGTCCTTATTTCGATTCATTGTCAGGGCTTCATTGAAATATGATAATGTCTATGCGACTAGTCCCCGGATGGAGGGAGTGGTGGTTTGGCTGCCGGAAAATGTTACATATCTATCTACATGGGAATTTTTCACCTGCGGCGGTATAGGTATAATTTTAAGACATGGCTTTAAAATGCCCTGGACAATGATGAAGTATGAGGAGTTTACTGCACATCGGCACCATGAACACATAAAAAAGCCGCATTGGTATCTTTTAGCACTTGCAGTAGGAAAAGAACACAGGAAAAAGGGTTTTTCCAGTAAATTAATGAGACCATTTCTTCAATATTTTGATGATGAAGACATACCCTGTTATCTGGAAACAGGAAAAGGCAATAACGAAGCAATGTATAGGCATTATGGATTTGACCTTGTTGAGAAGGTTGACTTACCTAAAAACGGAGGGGTGTTCAAGGCTATGTTGAGATATCCGCAGATTACTAACAAAGAATCTAATGTTTAACTTGATATTGATGATCTATTGAAAAGGGTTGAAAATCATGATGGATAAGACAGTTAAATTTCATAAGATTCTGATGAGAAGAAAAGCCGGTACGCCGTATAAAAACCATAGGCTGCCAAACGGCTATTCTTTTGTGATGTTTAAAAAAGGCGATGAAAAGGCCTGGGTTGATATAGAGAATTCCGTTCAGGAGTTTAAAACAAAAAAAGAAGCGATGAGCTACTTTCGGGAAAGATATCTTCCATATGTTGATGAACTTGAAAGACGGTGCATATTCATCCAAGAACCAAACGGCAGTAAAATTGCAACCTTTACAATCTGGTGGGAATATATCGGGCAGAGAAGATATCCATGGGTTTCGTGGGTGGGAGTAAAACCTGATTACCAAGGCAAAGGCCTCGGGAAAGCGCTGGTTTGCCGGGGGATGAAATTGCTTATTGATATTGAAGGTGATACAGAGACATATTTAAAAACACAGACTTGGAGTTATAAGGCAGTAAACTTATACATTGACCAGGGATTTCACATTGTGAAGGAAAAACTGGATTGTAATTGGGACAGTGAAGATTATGATAAAATGATATCTGTACTAAAAAAATACCTGAGGTGATTATGAAAAGTATTAAACCTGGCCGAGGCCCATCAGGTTTGTCAGCAATCGGGGCGGTTGCATTTGTATTATTCGGGCTGTTCTGGACAGGAATGGCAGTCATGATAACCAGGAACTTCTCCGGAGGGATTGGAGTGATATTCCCAATGTTCGGGGTTATCTTCGTTATAGTCGGAATTGCTCAGGCTGCTTATCATTTTAAAAACGCCAAGGGAAAAGAGCGGTTTTCCATTATGGATATAGTTGATAAAAGCGAAGAAGGCGACCCAGCTGACAGATGGATAAGCAATGAGATTG
>Ga0233415_10001393_pt1 | contig 10493 bp, 11 predicted proteins | sample Na_anoxic_12_MG_FD_188631 | JGI IMG/M metagenome (GOLD analysis project Ga0233415, IMG submission 188631) | Seawater microbial communities from Saanich Inlet, British Columbia, Canada - Na_anoxic_12_MG | ecosystem: Environmental > Aquatic > Marine > Inlet | place: Canada: British Columbia...
TGCAGCAACACGGACATGCACCATCAGGCATAAATTCATCCTGACTCGATGGTCTATGACGAAACCAGGTAACAATACATTCGGTGTGAAAGGAATGACCACATTCTGGTAATGTATAGGCTTGACGATTGCTTAATTCTTCCTGACATATAACACATTTTTCCTCGTTTTCTTCTGGGAGAGGTATATTAAACACATTGGCCATTAGTTATATAGTGATTATTTCTTTAAATATATGCATAATAAGAGGTTAAAACCTGATTACGTTCTTTCATATTTTCAGTCATTTTAATAAATGGTTCAAATATTAAACTTTTTACCTCCTTATTTCGTAACGTCTCTAATTTTTTCATATGTTGTATTTTGTCTGGATAAGTTTCATGTAATTTTTTAAGCTCTTTGTGCCATGTTCTTAGTGTGTGCCCTTTTTTCTTTTTAAACTCTGGTATTTTTTCTAATACTAATGCAAATACCTGCTGTAATGGTTTCATTAATTGATTTGTAATATAAAAGGAATAATTGATTTTTATATTGTTGGCTAAGATAAATTCTGGAGTTTCAATCTTATCACCCTGTAAAGCCTTTTTATTAGGATTATTTATATACACAAATGGAATACGGTCACCAACACTAGGTTTATTTCCAGAATCACGTTTTCCTATTCTATCTGCTAGAACTTTGTGTGCAATCTGTTTGGGATTTTTATATCCAGACCTCAATGATTTTGTAATAATTAACTTATCCATCCCATATTTCTCATCCACTATGTTCTGTAAACATTCTTTTACAAAAGTTACGGCATGCCCAATATTTTTCTCTTTCATCAAAATATCTATTACTCCACCATATACATCCTTTACTATTGGAGCATTATCACGCCTCTTTAGTACAATTCCCATGGATTTTCGTTTACCTTTATTTGGGTCTTCCTCATATAATATACCTACATAACGCTTCTTTGATAATAAACACCACGGCCAAAACGTTTTTTCATATTCTAACCAATGTGGAGGTTTTAAGAATTTAGATGCCAATTCACCTGCCTGGGTTGCTAACTCTATTGTCAGTTCTAATGCCTTTTTATCAATTATTGGTGTTCCATCTAATTCCGTTAGATTAAATTTAAAGAATACCGAATCCGTGTCACCATAGACATACTCCGCATTTGTTTTCACCTTTCCTTGTGATGTTTCTACAATCCGGTCTTTATAAGATTCTTCTATTACTCTTTTACCATATGTTAATAGTTTTCGACCTATGGCTGTTGTAGATGCGGCACAATCTTTTTCATAAAACGTACTGGTCTTTGCACCGGTCTGACCATACATTGAATTCGCTGTTACTTTAATACTTAATTGCCGTTTATCTAATACATTCTTCATAAAATCATCTTTTTGTTGCGGAATTAATTTTCTAGTTGCTTTCCTTGCCGCTAGTAATTCTTTTAGAATAGAAGGCATAATCCCATAACCTTCGGGAAATTGTGCAAATCTACATGTTTTATATCCTATTTTCACTTTTTCCATAGCTGCTTTTGGATTTCCATTTTTTCGTTGCCATCTATAAGTATCATACGTAATATTTACATACTTATATTCGGGAACTTCATCATATTCATATTCACCCTTCTCATTTTTTTCTCCCATTTCTTCGATTAATTTTCCATCTAAATCATATTCTTTTGTCCACACCTTACTATCATGTGATATATTTTCACTTATCATGGAAGAAGGATACAATGAGCTGTAATCTACACATGCTACTGGGTCTTTCAAATATAAATCGCATTTTGGGTCTAATACTATTGCACCCTCATACCCTTCATCGCCATCACCCTTTTCTATTACAGGCATTAGCGTTTCTTTTTCTCGACATTTTTTTGCAATGTAACTTGTTAGTTTAATACCCTGACCACGCATTACAACAAAATCAATGGGTACACTACATAAACTAGACATTTCCACATATTCAGTAATGACATCTATTTTTCTCAATATATGATGTACTAGATTACAATCCTGAATACAATATTTGGCAATGACCGCACGTTCATCAGGACCTTCGTTTGTCATTCTGAAAATATCCTGAGGTGTTACGTCATCCTTTGCTAAGCCCCATCTTACTTTTTTTGTCATATCTAACTCTTCAACACTATTAATATAAAATGAACACTCTTTTTCATCTACATTAAATACCTCAAATTTCTTACCATCTTTATATGAATTAACAGAATGCGCCTCTTCTTCGAAATTGATATAATTATTATTCTCTAATCCAGTTAAATTTTTTGTATATAATTTTGTTTTACCATCTAAATGCTCTAATTTTTTAATATAATCACCTATAAAATAACCTGATACATAATCTAATTTATATTTTATCAATAAATAAGAGCGTCTCAGATAATTATATAAATCAATCTGAATTCTCCCAGCCATTTTAATATATTTAATATCATGCTGACCACTTGCTAGAAATATTGTATTTTCCTCAATACCTGATTTACCCGTTCTCCAATTCTTATTAATACATATTTCTCGATTGTTTCGTGACAACATGAGAAATTCATTTTCACAATTACATTCACAAGCACGTTCATACATGAACGGATAATCAAAACCAAATATATTATATCCAATGATAATATCTGGATCTTCTCGTTGAATTAATTGTTGCCACCCTAATAACACATCTTTTTCAGTGTTACAACTCTCAATCTCGGAATATTTTAATGCCGATAATGATGTACATGTATCTTTAACTAGACAATGATTTAAATACGGTTCCTTTTCTCCGTATCTTATAAATGTTGTTCCAATAAATGTAACTTCATCACCTTTTAACGATGGAAATATTTCTGTTAATTTTGCATTCAATACAGCTAGTTTTTTATCACGGTCACAATTTTCCAATAATAATTCAATTATATTTTTTGTTTTATTATACACAAATTTCTTTTGTTTTTTCCTTCTTGTTCCTTCTTCACCATCATTCTCTATTACACCCTCGGTTATAATGGACTCGTCCATCGTAATCTCCTCGTCATCTATTAAAATTTTTTCCTTCGAAATATCCAATTTAAGTAATGTATTAATTCTGGAATTTATATCTTTTTCTGAAACTTTACCATAATTATCTTTAGGATATACTCTATCAATATCTTCCACATTATATCCTTCAAATCCAAAAGCTGTTTTAATTATCTGTGTTAAAAATTCAGTGGCTTTATCCTTTTCAATATCTTCCCAAACATCGACTATATTTGTTGCTAATTTTGTATAATCCTTTTTTGCTAATGGAAAGTCACCATGACTACTAGAAGCTTCAATATCAAAACTAGCTATCTTATAAGGAACCAATGCTTCCTTATCTGGTAACGGTGTAATATTTGTATATGGAAGAGTATATTCATATGTGCATGTAGTGGTTTTCGTTTTTATTTTTTTTGTTTTTCTATTTTTAACTATCTTAATCCACCCAGATGGACTAATATTTTTAATATGAAACATTCTTAGTAATGGCGGTATATTCCCTTCATATATATAGGTATGTTTATTCCCATATTCATATCCATCTGGAGATAAAATTCTACTATATTTTCCATTTTTTTTCGTCTGCGTATACCAAAGATTTTTTGCTTTACGCATTGCAGCTTCATTTTTAAATTTAATAAATATAAATTTGTGCAGTTTACCTGCATCAAAGCCATATAATGTTTTTCTACTTATAAATTTACTACTAGCAATCCAATTCGCATGCACCTCACCCATATCATTTTTTAATTGTGATATAAAACCTGTCTTATCACCTTGTTTCCATGAATCATCTACTTTAATATAAAAGTATGGTTTAAATCCAGATACATTTATTGCTACAGTTTCACCTTTTTCATTTATTCCAAACATCTTTATAAGAAATTCATAACTTATCTTACTGTTATCACCTTCTATTGGTGCGTCATCTGTCGTAAAACTTAAAAGTCTAAATGAGTTATCCATGATTATTTATTGATTTGTTATATTATAATAAATCAATTTTATATACAATTCATATGAAAAACATGTTGTCAAATTCCTTATTACTAATTATTTTTTTTATTATTAGTACTATATTTGGATGGATTTCTAGTAAATTTACTGAAAATATATTAAATAAACTTTCAATTATAAATGTAATATTAATTGATTCAATCGTTAGTTTTATCATTTTAGTATTACTTATGGTCATAAGTAATCATTCTTTTTATAAAATTAAGAAAGAATTCACTTCATTAAGTAAAAAAGAAATATTATATTTTATTTTATTTGGAATTTTAGGTACAATTTTTGGTATGGGTTCCACTATTATGATAAAACATAACAAGGTTGGAAAAATAGAGATAATAAGATTTATCATTTCCTTATTAGTGGGAGCCGTTGCATTACATGTCACGCAAGAGAAAAACATGAATATTTCTAGAGTTTTAGGAATTGTTATTATGTTATTTGGAGGTTATCTTCTTATGCGAGAATAATGTTTTGGTCTCTTAACATATCTATATCTAGTCCGACGTTTTTTACCATGTTTTTTACCATGTTTTATACCATGTTTTATACCACGTGTTTTTTTCCTTCTAGGTTTATATTTTCTTTTTTTACGACTTTTAATACCCTCTCCAGTTAGGTCAATAGTCATACTATTACGAACACTTTCTGGCATATTTCTTAAAGCACGGATATGACTAGCTTCTTGTCTTAATCTTTCCTCATCGTCTTCCGATAATCCATCTACAGGATGGTGTTGTTCGGCAATCGTGTTATCTGCATGTTCAGCCCAAATTTTTGCTTTTTTCATTATTTCCCTCATCCCAACCGGAGAAATGTTATTTCTATTTATTTGATTTTGAGTATTTTCAGATATTTGTTCTAATGTGTCTAGATTATCGTTGTCGGACATGAATGCATCGTCCCACTCCTCTTGAAATGATAATCTTTCTGGAACTAATGATGGAGATGTTGTCAGGATACGACGCCGCGGTGTAGTTGGTGAACTTGGTCTACCAGCAGTATCTTTTTGTTTATGTTTTTTCATTATTTTTTTAATTGTTTTCATGAGTTCTTTAGTGGTTCTTTCAGATGTATGCTCTATGCCTGGTTCACCTCCTGGCAAAACTTCTATAATGGTAGGATACCCATTGATATTTTTAGCGCATTTACTCTTTATCTTAGGTATGGCATCGGAGTGAACGTCTATCACATTTATATCAATATTTTCATAAGGTTTAATTTCATCTTTAAGATTTTTCCAGGATTCTTCCATATCTTTACAATGACCACAACCTTCATTGTAAAATTTAACGAAGGCAGGAGTTTTTTGCACTAAACTATCAAATAGAACCGCTCCATTTGGTGATATGTTTATAAATTTCATAATTATATACTCTCTTTAGAGAATATAATTATATTCTGTATAATTTATATATGTTAAAACTTATAATTATTGCAATCATATTTCTATTAGGTTTATATTATGTTACATGTCCGGAAAAAGTTACGGAAGGATTTCGAAGTGGGTTAAATGTACCTTATCGATGTCCAAATCTTTTAATACAAAAAGGAAGTCACTATTTTTTATATAATACCAAAATAGCAGAAGTTCCAGGTGTAAATCCATTGCAATTTAATCATTTAGACGACTATGTTGAGTTTATGGAATGGCAACGCAGTCAAGGCATTCGCTGTCCTGTGTTATATTTACAAGAAAGTTATGATGCTCAGGGAAATCCGGAATTAAAAGCCAGACCCAGTCCTTTAAATATGCAGGGAGGATTACAAAATCAAAATATAAATGCGGCTCCTATCCAGGATGAATCGTTGCTCCTGGATGCCGGGAGAAATGACCCTCCATATAATGATAATAGTTATCCGGCATTTGACCAATTGAATCAGGATATTGGGCTTTATACGCCCTTAGATAAAATGTTTCATGAAACAAATGGACAGGTCAGTCCTAATCCTATGGATACTACATGGGGGGGGAGAGAATATACACAGGAACTAGTAGACGCGGGATATTACGAAGGCGATGAAGTTACAGCATCTACGAGTTCCGAGTAAACTATCTTATCAGTATAATAGCTTAAAATATTATTTAAACTATTATGTATAATGGGAAAAAAAGACAAACAGAATATTAAACTCTCTATACAAAGAACTGTTGAAAATCGCAAATTAGAAGTAAGAGTAATTATGGACAAGTTGAAAGAATTACAATTATCCATGGAATATCAACCTATCAAAAAACTATATGAATTGATGTTTAAATATATTAGAGAGGGTGAAACCATAATTATTAATATACCTTTTCCAGAAATCAATAAACGTATTGAAGGCATATTACCTTCTAGTGTAAACGAAGAATGTGGTATTAGACTTAGATGTGAAAAATTCTAATTATGAACTATCTAATATATTCATCGCTTTGTTTAATGTTTCGCGGAATGTAGCTAAGTTATTCATGATAACTATTGATTTTTGTGCCTCAGTAGATGTAGGGTCTTTACTAACGGTGTCTGCATTATTGGTCATTTCCGAGAGTAGGGCTGCACTAGTATTAGCTTCCATAGCAATAATAGCATCTTCATATGAAGACCTATATTTTGTGATTAACAATGGGTCTGCGATAGGTGCAGTATTAGATTTTATAGTATCAGGGATTTTATCTTTATCAGTTGTTGAATTGTCACTGGAACTAGATGAATCACTATTTGACGTTAAACCCTCTATAATATTTGCTTGAAATCTTAAACTTCTTATACATATGTATAGAAGGATTAATACTAATACTCCCCAGCCTAAATATTTACACATATCATCTGTTTTCATTATATATATATATCCATAATTATTCATGCAGTATTAACCGATAATTCAGTTTTTACATCTGGTATTAAAAAATTATATATATTGGCCTGACTTGTTTTAGATATTTTTCTTTGCTTACCCTGTTTGGTTTCAATATAAATATCATCCAGTGCATGCGAGTTTTCCTTTAATTCCTCTATTAAACTAACCATATTAGAATACTTTTTCATCACCGCAGTGGCAACTGAAGCACTGACAGATGGGATTTGTGATAGCATAATGGCGGATATATTATCTTTTGTGATATTATCTTTTTTTACTCTTGATGCTACATTTATGTATTCACATTCCTTTGTTTCAGGAATAGTTTTTTTACTTCTACGGATTTTATCTGCACATGATAATAACCACTCTGCACTTTCCCCGATATCTTCAGTACGATGGAGAGAAAATCCCTTAAAATAACTTATGGTAGTAAAGGATGAAAGTAAAGCCTTTTTTTCCAATCTACTTTTTTTTGGATTATAGGATAATAAATTCCCTTCGACTAAATAATAAATATGATGATTCTCCAAAGAACATCCATTTAAACGGAAACTTTGCTCTGCATATCTTCCATCTTTTATACTGCTTGCTAAATCATTTAATGTTTTTCTCTCAATGATGACCTTTTCTTCTCCATTCTCATCATATATTATTGCATCCCCTAAATGTAATGATTCGCTTTCAATTTGAATATTACGGTAAGGTCCCATACGCATGATACATTCCACTTTTAAGGCTTCTTCACGGGAATCTATTTTAATAAGCATTTGATAAAGTATATCAAAAACTTATTAAGTTATTTTAATGATTAATTAAGCATGAGGACCATAACTCCATGGGGATGGTCCGGCACCAGTCTTAAATTGAAACAGATAATTTGGGCGATGTGCTGATGATGCCATTCGGGAACGACGACCAGAAGATATCATGAAACCGGTCGCACTAGGTGGAGCACCACCTTTTTTTGGTCCTCCAAAATAACGCTTAGGACCAATTACTTGCCCTTGCCAAGTCTTAAGAGGACCCTGAGGCATAAATCCATTGCCTACGCCAGTACCAGACATCATTGCACGTCGTGCAATGGCAGAACGTCCACCAGAATATCTTGGTTGATTGCGAGCCATATTATATATATATATATCATATTAAAATAATTTACACAAGCTAATTTTTTTTCTACCAACTCCACCAGAACATTGCGGATTCCTACTCAACATATTTCTACCCGATGGATTATTTCCTAACATATAATTATATCCCGCTTTTGCCCCTCTAGGTATCTCTATTCTATTGGTGCCTCGTAATTGTCTGGCACCACGCCATGTTACAGATTTTCCGGTTCTGGGTGCTAATCCGTTTACAAACCATCCCTGGTCAGTTCTATGCGTTAAAGAACTTACTGTGCCTCGAGCGCGATTTCCATTTATTGTTCCCCAACCAACCATATTATATATATATGTTAATATAATTATTTTATTACTTATTATAGTAGTGTTATTATTACTTAAACCTTATAATAGTATTATTGTTACATGTCAGACGATATTAAAACACTTATACAGGACGGAGATATTGTGAAGGTGAATGAAGAACTGATTTTTAATCCTTATAATCCTAATAATAAAGAGATTACATTGAACGAAGTTCAATCTATTCTTACAAGTTATGGTATTACTGCAAAAATTAATAATTTAGAATTATACAAAAGGGCTTTTGTCCATGCATCCTATACTAAAAAACCTGCTTTAGAAAATTTGGAAGCTAATATTACTTTGGAACCGAAACCAGCTAATTGTTTACCACTTAAAAGCAAATCGAATGAGCGCCAGGAATTTCTGGGTGATGGGGTATTGGAATTAATAACTAAATATTATCTATACAGACGCTTTCCTAAAGCAGATGAAGGATTTATGACTGAGAAAAAAATTGCTTTGGTGAAAAATGAACATATTGGAAAATTAGCTTATGAAATGAAATTACATAAATGGGTTCTTTTGTCTAGACACGCAGAAGAAAAAAAAACTCGTACAAATCTTAAAAAATTGGGCTGTTTATTTGAAGCATTTATTGGTGCCTTATTTTTAGATTTTAATAAAATAGAAGTGAAAGATGAAAATGGATGGTTTGAAAATGTGTTTGTTACAGGACCAGGATTACAAATGGCCCAAATATTTGTAGAAAGTATATTTGAAAAACATGTTGATTGGATTAAACTCATTGAAACAGATGATAATTTTAAAAATATTTTACAGGTGAAAGTTCAAAAAGAATTTAAAATTACTCCTGATTATCTAGAAATTGAACGCAACAATGAGACAGGGTATCATATGGGTGTATACATTTGTATTGGACAGTATATACATAATTTATCACATTCAGATGCTATACCCTTTTCTCAGTTTGGTTCTTTTGAAAAAATGCATGACTATTTGAAAAATAATGAAACACTCTTCATTTTTCTATCATCAGGAGAACATAAAATTAAGAAGAAAGCTGAACAGATGGCGTGTGAGCTGGCTCTTCAGGTTTTAGAGCAGAATCAGACAGTACATGCATGAGGTCATTGCTTAATATTATTCCTTCTGGAACTGTCGGTTCTTTTATAATAAAATGTCTTGTTTTTGAAATACTATTATCCATTTTTTTGATAATAATATTTTCGATATGATTCGTCTTATGTGATGTTGATATTTCTCCAAATGATGAATATTCCATTATAAATTAACAGATAAAACTTTTTTTATGTGTTAATTTTATATGGCTTCTACTCTTTTAGACAAATTGAAAGTGAAAAAACCTCCGCAATTAAGAGAAAGTATTGAAATTCAATTAAAACCTGCTTCTAAACAAGAAGAAGTTGAAATTAAAACTAAAATTATTGATAAAACCAAAGAAGGTGATTTTGACAGAAATGAATGGATTGAAGCAATTCAAGAAAATATGAAAGTTCATAAAAAAACACTATCTGCTAAACCACGACCTGTAATTTTAGATAAAAAAAAACCTAAAAAACTTAAAAAAAGGTTGAAACTGGAACCGGCTCAACCATTAGTGGTTATTGAAGAACAACCCAGTAAATTACCAGAGGGTCAATTACCAGAGGGTCAATTACCAGAGGGTCAATTACCAGAGGGTCAATTACCAGAGGGTCAATTACCAGAGGGTCAATTACCAGAGGGTCAAATACCACGTGATGAAGTTCCGCCAGGTGAAATGCCCTCCATTCGAAGAAAATCGCCTTCACCGATTAAAACAGTTAAGCAGGGACCATTATCCATGATTAAAATTGGTGATACACCACTTAATAAAAGATTTGTTAAAGAACGTGATGATGTTAATGTGCAAGCATCATCCTATTATATGAACAATAGAGAAATTTTTATTAATTTTATGATTTCTTTATTTGGAAAATATAAGGCTGAATTAGGGTTAACAGAATCAGAATCCACATGTAATAGAGACAGTGATGCTCCATTTACACCTATGGCCCATCAAAAAATTGTGCGCGATTATATATCCCTCTATACACCCTATCGAGGGGTGTTACTATTTCATGGTTTAGGTTCAGGAAAAACATGTTCCTCTATTGCTATTGCTGAAGGGATG
>Ga0233415_10001394_pt1 | contig 10492 bp, 15 predicted proteins | sample Na_anoxic_12_MG_FD_188631 | JGI IMG/M metagenome (GOLD analysis project Ga0233415, IMG submission 188631) | Seawater microbial communities from Saanich Inlet, British Columbia, Canada - Na_anoxic_12_MG | ecosystem: Environmental > Aquatic > Marine > Inlet | place: Canada: British Columbia...
CTAATCTTGCCATATCTCCTCCTTTCAGAATAAAAAAAAGAGCCCTTATATAGAGGGCCCTTTTGGGTAAATTAGATTGTTCTTGCTTTAGATCTGCCTGAACATATGCTCTACATATTCAGGATCAATATTGTCTATCTGGCTGATTGCAGCTCTTTCGTTGCATCCTGTATCCTTGTTTCTGACTGATGAAGTAACAGGGCAGCCATCTACATCATAGTCAATCACTGCAATATGGACGTCTTTGCTATCGCTTGTGACGTATGCAACGCCACCGCTTATCTCAACCAATACTTTACACTTCATGAGCTTCACCTCCTTTCTTGTTATGAAATACACAGGTCTTGCAGGCAGTCTGATCTTTGCATTCTTTACAAATCCTTACGTTTTCTACAGTCTGTGCACAATGATCAATTACTGCATTAATGGTTTTGGTCATAGGCATATCCAAGGCCCATGCTAAACGCCTTAATGTTGCAGAATATTCCTGGCTAAGTTCCGGCGTGTAAGCCATAAGTCCTCCTTTCAGAAACAAAAAAAGCCCTTTGACAATAGGGCCTTTTCTTTGGTTTAGTATTATTAGTGATCATATGCGCAGCATGTCTATAACTTGCTCAACTTGCCTTGCCGTGACACAGTTCTTAAAATATTCCTTCATCTGCAAATTCTGTGTTTCGATGTGGTTCACTATGTTCCTTAAAGCTGTCTCGATTGTAACGTTTTTGTTCCGAGCTACTGCTTTGAGCTTCTTCTGATGCTTCCTTGATATTAAATTCAAATATGTTGTTCCCATGATAATCTCCTTTCCTTGAATTGTTTTTGTTTTGGATCTCATCAATGAATGAGTCCAGGATGAGGTTGAACCTTTCCTTTTGCTCGTCTGTGTCAATCGCAAGAGCGGACAAAATAAGGCCAGCTCTTACACGTTTGGCAAGCAAAGACTCCTTCAAAATCTTACAAACTTTTTGCTGAATAATTGCATCCATGAAATCACCTCCTTTCTATATTTATTTGGCTAAAGGTTTGAGAAATTAAGTGTGCTGACTAACAGGATCATTAAAAAAACCATCCTCGTCTGTGAGGATGGTTATTGTATTAATTGGGTGCAGACACGCATCTCTGTAAAATGTAATCGTCTGCTATTTAGTTTTGTTGGGATTGCCTTATTTGTTAAGTCATTTGCTTAACTATTAAGGTCTTGATTGGTGACTTTGAGTAAATCTTTATAATAAAGGACTTTGATGTCAGGCATTGATGATATTATGCGGGTGAGCATCTGTTCAGTTTCCTTGCTTGTCGCAACAAGCCATTTATGTTTAAACTGAGTCTGCAATAATTTCTTTATGCTGCGGTACGGCTGCGCTTTGCCGGTCTCTATCTCTGCTGCCAGGATCAATTCAGGTTCACTGACAACTACATCAATATCATCCTTCTCAATTTCAGGATGAAGACCTATTGTATTGAGGTGATCCCTCACTTTTATTACTATATAGGAATGTGCAAGACTGCCTCTAACTCGCCTTTTCTTCATGTATAAGCCTGTCTGTTCAGCTTTTTTCCTGCCATAGTCAAGCAATTCAAAGAGCTTCATATTGTCTATAATTACAGGCATGACCAGGCCTTTACTGATCATGCTGTCTGTTAAGGTTTTTATCTCTTTAGGCTGAAGATTAAGCCTCTCACGACGTTTCTCTGAACCATCATAGGGATGATTAAGTATGTCCTGGATGATAATCCTTTCCATTGGCTGAAGCGGTTGATCCGGTTGGTTTGATATAGTGGGGGGGAGTATATGACTACTTGAGGGATGTAAAGGAGAGCCTTGATTCTTGTTTGAAGAGCAAATTACGTGCGAGTCACGTGAAACAGTCCGCATTGCCTCTTGCAGCTCTAAATCAGTCATATTTGCCTTGCTTTTGACATATGGTATACGCAGCCCAAACGAATGCGTGAAGTTCTGTTTGATGTTTATGATAGCCTGGCCAGTCTCAAGCATGCCCAGGAAATCACGCTCATCAAATTGCAAATTCATGGCCTTAGCCATTGCAGAGATGTCCTGGTTAGTTCCTAATGCAAAGCTTATCTTAACATTACAGTTGGCGAAGATTGCATTAGGAATCTCTGAAGGAGTCTGGTCAATTGCTATTAAACCCAAACCATATTTCCGGCACTCCCGAAACAGGCTGGATACCATGTTATCTTCCTTGGATTTGAGACATAAATTGTGGAACTCTTCAAATATTATGACTTGCTTTAGCTCTTCAGATGCAATACCACGATGATCATTATAGAGAGATATCCAGTTCAGTAAGCAATGGATGATGAATTTTCTATCCGCTTTGTTTTTCACACCACCGAATTCCAAAACGATCTTTTTGTTGAATAATTTCTCTATTGGGTAATGCTTATTGGTATGCAATACATTGGCTGACGAACTGTCTTTAAGTCCCAAAAAAGAGAGGATACGAAGCACAGTTTCTTTCCATAACCCGGCCCTACCTGCAAGCCTTCCTCTAGGACCCATATCTTTTTGCATCTGCTGCAGGAAGCTTTCTTTGAGGTCTGCAAACGTAGGTTTGTCATTCTCATTAAAAACAACCTCCAGCTGCTTAAGCAGGATATAATCACTGCCAGCACCGGACAAAAAATCTTCTCCAAAGAGGTTTACCAAGCCTTTGGTATATTCAGCCTTTGTTATGCCTGGAGGAACATCGAGGATATTGAAATGGATCGGATTAATGTCACGCCCAACTGTGTAAACCTCAACATCATCAAATTCCTGTGCAAGATCCCTGTAGGACTTTTCCCAGTCAATGATAATGAAAGGGATATCTTTTTTGTGCAATTGCCTGATTATGTGCAGCGCAAGTGTAGTCTTTCCTGATCCTGTGGAACCCCCTAGGAAAATATGACGGTTCAAATCTTTGAGTTTAAGGTTAAAGGGAAATAGCTTCTTTTTCAGGTATTCAACATCCCCCAAATAAAGATCTCCTGAGCATAACGATTGCTCAGGAGGAGGTAGTATTATAGTTGGATCAAGGGCAGGCTTTACATGCCTGGAGATGAGGAAATCAATGTGGTTTTCAATCGCTTTCTTTTCCCTGGAATCATCTTCAAGTAGATATGCGACACGCATATTCATGACTTTCTTTTCTCCAAGCACAGGCAACAACTGCCTGAGTTTAACATCAATATCTTGTTTACTTGCCATTTTCACCGTCCATATCATCTGCAAATAATGTTTCCTTGGTTTTAATGTTTTTGTAAGCCAGTAAGCTTTCAACCACATCTTTACCAATGAATGTCAAATGCTTTGTGTTATTTTCCATGATTTGCCTGGCTTCACGGTACAATCCAAGCCGGTCTTCTTTGAGTTTAAGCGTTGAACTGAAGTCATAATTAAGAGGGAAAGGCAGTTCAGCTTGTTCTTTTTGAAGCGAAAAAATGTCCCTGTAGATGTATTTCAGACTGTTGTATTTGGTATCTTCAAGCTGCTGAACAATATCCAGTAAAAGGCTAATCCTGTTATGTGCCAGGTTACTTTTTGACTTGAAAATGTCGTCAGGATCCATTTCCTTAGAATCCTTCACAATATCGCAAATAAAGGAATCTGCCATTGATTTTGTCGAATTCTGGGCGTTTTGTGGCCTGTTGATATAAGTAGTGAAAGGAACCTCTCTGATGCTGTAACCCTCCTTTTTTAATCCATACCTGGCCATATGGTAGTTTTGCCAGTAGGCTTCCATCGGATCGTAATATCCCTCTTTTTTTGTCATAACTTATTAGTAACAACAAGAGATATATAAACATTTCTATTCTCTATCTGTTAATTCCCCCTTATATTTCCTTAATCAGAGGACGATCCTCTTGATCCCTCATCAAATCTCTCAATTTCTAATTTTTCTCACTGGCCGCAGGCCTTCTTTTTTTTGCCGGTGGGTTGATATCCCACAACTCCCCCTAATCCCGAAGGGATTCAGCCCACGAAGTGGGGAGACCTTTAGGTCTCTATGAGTCAAAGGCTCATCAGGCGTAGTCTTACTACTTCACTCTATTTATCATTACATTTTTCACTTATTCGTCCATTTGTTCTTTTCTTAATGGCACTCTATTATTTCCCGTAGAAGTCTTATTCTCGAAGGATTCTCGCCTTTCAGCGTACTTATTCTATACTTCTTAACCTCTTTAATGCGGTTAGCATTGAAGAGGTTAATCCTCTCTGAGAGTTCATCTTCACATGTTCTACACATTGCAGAATCTCCAGCTTTCTCTTTACATATTATGCAAATGCAGACAAAAAAATATTTTGCTTTTTTTTACTGCGATTTCCACAGGCGCAGATGCACAATCCCCACAAAGAGGCAGGCATTGAGTATCACTATTAAACATGATTGCGTTTGGTCTGGCCTTATCTTAATCTCTTGCCGGCAAATCCAGCATCGAAGATATTTATTAGAAGGCATTTTCAACCTATTAAATGCCCTCATTTCATGTTTCACAGGCGGTTTTCTGCCATATTGTCTCTGCTTCCTGTAGCCGTATCATGTATTTTGCCTGACCTGTTCTCTCAAGCTTTTCCTTGAATTCGACTCGCACAATCTCATCAAATCTCTTCTTTATATTCACCCTTCCTTGTTCATTACTCAAGCATGAGTGGGTCTGTGCCAAATCAAACAATCTGTCCATTTGCCCTTTGAGCTTCCAATATTCGTAATTGAATTTGAAGTCGCGCAATCTTTTGAAATCCATTGTATTGAATGCACTAATATCATTGCCATGTTCATCCAACTCGAAAGGCACAAAATAACTTTCTTCATCTTTTACTGGTATTGCAAGCAATACCTGATGTTCTCTATTCATAGCCCAATGAATGAAATCCCAATATGCTTCAAGCTCATCGCCTTCTGGATAAAGCCCATCAAACATTTTGATAGGCTTAATGTTACTTCTAACTGGAAGCGCTGACTCTTCAATCCAACTATCTACTTCTTTTGAAATCAGTTCTTGTACTGCTTTATTCATCTTAGACACCTCATGGAAACAACTCTTAACGGCTGTTCTCAATCTTCAGAACAGCCGTATCGTATCCCGTTTTCCTTAATGTAAATTAGTCTAAAAGAATAAGTTAACCTGACCAGAAAAATAAGGCGAAAGACTTAAAATTAGAGATTTGCGTGTGTCCTTGTGACACGTTTAGTGAATCTCTTTTTATGGCTTTCTGCCGGAAACGTTAGAAACAATCCTCACAGTATATAATTAATCTTCTTGCTTGTTTTTCAGTACCGGAGAAGAGAATCTTATCACATTTAGAACAGCATACATTTATTGAATCATCCATAATAACCACCTATATTTTGTTCCGCTCAAACTTTTTACTTCTGATAAACCAAACAATATTCATGCTTGATTGGAATAAAAAAAGGATTACTTGATGAATATCTCTGTTTATCACTCTGGCAGTTATGCTGAATCTTTATGATGACTGCTTTCAATGAACCTATGTTTTTATTCATGAGGAGTGTTCTCAATAATGGATAATATCCGCCATTTTTTCGCTTGTCACCTATAAGAATTGCCATGACACCACCATGTTTTAATACTGAGAATAACCGTTCCACTGACAGATTAAGTTTATCCTCAAACTCCTCAAGATTTGCGCAATTTGATAAATCATTTTCATTGTCTGAGTACTTGATTATGTCCCAGTAAGGAGGGTGATACCATACCATGTCAAACCCCTCTTTTTGTACTTCTCCAGTCAATATATTCCATCCTTTCCTTAAATCACGTCCTTCATACTGGACATTTCTTTTCCGGTATTTATTAATACCTTCAACAACATCCCGTACTGTGCCACTTCCTTCAGAGGGGTCAAATACACTCTGACTATTAAACCTTAAAATAAGGTCTTTTACTAAATGGCCTGAACAATTCCCTCTATATCTTGAATCCCCCCAGGGGCCACGGTTAGGATATGAAACCACACTTGATAAGTCCTCTGTTTCCTGGTACAAGCCATAGAAACCTTCACCAAACGAACTTAGTTTAACTTCCAAGTCATCACTTCTCGACATTTCTGAAAGCCTTGCTCTTACTGTATGCTGCGGTATGCTCTGCCTGAATTCTGCTACTCTGAGATGAATCTCTTTGATATGACTCGGCCCTTCACCGGTCAGCACTTCTAATATCAATGTCTTTATTGTATGTGTCATTTTATATCACGCTCCGTTTAGAGGTGCGGAGCGTGTTTATTTATTCAAACCCAAATGTTTCTCGCTTTCTCTCACTTCCAAAAGGTCTTTTATATATATCAAGCTATTTACTGCGAGACCATTATCTTCCTTCTTATGATGCTCAATTTGAATATCAACCTCTTTTACTATTTCACTGAATTTCTGCAACATCTTCCATCGCAAATACACTTCCTCAGTTGTCTCAACATCCTGCATGCAGTATTCTTTTAGTTCATCAAATTTGCCTTCTTCCCATAGCTTTATTGCATTAAGTCCATTACCAGATTTAGGAGTGCAGCCCAGGAGTTTTGCCATGTCATCAAGCGATATCCTTTTCTTGGTTAGTTCCTGAAGGTCGAAATGCGGGTAGTCTAAAAGATCGATACCTTCTGTTATAGTTTCAAGTACATTAGCGCATCTTGTCATTATGAACGGGATGTCAAACTGCTTGCCATTCTTTGTAATGATCGTATATTCCTTACTATCGTGTTTGTTTAACCAATACAGAAAGTCATTAATAATTGCATCCTCTGCCTTGTGAACCATCTCAAACTTATTACCATCGGAATCCTTTGCACAGATGCATGTTATCCTATCTCCGTACCAGGGCAAAAGGCCCATACTTTCAATATCCAAGCTAATATATTTTTCCATTAGTAGTTTTTCATTTGCGATTTGTATCACCTCACAATTCCCCTTCATCATTGAAGCTATAATACCTTTCTTTCGACACGATCAAATGATCCAAGAGCTTGATCCCTAAAATATCTCCTGCTTCCTGAAGTTTTTTTGTTACCTTTATATCTTCATCACTCGGTAGCGTGTTACCAGAAGGATGGTTGTGTGCAACTATTACGGATGCTGCGTTTCGAATGATTGCGGTCTTGAATACTTCTCTAGGATGGATAAGGAGTGCGTTTAGTATTCCGATGCTGACTATTTCCCTGGATATTATCTTGCTTTGATTGTCCAGGTAAAAAGCAACAAATACTTCCTTGTCCCAATTCTTGATGTCACGCATTTCCTTGTATGCTGTTTGCGACCTTTCGATTTTAACATCACCTAAATACATTTCTTCGAGTTCTTTTTGTTCCATGAAACTCACCTCATGCGAAGGGTGAGTTTTATTTAATCGTTTTTGTATTACAATCTTCAGGATGCCAACTTCGTCTGCCTAGAGCCATGTCAATTAATATCCATTCTCTTTTTCTTGATAAGCAAAAGTCTACACTCCAATAACCTTTGAATTGTTGAGCAACTTTTCTGGCATCATTTGTAAGCCACAAGATATCATTTCCAGATAGCTGTTCTTTTGCACTACGAATTCTTTCTCTCCAATCAAAGGGAAGTTTCTCTTTTAAAGTCCCTTGCTCAATAGCATCTTCAATCCAGTACCAATGCCAGCATAATACTTCACCATCCTTAACAAAGAACCTTATCTCAGGATTAACCGGCATATCCCCATGAAAAGCTGTAAACATATTTGCCATAGGAATATATTCTCTGAATACAATAGCTCTTAATGGAAGACCAAGAAAATCAGCGGAAAAACTTTCATCAAAAAGCCTGGTAATATGAGTTTTTAGGTCTGATTCCTTCTCAACATAACAAGTATCTTTCCAACTATGTTTTCCTGAAAATTCATCAGTTCTCATAAAAAGAGGGAATCCAATCTTCCTTGCTTTGTCCAGTATCTCAGCCCATTGATCTTGTATCGGTGTTAAGTCACCTTCAACTATTGGCAATAGTTCATCATCATGTTTGTTTAATTTCACAATTTCTGTTTTAGGAGTTGGAATTCCTAACGCCTTAATTTTTGGAAACCAGGATATTAAACTGTTTTCATACATCCTCATTCACCTTTTGAATTTAAATCAAAAAAAAAGAGGCTAATGCCTCAATTGTTGTCCGCACCGGTGGCAACTTCTTTGTCTGCAACGTCTTTGTTATCATCAACCGGCACTGGGTCTTCTGCTATGTCAGTGTTGTCAGATTCTTCTTTCCTTTTCTTTGCAGTCTGGACAGTGAACTTATTCAGCTTCTGACCTTTTGCATTAGCACCTTCACCGTCATATATAATCTTGACTGGTTCGCCGACTTTGACATACTGCATTCGGTCATCAATTATTGCTGAACCCCACACTGTCATAAGGCCTTCTTTTGTCTCAAGCACATATCTGGCACTCATGCCTTTTGCCTGGTCTACTGGAATCTTGTTGACCAAAGTTCCTTCTATATTATCGCCTTCTTCTTCATGCTTCCAAATTCCTGGTTCTATGGTTTTCCATTCCTGGTTTTCCTTATCCATTGTTTATGCACCTCGCATTATTTTTTATTGAGTTTTACCTCAGTTATGGGGTAAAGCCCTCATATTCGCTGATTATCAAGTGTAGCTCAGGGTAAGTGCATCTTACACAATTCATGTTACAAAGATCCCCTGGATATGATTTTACTATCTCACCATCGACTTCAAGATGAGTAGTTATTTCATCAACAAGAAATACTTTGCTTCCACATTTATCACATTTCATTTTCCCAGAACCTTTTATTTATTTCACACTAACACTGCTTAGCGTGAACCTTTCAGTGACTTGCTTGCCGCACTTGCAGTTAAATGTTTTTGTTATTTCATCACCGCAAGTTGTCCCACCTACATAATCAAGTTTATCCGGCGTGTGGAAACATTCCTCGTCAATATGAGGAAATATGTCCTCGCTAGGAATAAACTGTTCTTCAGTTTTGCTTATCTTTTCAATTTCTTGTGTTTGCATCTCATTTCACCTCATCTACATTTTTTTGAAGGAGTTAAGCCCCTCCAGAATGGCAGGGGCTAACTCTGGTGCTGAGGTGTCTATGAGCATTTGTGTCTTTGCAGGCATGTAGTTGTTGAAATTAGGGTTAAGGTGGATTTTTCTTGCTTCAAGCAGTCCAGGAGGGGATCACCTCGTTTTTTTTATTCTGCTTATCTAGAATACTCCAGTTGCAGTTACTAACTGCCCGTAACTCGTTGATTATAATGAAATCTATCATGCAGTTGTGATTTTCAATTGATTAGTTTTTTATATTACTGTATCCGCAAACTTGAAGCAAAATATAACTCGATACGAACTGGTTTACTGGAGTTTTGTGGATATGCAAATTTTTTATTTAAAAAGTTTTATCAAGAACGACTCCAACTCCTTTAGCAATTTCAATAAACATTCGTTCTTTTTTTTCCTGGTCTCTGGATAATGCAGGGGTCTTGAAGGATTCTAGTTTTTCGATAAGGGATTTAAGTGTTCCTGCAAAGATTCCGCTGAACTGCCAAGAGCCTTCACGCTTTGTTATGAGGCCGATTCTTACCAACTTTGTTCTTGCTTTGGTAATTGAAGATGGACTCAGTTGGTATTGTTCTGCAATGTGATCTGTGGTTTGGATCTTCCTTTCTCTGGCGTTTTTGATTTCGCAGAAAATTGCCATGAATGCAGCTCTGAGTTGTCTTGCTGTTTTTTGTGGGAAAAAGATTTTTGCGAATTCTTCCAGGTCATTGGCACGGTAGATTTTATTTCTATTGATCTCGATTCGATCTGAAGCCAGGCTTTTCATTGTAAATTCACCATTCTATGCATAGATTCTAAATCCGGAAACTGTCCAAAATTATTTGATGTAAAATATTGCCTTTATTACCAAATCCCTTATTTCCGAAAACAGGGATTTTTATTGATTTGCTGTTGATGAAGGTAACTTCGTGAATTTTGAGGGTTGGAATTATAGGTTTATGAAGGCTATCGACGGTGATATTGAGGATTGAGTTTATACATAAATAGTTTATGTCAAAACGAGGTCTTTTGCTGTGGTTGGCAAAAGGGCTAATCCTTCCTGATTATGCGCTTACAAGCCTTAATAACGAATTCTAGCAAATCTTATGCTTTTATGGACACGCTAAATAATATATTATCTTCCAGCTTTCAATTTCAGCTCAATCACAACTAACTTTGTATTTCTCAATATTCTCATAATCATAGTCACCAGGCGGAAGATTGTAACACTTTCCCTGTGCTTCCAGACATCCCCTGAGTCCTTGCAGATCTTCAAGGCCGTGGAATGTTTTTGTTATTGTTTCGCCATTGATTGTCACAGTCATGGTACAGTTTTGTTGGTCGAGTTCATACATATAGTTTACTGCTCTTGATACGGATATACTCATAGTAAGGTAGTTTGAAGCAAATAATATAGCTGTATAAATCAAAACAAGTAACCCTATGGAAATCAAATATCTT
>Ga0233415_10001395_pt1 | contig 10487 bp, 6 predicted proteins | sample Na_anoxic_12_MG_FD_188631 | JGI IMG/M metagenome (GOLD analysis project Ga0233415, IMG submission 188631) | Seawater microbial communities from Saanich Inlet, British Columbia, Canada - Na_anoxic_12_MG | ecosystem: Environmental > Aquatic > Marine > Inlet | place: Canada: British Columbia...
GAACTTTCCACCGGTGCATTTAAAAACATGGATCAGTTCTTTATTGTATTTGCTATACTCTTCCCTGCCTTCACAGGTTTATCTGCCGGTGTGGGATTATCCGGTGATCTGAAAAATCCTGGAAAATCTATACCTCTCGGAACTATTTCAGCAACTATTTTAGGAATGATCACCTATATTTTTATTACCTGGAAACTAAATATTTCTGCAAGTCCCGAAGACCTGGCAAATGACCAGTTAATAATGAGCAAAATTGCAATTGCAGGAGGAATTGTAATCCCCCTTGGTCTGGCAGCATCAACATTCTCATCTGCTCTTGGAGCAATTTTGGCTGCACCACGCAAAATACAGGCTCTTGGAGCAGATAAGTCTTTCCCGTCAGACAAGTTCAATAGTTTTGTTTCCAAAGGAAAGGGAGAAACAAATGAACCCTTTAACGGAACCTTTATTACCTGCATTCTGGCATTTGTATTTGTTGCCCTTGGGGATGTAAATAGTGTTGCAAAGATCATCACAATGTTTTTCATGGTCACTTATGGGTCACTATGTCTTATTTCTTTTCTATATCATTTTGGAGCCGATCCATCATATCGTCCGGTATTTCGTTCAAGATGGTATATTTCACTTATTGGTTTTATTATGAGTCTTGTTATGATGTTCCTGATAAGTACTATTTATACTCTATTGGCTATTGGAATGATAATCGTTGTTTATCTGTATATCAGGAACTTTCACAAAGACCGCGAAGGTCTGGAATCTATATTTCTAAGCGCATTCTTCCAAATCAGCCAAAGCCTTCAGGTTTACCTGCAAAAATCGCGAAAACTGGAAAGTTCACGTAAATGGAGACCTTCGGTGGTATGTGTTTCTCACGACTCATTTGAAAGGGAAACTGCTTTCAGCCTGTTAAACTGGGTATCTCATAAGCATGGTTTCGGAACGTACATACATCTGATCGAGGATTATTATTCCCGTGCAGCCCAGCAAAATGCAAAAGAGACACTGGAGAAATTAATAAAGAAAGCAGATATCCGGAATGATAAATTTTATATCGATACTATTATTTCACCATCCTTCACTTCAGCCATTGCTCAAATAATACAGCTTCCGGGCATATCAGGTATGGATAATAATACAATACTCTTTGAATTTGATAAGAATAATCCTGAGAATCTTGATCAGATCATTGATAATTATTCTTTGTGCCGCTCTGGAAATTATGATATATGTATACTTGGCAGCGAACTTAAATCCATTAATTTCTCTGAAGGGATCCATATCTGGATAAAAAGGTCTGATCATGAAAATGCAAACCTGATGATACTGTTTAGCTATGTAATCCTGAGCCATCCCGACTGGAAAAAAAGCTCTATTAAAATATTTGAAATATGCGATGGAAATGAATTGGAAAAAAATCGCCATGAACTGGTTGAGTTAATTAACAAAGGACGATTGCCTATTTCAACTAAAAACATCAAAATCCTTAAAAAGGAAGATGAAGTCAGTAATAAGGAGATGATCAATAAATATTCGGAAGATGCTGGCCTCACCGTATTAGGTTTTCGCGGTGAACAACTGAAACATGACAAAAAGGAGCTGTTTATGGGATATGAAAAAGTGGGTAATATATTATTTGTGAATGCCCACCGGGATACTGAAATTGAATAAATATAAGAAATTCGCACTATGATAAACAAATTAAAGTTTTACACGCTCTTTTTTCCCTTTCTGCTTTCTATCCTGATAATAAGCTGTAAGGGTCAACATTCTTCCGATCATTTAACAAATGATAAACCATATGTGGTTATGTTATCACTTGACGGATTTCGCTGGGATTATCCACAAAAAGCAAATACTCCAAATCTTGACCGGATAGCTGAAATTGGTGTCAGAGCAGAGTCTTTGCGCCCATGTTTCCCCACTAAAACTTTCCCTAATCATTTTTCTATTGCCACAGGTTTATATCCCGATAATCATGGTATAGTACTTAATAATTTCTATGATTCCGCTATGGATGTTTCGTATTCCCTAGGGAATCGGGAATCGGTTGAAAACGGAGATTTCTATGGTGGTGAACCTATCTGGGTTACTGCTGAGAATCAGGGGGTAATCACAGCATCCTATTTTTGGGTAGGTTCAGAAGCACCGGTAAAAGGAGTTCAACCAACTTACTGGAAAAGTTATGAACACAATTTTCCTTTTACACAGCGAGTTGACTCAATAATCGCCTGGCTTAGCCTCCCGGAGGAAAAGCGTCCTCATCTCATTACATGGTATATGGATGAACCTGACAGCAAGGGGCATCAATTAGGCCCTGACAACCCTGATCTTATACCGCTAATTTCATATCTTGATAGTCTTGTCGGTGATTTTATGAATAAACTGTACGCATTGGAGATAGGTGATGATGTAAACTTTATTGTCACTTCAGATCATGGAATGGGACAAATTTCTCCTGACAGAGTTGTCCGGCTTGCCGACCATCTTAATCTCGATCATATTAATCGCATTAATGGTAGCAATCCCGTTTATTGTCTTAGTGCTTCTCCCGGATATAAAGAAGAAATTGCGAATAAACTTAATAATATTGCTCACATAAGTTCCTGGAAACACGGGCAGTTACCTGAACGACTTCACTATGGGACAAACAGCAGAATCGGGGATTTTGTGGTTGTGGCTGACAGTAGCTGGAGCGTTACTATTAATTCAAATCCGAAAAGATTTAGTGGTGGTACTCATGGGTTTGATAACAACAACAAAGATATGCATGCTATTTTTTATGCAGCTGGTCCGGCATTTAAAACCGGTTTTCTGCAACCAACATTTAATAACATCGATATATATCCGTTAATTGCTGAAATAATGTACCTAAAACCTGCCACTGTAGATGGAAATATTCTCAATGTTTCAGGTATGCTTTCAAACAAGTAATTTGATAACAAAAAAAAGAAACGCTTTATGAAATTCAGAAAAATTATTTATTTGTCTGGTATTATTCTCCTGTTTTTTATTGGAACCTGCATTGTGAATTCCGGATGTACACGGGATCAAAAAGAGAAACTTCCGAATATTGTCTTAATATTTACCGATGATCAGGGATATGGTGATGTTGGTGCTTACGGTGCAACCGGATTTACCACTCCTAATCTCGATCAGCTTGCTGTCGAGGGGATGCGTTTTACACATTTTTACTCGGCTCAAGCTGTTTGCAGTGCTTCCAGAGCAGCTTTGATGACAGGTTGTTATCCAAACCGTATAGGAATACACGGAGCTTTAATGCCATGGTCAACAAATGGCATCAGTGAAAACGAAATAACCATAGCAGAATTACTAAAAGAAAAAGGTTATGCAACAGCAATATATGGAAAATGGCACCTGGGACATCATGAAAAATTCCTTCCTCTTCAACATGGATTTGATGAATATGTTGGTATTCCATATTCCAATGATATGTGGCCGGTTGATTTTGACGGCACAGCTGTTACCGATAGTTCTTTGAAACCATGGAAATCAAGGTACCCAAAACTTCCCCTTATTGAGGGAAATAAAAAAGCCGAAGAGATACTTACACTTGATTACCAGGATAAACTTACAACACTTTATACCGAACATGCGGTTGATTTTATTAAGAGGAAAAAAGACAAACCCTTTTTCCTTTACCTTGCCCATTCAATGCCACATGTACCACTTGGAGTAAGTGATAAGTTTAAAGGGAAAAGTGAACAGGGTATGTATGGCGATGTTATGATGGAAATTGACTGGTCTGTAGGACAGGTTATGAAAGCACTTAAAGAGAACGGGTTGGAAGAGAATACACTGATAATTTTCACATGCGATAACGGACCCTGGTTAAATTTTGGTAACCATGCAGGAACAACCGGGGGATTACGTGAAGGAAAGGGCACAAGCTTTGAAGGTGGTCAGCGTGTTCCATGTATTATGCGTTGGCCTGTTGTTATTCCTGAAGGGAAAATCAATAATAAGCTTTCTGCCACCCTCGATATTTTTCCAACTATTGCAGAAATAACAGGAGCATCCCTTCCTGAACATAAGATCGACGGGATAAGCATCCTGACACTTTTGAAAGGAGATAAAGAAGCTAATCCCCGTGACCATTTATATTATTACTACAGAAAAAACAGTCTTGAGGCAGTTAGAAAAGACAACTGGAAACTTGTATTTACCCACCCCTCAAGGTCGTATGAAGGAGTACTCCCGGGTAACGACGGATGGCCTGGACCTTATTCAAATGTCACAACAGAATTTGCCCTATATAATCTGCGACGTGACCCGGGTGAAAAATATAATGTTAAAGAATTATATCCTGAAGTTGTAAAGGAACTGGAAACCCTGGCTGAAAAAGCCAGAGTTGACCTGGGAGATGACTTGCAGGAACGTACCGGAAATAATTTGCGACAATGCGGTAAAATTGATGAAAAAATTATGCGATAATATATCATAAATTCATTTTCTAAACAGAGCTTAGATTACTGTTAATAATGAGGGGGAAAACAAAAATAATTAAGCATTATAAACAAGTTAGCAAGGAATTTTCAGGCTATGGTAAACCCCAGGAAATTGATGTTTTTGAGTCTGATCTGGATAAAAAATCAATGGGAGCACTTTTAAAAACCCTGCGAAAACACAATAATCTGACACAGGAACAACTTGGTAAACTGATTGGTGTGAAAAAATCGGAGATCTCAAGACTGGAACGTGGAGACAGGAATCTTACTATCGGTAAATTAATTCAGTTACTTGATGCTTTATTGGTTACAACTAAACTCAAAATTGAAGTAAGTGATAATAAAACCAGGGAAACTTAATGATCATAAATCACAGAATTTCCGTATTTATTTTTGTACAGTTTTTTCTTTTTACCGGAATATTTAATGCTTTTTCCCAGGTTTCGGAAAATAGTAACCTTGATAGAGAATGCTACATGATTATGGTGGGGAAAGATGCCACAACAGATGGCTCTGTTCTGATTGCACATAATAATGACCTTACAGGAACTGAAATATCCTTTTGTGAAAAAATCCCAAAGCAGGAACATACTTCTAAAGACAGCATAAGATTTTCAAACGGGCTTGCTATACTAAATTCATCTTTTACCTGTGAATGGATGGTACTGCACATCAGGAGCGGATATAAAGAAGGAGATGCCGTTGCAGTAAATGAATACCAGGTTGCTATTGGTGGTGGCGTATCATTGAAAAATGACAGAAATCTGAAAGCCAGAATAGCTGATCCACTGATAACGAAAGGGTTACCGGGAGGCGTGAGATATATTGCCCTTCAACAAACAAAAACGGCACGTCAATGTGTGGAATTGATAGGAGATTTGTACAATAAATATGGTATTGCTTATCCGTCCGGGGTTAGTATTGCTGATCATAATGAAATATGGTACATGGAAACAGGCGGCGGTAGTACATGGGCAGCTATACGTGTGCCTGATAGTTGTTACTGGGTACAGGCAAACGGTTACAGGATCGGATATATTAATATCGATGATACTGCCAATGTTATTACCTCACCCGGATTACTGGATTTCTGCATAATGAAGGGATTGTGGGATCCTGGAATCGAACCATTCAATTACAGGAAAACATTTGGAGGTTTGGTTTATTCCTCAAAAAATCCTTATTATAACAGCCGTCGGGAATGGCGGGGAATTTCAGTTTTTAGCCCATCTCTTAACCTTGATCCGGAAGCCAGGGATTTCCCGATGTTCTTGAAACCTGATAAAAAAATTAATATTGAACAGCTTATTTCAATTTTGAGAGATCATTACCAGGGAACTGAATTTAATGGTTATCCTGATACAGGTAAAAGTTCCGGGGAGAGAATGATCGCATCATCAAAATGTGTCCACTCTGATGTAATTCAATTACGGGGTAATATGGATGCAAATATAGGTGCAATAATATGGGTCAGTTTAAGTCGACCATTCTCCTCTCCATACGTACCATTTTACTTTGGAATTAAAAGCATCCCTCTTGCTTACTCTGGAATACCTGAAGATAATAGAACTGCATTCTCGGTTTTCAGGAGGCTTTCTGATCTTATTATTGGAAAATACAATGAACGAATCAATTTAGCTCTTCCACAGTGGGAGAAGTTTGAAAAAATAAATTTCACTCTTCAACCTTCAGTAGAAGACAGGGCATTAAAGCTCCTGGAAAAAGATATTGAAGATTCCAGGGAATTCCTTACAAATTACACGAAAGGACTTTGTGGTAAAGTTTTAAGACAAACCGGTGAAATGATCATGACAATAATGCCACCTCTAAAACAAGAAGAAAACACCGGAAATAATGTTAAAACTAAAACCCGGAAAAAATAGATAAACTGCAGCATTATGCCAAACGGACAGGTCTGGATCAAAAGAATAGGGCTTTTTATCGGCCCCATAAGTTCTTTAATTGTCATTTTTCTGTTTGTTCCTGATCCACAAAATCCCCAAGTTGGCTATACTGCTGCATTAGCACTTCTAATGGCAATCTGGTGGATCACTGAGGCAATACCCCTGGCGATAACAGCACTCATACCTGTTGCCACGTTTCCCCTTTTTGGTATAATGAGCGGAACGGATGTTTCAGCTCTATATTTTAACCATGTTATCTTTCTTTTTATTGGAGGTTTTATGGTTGCCCTGGCTATGGAGAAATGGAATTTACATCTACGTATTGCTTTGATTACTCTGATGTTATTTGGCACTAAACCCCGAAAAATACTTTTAGGATTCATGACCACAACCTGGTTCTTATCTATGTGGGTATCGAATACCGCTACTGCAATGATGATGGTTCCTATTGCACTTTCTGTGATTATTAACCTTGAAAATAATATTGGAAAGAAAAAAGTAAGAAAATACTCAATTGGTCTTCTTTTAAGTATTGCATATAGTGCAAGTATTGGTGGTATTGCTACACTGATAGGAACACCCCCAAATCTTGTTTTCACCAGGATATTTTCCATATCATTTCCCGATGCTCCTGAGATTTCATTTGTTAACTGGTTTTTCTTTGCCCTTCCAATCAGCATTTTCTTTCTGCTTCTGGTATGGCTGTTGTTGTCAGCCATGTTTTGTAAATCAGGATTTACTATTTCACGCGATATTTTTCGCAATCAGTATAAATCGCTTGATAAAATATCCTGGGAGGAAAAATCGGTTCTGTGGATTTTTATTTTGCTTGCTTTAGCATGGTTGACAAGGGCAGATATAGTATTTGGAAGTTTTACAATCTATGGCTGGTCAGGGCTATTTCCTAATCCGGAATATATTACTGATGGTATAGTAGCAATAATACTGGCAGGTCTTCTTTATATTCTCCCCGGAAAAAGAGCACCCAGAATCATGGATTGGGAAACAACAAAGAAACTTCCATGGGGAATAATCCTGCTTTTTGGTGGTGGTTTTGCTCTTGCCGGTGGTTTTATGAGCTCAGGTTTATCAAGTTGGATCGGACAACAACTTCAGGGAGCCGGTTCGCTCTCCCCTATTGTAATTATTGGTACAATTTGTACTTTGTTAACATTTCTTACTGAACTCACCTCCAATACAGGTGTCTCAGAAATGATCCAACCTGTTATGGCCGCGCTTGGAACAGCTATTGGCAAAAACCCGCTGCTTCTAATGGTACCTGCTGCAATGGCTTGCTCTTTTGCATTTATGATGCCTATAGCTACTCCCCCAAATGCAATTATTTTCGGTACTAACAGGATAAGGATTCCTGATATGGTCAAAGTTGGATTTATTATAAATATCCTTGGTATTATTGTGCTTACTGCCGGGATAATGCTACTTGGAGGTTTGTTGGATATTGACCCCCAACAGATGCCGCAATGGGCTAAATAGGGAAAAAGGGTACTAGGTACTGGGTGAATCCAAATTTTAGACATTTTAGTCATTCTTAATTTTAGTCATTTTATTAATTATATTTTTCAAGTAATTTATATATTTGCCTCAAATTTGCATATAATGATAATAGGAATAGATATAGGCGGAACAACAACGGATATTGTTGGACTTAAGGGATCGAAAATCATCAATCCACTAACAGTTATAGCAAATGATCCTATTACTTCAGCAGCAGGTGCCCTTGGAAAATTTCTTGAAGCAATAGGTGCTTCATTGAATGAAGTTTCTACTATTGCAGCAACTGGTGTGGGTTCAAATGAAGTAAAACCAATGTTATTTGGAATTCCCGTGGTGAAAGTTGATGAATTTACTGCAATTGGAACAGCAGGTTCCTTTTTATCCGGTGCTGACGAAAGTGTTGTTGTAAGCATGGGTACAGGAACAGCAATTGTTACTGTTAAAGAAAAGAAAATTAAACACTGGGGTGGAAGTGGAGTTGGTGGTGGAACTTTGCTTGGTTTAGCAAGAAAAATGCTTAATATCACCAACCTGAAAACATTAGTTGATTTGGCATCCAGGGGAAATCTTGATCGGGTTGATCTGACAGTAGGAGATATCACCGGAAGATCAATAAACAATCTTCCAGCATCAACTACTGCTTCAAATTTCGGAAAACTGGCTGACGAAGCTACCGACAAAGATATTGCACTTGCAATTTTAAACCTTGTAGGACAAACTATAGGAATATTAGGTATTGCTGCTGCCCATGCAAATAATTTAGAAACAATAATTCTCACCGGGAAATTAGCAAGTATCAAACCTTTAAAAGGAATTCTTGACCGTGTGGCTGCTCTTCATAAAACAAAATTTATCATACCTGAAAATGCAGATTTTGCTACGGTTATAGGAGCAGCAATTACACTTGCAAACGGAGATGTAAAATAAACTTCTTCCCTATTGACTAATCCTTTATTGCTTCATTATTGCTTATATCCAGAATTTTATAATCCGGAGTAAACTTCAGCATTCTGAAATGGTTATTTACATAACCGCCATGTGAATTTACCCTTTCAAATTCAAAACCAGCTTCAAGCAATTGTGGTTTATAATCTTTGTGACACCGAAAAAAATGATCACCATATCTTGATAACCCGCTAATAAAATACCAGGCAATATCATATCCCTTCCATGCATAACTGAATTGATCCGGCTCGGTATTGAAATTATGCTTGTATTTCCTGAGAAAATTCTTCACCCTGGGACTATCATAGTCTGTGAAAAAAGGCGTAAATACTTGCACTCCAAGATCATAAAAATATTTCAATTCAATATTCCTGAATTTCATCCAGGTAGGATAACCAAGAACAGTAATCGAATACTCTTCAGAAAAGGTATGTAAACGTGCCAGAATCTCACTTGCAAAAGTCTCCTGCCCTGATGGAACAATAATCAGATTCTCAACCTGCTTAGAAAGAGAATGTTCAACACTATTTATTGTATCATTTGCAGTAAAATCCTCATTATATACAATTTCTTTAAAAATCACCTCATCAAAAAATGTACGATAGGCAAAATACCTGAATAAATTTCTCTTTAACGTAAAAATATTGTCCTCTTCCCGCAAATCGCCTGAATGGATTAATACAATATTATAATCATGAAAATTAGAAACATAGCTGGCAAGTTTCTCAAATTCTGCGTCAATAGATGGAACTATCTGAAAAATATATGGATTAGATTCCGTAAGATTACCTTTAGATGATAAAGGGGAAACAAGTGGAATTCGCAAATTCATTGCATAAGGTGCCACTATAGACAAATTATATTGATAAACCGGTCCGATTATCAAATCCATCCCCGCCAGGTCATCCATTTCAACAATTTCCCTGACAACTGAAGTATCAGCTTCTGTATCAAAACAAAAAAGTTCAACAGATATCCCTTCTTTTTGTAAAGAATCAAGGGCTAACTTCACTCCCAGCATAAAATCAAGAAAGTATGTACTACTCGAATAAACCCATGTCTCATCTCTATTAATAACCTCCATTATCTTTTCACCATAGTCATCCACCTCAGATGAGTCGATATAAGACCTTTCACTATTTTCATCCAGATAAAATGGCAGAAGAAGTGCAACTTTCAATGTACGATTAGAAATATCCGGTAGCGATGCACAAAGTATATCAGATGTATCTTCTTCAAATTCTGCATCTTTCACTATCAGGTATGTTGAATCCTGAGATTCTTTCGAAAAGGGAATTCTGAGATACTGCCCGGTTTTAAGCCCCCATCTCAATCCTTCATTAGCTTCCTTCAATTCCCTTACTGAAATACCATATCTCTTTGACAGTGCATAAATTGTATCTTTCCTTTTTACCTTGTGGAAAATATAATCCTGTTCAGAAAACTCATATTTTTCTTCCCTCACCTGGTATTTTCTCTTGGGAACCTTTAATATGGTACCAACAGTAATGTCATCTACTTTAATATCTGGGTTATTATCCAGAATTTCCTCAACAGTAGTATCATATTTTTTTGCAATGAAATAAACAGTTTGACCCGATTCAATTTCGTAGAAAATAAAATCTTCAGTTTCTCCGGGTATTTTAGGTTCAGACTT
>Ga0233415_10001396_pt1 | contig 10462 bp, 9 predicted proteins | sample Na_anoxic_12_MG_FD_188631 | JGI IMG/M metagenome (GOLD analysis project Ga0233415, IMG submission 188631) | Seawater microbial communities from Saanich Inlet, British Columbia, Canada - Na_anoxic_12_MG | ecosystem: Environmental > Aquatic > Marine > Inlet | place: Canada: British Columbia...
CCAATATTGCCGTCATTCGCAGCAATAATTGTTATACTGATATCATATTTTGCTGATGTCATGTCGAGCAAATCTTAATCTTGACTGTTGTCAAAAGATCTGCGTCGACCGACAGTTTTACTTGATTGAATCTTGGATATTATACGCTCTCTGGATATTTGTAAACGTTCAAACCGATTATAGCATCAGTACCCTCGACCTGATGGTTACCACGTGTACTGGCGATTGTTATTGTTTTGCCAGATTTAGAGGGTCCGAATTCCTTTGTCAAATCTATCTCAATAATTAGTTTGTCGCCTTTAATTTCCCATTCTACGTTTTGCATTTCTTCACCTTCTTTCGTGTTTTAGTCTATACCAATCTGAATCGTTACTTCTAAAACGTGTGCTATCTTGTGCCATGAGGTGAAATCCGCCAAATTGACACATATCAAATTGGACCTGTAAATATCAAGTCGAGATCGTTTTTCAGATATCCATTCCAAACCTCAGGTCTGGCATTTGTTGAGATAAATTGAGAGTATCTTACAAAAAACGGTCTTGTAAAAACTTGGATATCTTGCCAAACAACAACCTGAAGTGGTTCTATCCAAACTACATATATCATCAAAACGAAAAGGGCAAACCTTGAAAAAAGGATTCATCCTTATTGAAAGACGATATCCCAAATAATTTAGAGCCTCAAAAACCTGTCGTTTATAGCGAGACTATCGAAAAACCCGAAAATGGCAATTTATAGACTTCTAAGTGTTTGATATTATTATATGCGAATTTCGAAAAATGCAGGAATTGGACTTTTTCGACAGTCTCAGCAGAAATCACAGGTTTCGGATTGAAGATTTCAAAGCGAAATCGTAAGAATTTTTTGGTTTCAATTTTTCAAGGTGAAAGGCAGAGTCTCGCTTCCCTTGTTTGAAACTGAAGGGCTTTGAAAGGTATATTTACAAGGGGATTCGTCTATGCTCCTTAGATACAATTCATCACCGGTTACTTGAAGGTAAAATACTGGACATTCGGTCCAAGCCCCTGTGTTAATGTACCTAATACCATTGAAAACTATATCCTCTGGGTAGTGAGTATGGCCACAGGTGACCGCTTTATATCCATTTTCCATGGCACAATTGACCGCATTTATCATTACATTTTTACGGAGAAACTTGTAAAAGAGCTCCCATTTCTTGGCATATTGGGCCACATGCACTGGCCTTGCTCCCAATTTCACCCTCAAATCATGCATCAGTTTAAAAGCCTGCATGAAAGCTAGGTTTCTGGGCATGATTTCGTCAAAATCGTCTCCATGGGCAATTAATAGTCTATGCCCTAAGTTGTAAAGACGCGTAAAGTTGACCTTCTCAAACCCTTTTGGCACATATCCATTATCATGGTTACCTCGTACCCAAACGACCTTTTGACGGTAAGATTTCTGCTCAATAAGGTCAAGGATCCGCTGATGCGGTGGCTTTAAATTCTCATAAGGATTGTCTATAATATCCCCATTTAAGATAAGTTCATGATCTTCAGAAACATTCCCGAGAAAACGCTCGAAGTCGTCATATAAAAAATAGTGAGATCCTATATGCAAATCGCTGACAATGATTGCGTTCATTTCATACAAAGTGAAGCTTTCTCCGATCCTTTTGTTTTGCTAAAAATAAGGCAGGATCATTGAAGACCCTGCCTTTGCCGCCTTGAAAGCTTATAATATTAGTTTCAAGGCATCATATAGTTCGGTTGAGCCATCACTTTGATTGAGTGGGAGTCGCCCGAACTATGACGGCTTCCCTATATGCCGTTATTAAACTCGGTGCATATCGAAATTATGCATAAATAAAATACGGTTGACCGAGTAATAAGATGCACGTGCACCAGAGAAACCATTTCTTAACTACCAATTAAAATTAATGCAAAAATTATGCTAAATCGGATACTTGCGATACAATTCAATAAAGAACTCAATAAAATTAATCAGTTAGATGAATTAAAAGATCACATTAACAGCACTCAATCTTAGCAAACTATATGAAATTATGGGGTAAACTACATAGAACCTGTGAAGTGTTTTACACAATTTTAACGCCACGGAATAGGCGCGTACGGCCTAAAAGGATGTCCATGGTTCCTGCCCGTGGGTTAACCAGTGAAGAAGTGAGGGGATTAATTTACGGTTTTGGCCACAATGATAAATGATATCACACGAATTTTATGGACGTGATATGTACATTTTTATAGCAGGTATCAACTCTTTCACCAAGAAATCTGCATACCAATATGTTGTATATGCTTGAAAAAATAAGGCATGGACTGCCTATTAAATTTCACACTTTCTCGATAATTGGTTTGGGTGAACTATGATAACCGAATCAATGATATAGCTTGTAGGTATTATATGAAAAAGCCTAAAATATATTTTCCTGCGACAAAAAGGATGCAGATACACAATATTCCTTTGATAATTTTGGCTGGAACGAATTTTTGCGTTCTAGCACCTAAATACATTCCTAAAATCCCACCGGCTCCGAATAATCCACCCAACAACCAATCCGGTGATACTGACATGTCCGGATAAAATTGCGCCAGAAATTGATAGAACATCACCCCCGCTACTGAAGTGATAAATGTTCCCATCAGTGCCGCCCCGGCGACGGTATAGACCGGGAGGCCGATGATGGCTACAAAAAACGGTGCGACAATGGCGCCTCCGCCTATTCCGTAAATTCCTCCTATGATACCGACCAGAAAACACAGTGTATAAATTGTTGGCGGCGAAAACTTAAAGGTCTCACCATCGTATTCAAATGTTACTTGTCTCACTGTGGAAGTTTTCACATCTACAACATGGGATGAAACCGGACTGGATGTTGAACCTTTATTCTTTCGTTTATTTTTAGACTTAACTACATCCATAAACAGGCGCCAACCAATATACAGTAGAACAAAACCGACAAAAAATTTGAAATTTTTAGGATTTGGTAAATATTCGATCCGAACCCACGCACCGATAAAGACTCCCGGTAAAGTGCCGATAATGACGGCCCATGTTAACGGCCAGAGCATTCGGCCTTCTTTGATGTAACGATAAACGCCGCTTGGAATTGCCACGATGTTGAAAACTTGATTCGTTCCGCTTACCGATGGTGCGGTATAACCCAAAAAACTCACCTGAAAAGGCAAAAGGAGGAATGCACCGGAGACCCCACCCATTGAAGTGAAAAAAGAAACAAAAAAAGCCACTATGAAAGGAATGAGCGGATTTACTTCAACACCTGATATCGGAAATAGCATATAAACCTTCAGCAGTCATTCTACAAAAAGAGACACACATGCATCTTATTTTGGTAAAATTAAACCAAATTACATGCCACTTAATATATAATTGAGCTTTCTTAAAAACATAAGAATCTCATAATATTATGGCAATCTTGGACCGTGAAACTCATTTTCGATATAAATTCTAAGATAGGAACCTTTGCATATTGTAAAAAAATCTGACATTTTCGGCAGGGTTCAGTAAGTATAAGAAGGCGAACACTATATTTTGTGATTTGCCCTTCACTTTTCAAATTACATGTTTCTAATAAGTGTTTTATCCATAGTCCCGCAGGAGATAAGCCAAAGATTATAGTTTTTTGGTTCTGTTGGCAACAGGATTTTAAGTGGGGATTTATCGAGGCGGGATTATTGATAAAACACTTATTAGATATAAAACAAATTTAGATTGTTGCGCTCTATTGCAGATAGTACAGGTTTTGATTTGAAGATTTCAAAGCGAAATCCTAACCATATTAGAGTGGTCTGAATTGAATGTTTAAGGCAGAAATCAATCATTGACAGGAGCCCAAAATATTGGAAAACGATATAAAAAAGCAGGGCCATCGCTGACCCTGCTAATGTCGCCTTGAAAGCTTCTTTTGTTTCAAGGCATCATCCGGTTCGGTGAGCCATCACCCTGATTGAGTGTGGAGTCGTCCGCACCAGGAATATTTTCATGATATGTACTCGCTACATATAGCACATACCAATTATTTTAATATGAAGGCTTCCCTAAATGCCGTTATTAAACTCGGTGTACATCTAATTTAGCATATTAATGCAGATGACCGAAGAATAAGATGCACGTACATCCGAGAAGCCGTTTATTAAGTGCCACCTCAAACTCCCTTTTAAAGTATAATCTTTGGAGGCTCATGGCCAACACATGGTTTTTTATATAGGTGTTGAAGTTGGGTGACACTTATTTGTTGATTACGTAAGGATTCCAAATCAACCGACATTAATCGACGCGACTGCTCCTAATTTATTACAATTTCATGTTCATTTTTTCCAATAAAGATAAGGTTTCTGAATTGCTTATTAAGGCTACTAAGTTTCTTTTGAAACACATCTCTACCAAATGGATCAATGGTCTTAAGGTCATTAGTGTCAATAAAAACTTGATGAAAACCAACCCCATGTTTTTTTAATGTGTTGAACAATTCATGTGCAGAACTTCCATCAAAATCACCATCCAATTTCAAGTGGAGGCTGTCTCTGGTTTCATGTAAGAAAATTCGAAAATTTGATGCCATTGGTTTGCCTCATTTGCAGTGCTTTAAATTACATTCTATATCTACGCAACAATCATGCAAAACTACATAACTTCAAATATTTTACAGATGTTCTTTACCTACTAAAAAAATCCAAAAAGCAAAGGTGCCTTTAATTTGCCTAATCGCCAAAAATCTTGTTCTTATCTGAAATTTTATACCCCAAAGCTAAAATAACCTTTCGTTTTGTTTCCATTCTGCATTGTTTGCCTTGCTCTATCCGTGTAATGGTCACGGGCGATATGTTGGCCTTTCTAGAAAGCTCAGACTTACTAATCATAAGAGACTCTCTAACTTTTCTTAAGGAGTTTTTATTCATTTTCTGGGCCCTGGGATAGGATTGAGATTTTTCTGCTTTTTATATTCACAATGCAATTATTTCATTGACCTCAACATCCTCGATATCCGGCAATTCGTTTTCACGAGATGCAGCAAATAAGGCGGATATAGCAACACACAGACAAAAAATGGCCACCATTAGTGCAATGATCAGTAATATTTTAAACATGATTGATCACCAACCCAATCTTTTTAGTAAAAATAATTCATGTATTCATAAATACTATGTCTGTGTTCTTCTTTATATAAGCAAAGATCATGCAAAATCACCAAGTTATAGTAAAATAGTATGAATATTATGAATTTTCAGACAGTTATGCCTGTCATAGAGTAAGGACAGCTATGCTAATTAATTAAAAACTATCTGAAATTGTGGGATAAATTACAGAAAAATTATGAAAAGATTTACATACTTCCAGGATAATACAAGGATATATAAATAAAGAAGGTGCTTAATAATATCATAGGATGCTTGATACATAACGACTCCGTGCCTCAATCTTCAATTTGCGAAAAGTGAAGGTTTATAACCGAAATCATAAAAAACACTGATCTCTTACCAATGGGCTACAAACAATTTAGAAGGCATTGTGATATCTTTAATTTTTGATTTAAATTCCTGCCTCCATATCAGTAACCAAAAGGTATAACATTTCTCTTTCTTGAAAAAATATTACGGTATATTGATCAAGCTACTTTAAGAAAGTCCACATCTTTAATGTAGAAGCTGAATGTCAGTGTATCACAGATTCTATCCAAATTATCTTGAAGGGCCTTTTTGCTGATATGCCCTGTCAGACGGTTTTCAGCCAGTGCTTTAACCATAACTGCAAGAAGCTGAACTTTTTGATGAAACACATGCTCCTCCTCTATCTCAACCTCGGAGGTAATACCCGACTGACTTTCTGATTCGTGGTTTTCAAAAAAGAGTGTTTCGCTGACCAATTGCAGGGAATGATAAAAAACGTGATGGGCGTTTTCGATGACGGCAGATTTTCGATACTTTCCAATGGGATAATTTTTTAAATAAGCCTTGGCCATAATAATAAGAAGTTTCAAACGTGATAAAAAAATGTCATTCACCGACATTGCTTTCGTTTCTCCAGGCGTCGGCCCTAATTTCATCATAATTCATCCTTTCAACTTTTAGTTTTCCATCACCGATTGCTCGAAATTTGTTCTTTCTATACTTTGAACTTATGTATCCATCCATTCTTTGCATGCAAATATCATGCAAAATCAAATAGTTATACTTAATTCTGCAGGAATATTAAAGATATTATACGGTTACACCAATTAGAGAGGAAAGACATCCATCGTAATTCACCTAAAAATTATGTAATTGTGTGGTAAATTACACAAAAAACTATTACATTATTTACATAGTATTAAGAAAAAATTCAAATGGTTATATATCACAATGTGGTAATGCTGGGAGGGATATTTTCATAGCAGGGAGAGATGTGTTTGATCCAATATATCTGGTACTCTTACCATAAGCACATCCTGAAATCTATTCATGCTGATTACATATATCGCATAATGTCCCCTCAAAGTCAAAAAGGGCAAACCCTGTGAAATGGATTTGCCCGAATTGAAAACGATATCACACGAATTTTTTAGATATGATACGTGTGTTTAATTGCAACTACATGAAATCAGGGTTAAGTGCATAGACGTTGGAGAGTACCAGAATAAAGTCAAGCTAAAATTTTCCACATTTTCAAAGCAATACTCCTCCTGTACCTGAACATATCGCATAATTTCTCTTGGGTGTTACATCAAAATTTATTGATACTGAGCTATAATAGTGGCATGGACTATCATATCTTATTTTTTCCTCAAACTTTATAACTTCCTTTTGTCATTTAATTTGACGATATTTGCCACACTTTTTTAATCATAGAATCTCCATAGTTAATCTAACCGCTTATAATATTTACATATATTATATATCATCATCCTGGTTCAATTTTTGCATAATAATCTCATGAACGAGAATAATAAAAGGAGAATCGAGATGTATTATAGTGCTATGAAAAGAATGATGTTTCTTTTAGCCATTGTTTTATTTGTATTTTCTTTCAGCGCATGTAGAACAACCGGAGGAGCGGTAGGTTTTGGATGGTGTGAGGGATCAGGATACGGACATCATCATAAAGTAAAAAAAGGAGGACCGCCACCTCACGCACCGGCCCATGGATATCGGGCAAAACATCAATATCGGTATTATCCTTCCTGCAGTGTTTACTACGACGCTTATAGAAAATTATATTTTTATCTTCAAGGGCCTAACTGGCGGATTGCCGCATCGTTGCCGCACGCTATTCAATTGGGATCTGCCGGCTATGTAAGCATCGAGATGGATTCCGATAAACCTTATATCTATTACGAAGAGCACAAGCGCAAATACCCTCCGGGTCAACTCAAGAAAAAGGGTAAGAAGAAAAATAAATGGCTTAGTTGATAGTTAGTACCAGCATTAAGTAAATTAAAAGCAGAAAACTAAATTAGATTTAATGACAAAGTCAAAACTGGTTCTGCCCTAGACTGAAAGTATGCCAATGAATGGATCAACAAAGAAAACCGATAGTGTCGAGAATCTAAGCCAGCGTGTTTCAGAGATGGAAAACCTTCTAAATGCAAATCAAATGCTATGCAATATTCTCGACCCTGTGGAGCTGTATTCTACCATAGGAAAACTAGTAAAAGAACAGCTCAAAGTCTCCACTATAGGCATTTTTGTTTATTACCACGATTTCGAGAATTTCGAATTGGTTTTCAGCCACGGACTCAATGATTTAGCTTTTAAATTTGATAAGAATAAAGGGCCTCTCTGGCAAAAAATCCTTCAAAAAGAACCATTTCCCATAAAAGACTTTTCCGGCAACCCAATTTTTAAGGAATTTTCTGAAAACGACAATCTGAAAAAAATGAACTCCGAATGGTGGTTCCCTTTTATAATAAAAGAAGAGGTGATCGGCCTTTTGACGATTGGTGAGAAGAATAACGGTCAACCCATTGATGAGATTGAATATGATTATATTAAACATATCTCCAACCAAGCATCGATTTGTTTAAATGCTTGCAATCTTTATATAAAAAGACAAGAAGAAAGGCAAGAACTGGATAAAATCCTCAAGAATTTATCTCTCCTTTACAACATCGGCAGAGCCATGACCTATATCAGTGATTTAAAAAATCTTCTCAAGTATATATTAGAAAAGGCGATCAGTATAACCAAAGCAGAGAAAGGTTCCATTATGCTTTATGATCCTGATACGAATCAATTGAGCATTAGTATTATAGAGGGATTGGAAGATAATGACTACCAGGAAAAGATAAACAACAAACAAGTGGAGTGTAAAAGCTTTAAACCCGGAGAAGGCGTGGCCGGGCAGGCTTTTCAAGAAGCAAAACCAATAATATTAAATAATACCAAGGGGGAAGACGAATTCATCGAGGCGGATTCCTCCTTTGTCCGTTCTATCGCTTGCATTCCCATGCTCGTTTACAACGAAGCTATCGGCGTCATTAATGTGACGAATAAACGGGAAGACACACACTTTACTGAAGTTGACATTGAAATGCTCAAAGCCGTTACCGATCAGGCAGCAGTGGCAATCAACAAGGCACAGCTCCAGGAGATGGCTATTACTGATTTTCTGACGGGGATGTATATTCGACGTTATTTTATGTCCAGGCTTCAGGATGAGTTAATAAGGTCTGAGCGCTACAACAAAGCATTTTCAATTGCGATGGTTGATATTGACAAGTTTAAAAATGTCAACGATACATACGGCCACACTGCAGGAGATCAGGTCTTAAAGACAGCAGGGAACTTTTTCAAAACAAGCACAAGGCAGATGGATATTGTCGCAAGATATGGTGGGGAAGAGTTTGTGATATTATTTCCTGAAACTGACAAAGAAGCAGCTTATGTTCTGGCAGAGAGATTGAGAAAAGGATTCTCTCAAATAAAACTGGATAATTTGCCAAGACTAACCATCAGCTTAGGCATATCAACTTACCCTGAGGATGGAAAAGATATCAAAACTCTAATTAACAATGCAGATATAGCTATGTACTCTGCAAAGCAGAGAGGGCGTAACAAAATAGTTAATTTTTCAAAAATATATCTCCAAAAACTCGAAAGATGAGTGTGCCCTAATGTGTTATTATCCTTTGTATTACGGGCATGGTTCACGCAATGCACCATGTTCGAACGATGTGGATCAAAAGGTATGTAGTCGTGGCTTTACACTTATAAAACACACGTATTATGTCAAAAAAATTCGTGTGATATCGTTTTCCAAAAGGGGAAAAAGCCCATCGACAATTCCATGAACTCGATTCTTCACTTCGGTTAACATTTGAACCAGCTTACGCCGATGACGAACAAGCGTGCGAAGATTACGATAGATGCCGGATTGGGCAGGGCAGCAGTTTGCACGACAATTCAAAAGCATGGTGGCAATCCCCATTAAATCTATTCGACCTGTACTGGCTTGCGCATTCCCACGCTGCTTTTTTGCGTCATGCGCATTAACACTGGCAACAAGCCAGCCTTTGCAACGTAAAGTGTTGACAAAATTTTCCGCAAATGAATTGGCATCTTCACCACCGAAAAAGACGTGCTTCTCTTTTATACCACGCCGGCGGCAAGAACGAGTTACTTGATCAGCAATATACGCTATGCCTTCTGGAGTGTTCTTCACCGAAAACGGTTTTCGCAGAATATCACCGTATCCGTTACAAAACATCACCAAATGATCTTTTTTGGCATAATCCATCGGCACACACATCACTTTTTCACTGCTTCCAGCCCCCTCAAAAAGATGAAGTAGCTCTTGACTTTGGTTCTGATAAATGTTTCGTTTTTTCATAGGTGAAACTCCTTTCGTTTCTGCAGCTGCTTCATTGCAGACTGCCCATAAATTATGCCACAGGTTAAAGCCTGATGGCTCATTAAACAGGGGAGTTTCACCTTTATTTGTATAGAATGAATAATTTGGGGGAAATTTAAGACTTGAAATCCCCTATAGATGGAGTTGGGGAGGCTCCGCGAGCTACACCCTACGGGCTCGCTCGCCTCCCCAATATCTACCTATAGGAAAGGTACCAGATAGCACAGTTTTCAGGTCCGACTACATTACCACAATATCTTGTGTGTCCATACTAACAAGAAAAGCGTGAAATATTATCATCAATTTACGCTTTCTTGATAACCCTCATAAGTTCGTTGGAACCGTAACGATAGGTGCACCTGACTTGTCGCCTGTTTCAGTAAGTGAAAACAGCAGCATCAAGTCCAAAGATCTCGCCTTTTTTGTGGTGAATAGAACTGTGGGTATTGTTATAAGCCGCCTTCCATAGACTTCCTCAAAAGACGAGGGTTTTCAATGCCATTAAGGCAAATGCAGACGGGAACACCCAACGCATCCAGCGGTCAATCGCCTGAGCTTGGACGAGTTTTTCTCTTCTTGCGAATGAAGAAGTTATGATCACTTCAATCAGGCTGGCATATACCAAAATGGTCGA
>Ga0233415_10001397_pt1 | contig 10460 bp, 10 predicted proteins | sample Na_anoxic_12_MG_FD_188631 | JGI IMG/M metagenome (GOLD analysis project Ga0233415, IMG submission 188631) | Seawater microbial communities from Saanich Inlet, British Columbia, Canada - Na_anoxic_12_MG | ecosystem: Environmental > Aquatic > Marine > Inlet | place: Canada: British Columbia...
AGAAATACAAATTTTGGACGATGGCCAAGATGTCCCAGAGCATCATGGCTGTTTTCGTATATTGAACACCGAGTCTGGCGATGACAGACTCGTGTGGGATCGTCGATCTCTTGCTGAAATTAACGCAGCCAAGAAATCCTTCAGAGAACTTATCAAACAAGGCATGACCCCATATCGTGTCGGAACTGGCGGAAAGGCCACATCAGAGGTTATGGACGAGTTCGATCCAGCAGCAGAAGAAGTAATATTTATGGAAACAGCACTTGTTGCAGGTGGCTAGTTTCTGAACAACAACCAGTAAGAAAAGGGATTTTACGCATGAAGAATACCACTCCTTGGGTCATTGTAATTTGCACGATCACATTGTTCGGGCACTATTTCATTGCAGCCGAGAACCAAAAGAGTCAAATGAGATTGACTGTTGAGCTTTCAGATAAAGCCAGAGCCATCGAAGGCGAAACAATTCGTGACCTGATGCACGCCAACAGGCAAATCTCGCAAGAGAAAGAAGCCATTGGAAGCGGACGATATGTCGCTGGCGTTGTCGATGCTCTCCAAAGGCCCGAACACTATGATGCTATCTGGCATGATGGTTACAATCGTGGCACAGAAACGGAACAACTTGCTCAAGCGTCTGCTTCGGAGTCTGAAGCTGCAAAGCGGAAGTTGAAAGAAGAACTCAAAAACAAGCAGGTTAGTTTACCTAAGAAATAAGGATATCGCAGCGATGGTCGAATATGATTCTCTTACAATCGAATGTGATCTTTACGATACAACCAGTCTTTCTTCAGGAGGATATACATCCTATTGTAAGGGAACATCTTCGGCCACAGCGACCAATTGGTACGATCTCGACCACAACAACTATAAGAAAAATGCAATCAAAACAATCTGGAAAGACAATTGTGCAACAAATGACAATTATTCCACATGGCTCGAATGTGATACATATGGAAGCACAGCAGCAACAACTGTAAAAGTCAAAAGGCTTATCACAGATGCTTGCGAAAACTGGTATTATCGCTGGGGTGCTGGCGAATATAAGACTGTTCGCAAATCTCCAGAACAAAAACTCAGAGAAATCCTTCAGAGGCGTCAGTCTCCCCTTGTAATAACTTCTCGTAAGTCCATGCCCGAACCTTCGGATATACGAGAAATACGTGCTAGAGAGACGCTGAAGCGTGTTTTAGGGGATGATAAGTTCAAATCCTTCCTCAAGAAAGGATTTATCAGCGTCAGAGCCAAATCTGGGCTGGTTTACCAGATATTCCCAGCCCATGGCATCACAGCCGTCTATAGAGACGGAGAGATGACTGAGAGGCTCTGTGTGGTCCTCAAAGGTGATTTCCCGCCCACAGACTCCATCATTATGAGATATCTTCTCATTCTTAATGATGAGCGTGATTTCCGCAAACATGCCATCAAACATCAGATCATCCAGAAGAAAGCGGCACCTGCTGTGGATGATCGATCCTTGCCGGAAATCTGGAAGGGTTTGAAAGTTGCATAATGTCAAATGGCTGGTAGAAACCACAGCAATTGTAGATGACACAGAGCCCATGGTCTCTGCCTTCTCTGCCCTTGGAATCGAATACAAAGAAATTCACAGGAATGATTTGTATGACAGCAACTTTTGCTTTGACAATCTTTTCGATCCCAAAGACTGCGTGGTGTTCTTCGGTTCTTTGAATCTCGCTAAAAGATTAAGACGAGAGGCAAAGTGGATTCCGGGAGCTTACTACAATGTTAAAGAATACGATTGTGAATACTACTACCCACACTTTGGAGATATGCTTCTCAATCGTGATTACATGATGTTTCCTTTTGGTGAACTGAAGCGTCAAAAGGAATTCATCTATCATTCTCTTGGAGAAGACAGAACAATCTTTCTTCGGCCTACTCGTGGCGACAAGACATTTACAGGAAAGACTGTCTACAAAGAAGACTTTGAAAAAGAACTTGGCATTATAGGATTTGGTCAAGTTGAACCTCACGAATTGATCGTGGCAGCAAGACCGCTCAACCTCGTAAAAGAATGGAGATTCGTCTGTGTCCAAGGACAGGTCATAGATGGAAGCTCCTATAAAGAAAACAATCGTGCTGGCTCTGCTCCCGGATACACAGATGAAGCTTTTGAGATGGCTTCAAAGGTGGCTGGCATGTACAATCCTGATCCAGCTTGGGTAATCGACATAGGGTTGACCAAAGGTGGCCGTTATGCGGTCGTTGAAGTTGGATGCTTCAGTTGCGCTGGATTGTACAAGTGCAATCGAGAGTTGGTTATTCAGAATGTGTCTCGGGCAGCTTTAGAAGAATGGGAAGAGTACCAATGAAAATTGGATCGCTATTGTCGTGAGAACAACGTCACGATAACAAGTTTGAGTAGAGTTTTGTAATCACTTTTCCAAATGAGCCTTCTTAACTTCTTCTTTATTAAGCAACCAATTCAAGAATGTTTTTTTGTTTTTGCGTGTCTTCACTTTAACTTCGTAAGAGTCTACATTCTGTTTAACAGCTATGACTTCTCCTCCAATATCAGACACAATTTTTGTAATGGACTGAGATGACCCATTGTCTACATCCATAATAACTGTAAATTGTTTGACTGATACCATGTCGTACATGCTGTAAGTCATGAAACTTCCCAAGCCTATGATGACCAGCATCATCATTGAAAAAATAGCTTGTTGAGACCAGTATATGAATGACTTCTTTGCTACAGGTGTTTCATAAATCTGTCCCATGCTTACCACAGGAGCACTTCCTGTGTCTCCTGTTTCTTTAATAGACTTTAGGTGTTGTGGCAAATTCTTAAGAGGCATTGGTTTTTTTGACATTGTGATCTCCTTGTTAACTTATTTATCCACTGCGCATAAGAAAGTTTGAGTAATCAACCCACAGAGAACTTCTGGCTCTGTGATTCCAAGGTGTTCTCTAATCTTATCTCGCATATCCTTGTGCTCCTCAACCATCTCTGGTGCTTCTGAGAAGGTTGGCGTGCGACCGGCCAGAACATCATCAAGAATCTCTGGGATGCGATCATAGTCCCAGTATGGAATTAGGAGAAGCGGGATGTTGTGTTGACGACACCATTGTAGTTTTTTATGGTCTCTTTTAATAGAGTATATTATTAGTTTCGATTTTGAATATTTTCCTTTTGAACCAAATGCACAGGGTTTGAAATGGGGGCTTCCTTGATATTCGATAACACCTGTGAATTTTGGATGCTTAATACCAAAATCAAATCTTTGTTTTGAAATAGAAGAATTCTTAAATCTCCATTGTGGGGTTTTTTTGATTTTGTGTTTTGTAAGATATTCTCTTATTGCTTTTTCTCCCTTTGATTCATTGCATGTAGGACAACCGCTTCCTGTTATGTGGTTACACGGTTTTTGTTTGAACCAACCATGTTTTGGACATCCAATTTCTACGTGAATTCTTGAACTCTTATAATCAACCCGGCTGTAGTCATAGTGGTCTCCGTGTTTCTTGCGAGACAATGTGATGAATTCTTCTGTTGACCATCTCATACTGTCGCCACATTTGACAGAACCGCATTTCAAACAACCACAACCTGACAGATGATCTCTTGGAAGCTGACTGAAAAAACCATGCTTAGGACAGCCAATTTCTATGGGATTCTCGTTGGTCTGATATACTACTCGGCTGTAGTCATAGAAGTTTCCGTGTATTTCATGAGCTTCCTCTATGAATTGTTCTATTGACTTACGACAGCGATCTCCATTTTTTTTGTAGCCACAAATTTTACAACCTCTGCCCTTTAGATGGTTGATTGGTGTTTGCTTAAACCAGCCATGTTTGGGGCATCCAATCTCGACTTTAACATTGTTTTTTTTGTACACTACTCGGCTGTATTCATAGAAGCTTCCGTGTACTTCACGAGCTTCCTTGATAAACACAGTCAAACTCTTTCTTGATTTATCACTAAGTCGAGCATAGCCACAAATTTTGCAACCATTGCCTGTTAGATGGTCGTTTGGCGATTGCTCAAAATCACCATGTTTGGGACAGCCAATGGTGATTTTGGTTTTGTTGTTCTTGTAGACCGACTTGTCGTAGTTCCATTTATCCCCATGAACCTTACGAGCATCGGCTATGAACTGATCTATATTCTTTTTTGCAGCCATGCCTCGAATTCCATTTCGTCGTACTTGTCCGCCTTAGACAGATTCTCTGGTCCCAACACGGGCTGTAAGTTACACAATTTGTTAATTACAGACAAGTCCTGTATCCCATGATCTAAGAACGCCTTGCCAATGCAATTTTTGCATTTCACCAATTCATCTTGCGTTTTACGACGGAAAGACTATATTACAGTAATTCTTGCATAAAGGAGGAAGTGATGTTCCTACAGGAAACACCAAAAGATGTGAAAACTACCACTCTCGTTCAAATCCGATACGACTGCGATGGTGGCTTCGAGCGTTGTGGCAAAGAGTGGACACTGAAACATAAAGACGCTCAAAAGAACTTCGAGAAGAACAATGGGAGACATATCTGTCGCAAGTGTTGGCTGAAGGACAATAATCCGTCCAAGGACAAAAAAGTCCGTGATAAGATCAAGAAGACCAATCTTGAACGGTACGGCACCACCTGCGCCCTTAACACAAAAGAAAATATTGATGCCCGAGTAGAACAGATGTTTGGGACCGAAGAATCTGTACAGAAGATAGTTGAAAAGCGACGGAAGACTTCAAGGAAGAGGTATGGCACAGACCATCCAATGCAAAACAAGGAAGTGAAGGCGCACTGGGAACAGGTCTTCATCGACAAGTATGGCGTCAGAGTTCCTCTCCAAGACCCTGCAATTCTCAAGAAGAGGCATGGCGTTACAAATGTTGGATCGTTGCCCGAGGTGCGGGAGAAGATGGCTGAGACCACCTTAGAGCGATATGGGGTCGAGCACTACAACCAACTTCCCGAGATGAAAGAATATCTCAGAGAAAATTGCACAGAGTGGCTTAAAGAAAGTTGGGAGAGTGGCGGGCCAAATAAAGGTGTGCCGAGACCTGAAGCGTGGAGCAAAAAGCAAAGCGAGACAATGACACAAAAAATTCTCAATGGAGAATTCAATCCAGAAGACAAGAGATTTTATGTTACTGGATATTACACAAGCAAAAAGTGCAAGAAACAGAGGGCGTTCTTCCGTTCAAGCCTTGAACTAAAGATGCACTATCTTCTCGACACAGATGAGGACATTCTGTGGTATGAGAACGAACCGTTTGCCATCCCTTATGAGAAAGCACCGGGTATCACTAGGAATTACATACCCGATTTCTTCGCATTCAGAAAAAGTGATGTGCCTTTGCTTCTGGAAATTAAACCTGCTTTCCGCATGAGAGAAACAGAAGTGGGTTATAAGGTTAAAGCGGGAGAAGCATTCTGCAAAAATAGTGGTTTTGAATTTGCTTACATCGACGAGAAGTTCTTGAAAGCACATAGCTTATCTCTCGATGAGTTAAGAATTCTTGAATACGTGGAAGTGACTAAGCCAAAGAAATAAGCCCGGCCATTTCTGACCGGGCTTAGTTTCTTATGCTGTTTTCATCTTAGTTGCCTATATAATGAAGTTAGCGATACTCATTCTAGCGTAAAATTTTGCCCCTTCTCTGAGCAATTTCTTACCATAGCGGGTCAAAATTCCCTTTCTTGGGCAGAAGCTTTCTGGGTCTAGGACCACAGGAGTCTGTGTCAGCGGTACATATGGACAGTAGAAATATCCAGAGTCCATGTAGCTGTCGCCTTTATAACCCATCAAAATCTGTCCCTGTGGGAACAGTGGGTCTTTATACAGACGCCATCTGTTGTTGATCGTTCCGACGTACTGAATACCAAGACTTGAAGTAAAGGTTTCAGATGGTGCAGGAGCGAAACCAGCCGTAGCTGTTTCAAACACAGATGCAACTTCTGGAGAAGTAACAAGCCAGTTACATCCGCCACGAAGGGTCTTACGATGAACTACGTTACTTACTTCAACGACCTTAACATAAAGAGACTCGTACTTCTCTTTAATCGTGTCGCCAAGTGCTGTATTGAAGTCCCATACAGCGATTGTTCCTGCGTTGTTACGCAAGTCAGTCAAAACTTCTCGGTCGATTTCGAGGTTGATTTCTTGTGCAAGCACAGCGGTCAACTCGGCTTCGGCGTCGAGGTTATGTTGTGAACGAAGGTCTTGCTGTGCTTCGTAAGACCAGACAGCTTTCAGCTTACGGGTCTTGGCAGCAATTTCTTCGGACTCGATTACGAGGTTAACTTCTGGAAGGTCTTGATTACATTCCATGTTGTACTCATAAGAGCAGACAACGTGGTTTGCACCGGGATCTGAATCCCATTCAAGAACCACTTCACCAGTAACAACATCAAGGCTTGAACCAGCGGTGATGGCAACGCCACCCGGAGGTGTTCCAATAGCTGTAAAGGTGAATGTTCCGTCTTCTGCAACTACAAAAGTTTGGATGGCGACTGCACCGTCATAGACAGTACCGGTCATTGTTCCAGCCAAAACTGGTGTGTGCTCAAGAGGAGCATATACAGAAGTTGTGTCTCCACCAACATCAGTTGAACTTGTTTCGTTCTGCACGAACTGATGCGTGTAGAAGATTTCCAAGTTTCCGTCACCGGAAGCTAACTGCTGAAGTGAAGTAGCGTCATCGCCGGGGAATCCGCCATTGAGGTCAGCACCTCTCATAGCTCCCTTGTTGGATGAGTATCGGAAACGCAGGTAGTAAACCAAACCGGTTGGTCCAAGCAATGGCTGGACTGAAACGATCTTGTTCGCAATAAGCTGCGGGTAAATTCTTCGTACAAGCGGAATAGAAATTCGCTTGAACTGAGCGATGTCGCCAGTGTCGGTCATAGCCTCGTTAATTAGACGCTGGTTTTCCAGCATAACGGCGGCTGTGGCTCTTTCGTAACGATTGTCAATTCCATGAAGCATGGATTTGCCGTTAGAAAGTGGCTTTGACCATCTGGACTCAATCTCTCTTGCTTCGTTTAGATAACGTGCATTAAATGACATATTGATTTCCTCTCTTAGAAAAAGCTTTAGTTAGCTTCTTCAATTCCAGATAGAACTAGAAGGTCGTTCAGCGGATTTGACCCTTCCGTCAGGGTCTCCTCTTTTTTGCTGCCTTCATTTGTTGGTGCTGCGTACTCGGCAATTACCTGATCCGCAGTTACCCTTTGGCCACGCCCACTTGCATTCTTCGCTTTCTTTGCTCTTTCTTTTCTTCCGGCTTTTGTTGCTTCTGTAAGCAGTGCATCGGCTTCGCCGACTTGCTCATTAAGCTTATTGTTTCTTGCCGACAGCTTTACATTACGTGCTTCGACGATTCGAAGCTGTCCTTTGAGTGACTCAACGGACTTGTGTGTCTCTTCAAGCTGTTTTGAGGCGATGCCATTCATATCATCACGATCAATGTAGTCGGAAAGAATTTCAGCCATTTTTTCGACTGCGACTCTTTGCTCAAGTACATGTGGATCTGCGAGAATATCTTTTTTGGCAGACTCATAAATTTCTTGCTCTTGTAGTGCTAGGAATTCATCCATCTTATCGACCATGAATTCTTGCATTTCCTTAAGCTTGTTATCAAATTCTTCGTAGAGTTCGACTTCAATGTTTCCATTTTTGCCCTTCTCTGCGTTAAGTTCGTTCCATGCTTCCTCGAAACCTTCTTCGAGAGCCGTTTCGAACTCTTCACGTTGTTCATCAAGCCGTCCCATGAGAGAGGCTACGCATTCGTAAGCTTGCTGATAACCTTGTTCAGCAATAGCTTCGTCCGCTTGCTTTTCTTCAGCTAGTTGTGAGTAAGCTTCTTCAAGCTTTGTCTGAAACTCTTTTTCGAGTCCTTTGACTTGCTCAGCCATCATTGATTCGACAGCTTTGGCAACCTCACTCACATGCTCAGCAGGAAGAATCTTCTTAAGTGCTTCTGTGATTGTTTTCATTAACCTAACCTCGACATATATTTTTCTGATTGAGATTTAACAAAGCCGCCCAGACAGGCGATCAATGCTTCTTTGTTAACCATATCTATGCCGCAGGACTCGTTTTTAGTAATTCCTGCTTCTATATGATCATTCCCTCGTCCCTCAAGATTTTGGCGGGGAGTTACGCTCTCTCGCTTCTTTCCTGCTGGTTTTGCATCTATTACTTTCTCTTGGAATGCTGCAAACGTAGAAGGATCGGCAACTGCATCAAAGGTAATAAGCTTGTAGCTTTCACCAATAACTAGGATGCCATCTTCGTTTGTAGAACCATTTCCAACACCTCTCGAACTAATTCCGACTTTTACTCCATCATTGATAAGTGCTTTAAGGACTTTACCGTGAGGAGTATTCAGAATTTCGCCTTCTCCCATTAAGACATTCCCATCCCACCAAAGATTGGTGATAACATGAGAAGCGTCTGCAAAGTGAATTATTGAATCCGTTGGATGGTCCAGTTCTCCGACAAGTCTTCTTTCTTCAAGAGCTTCTTGAAGACGTTTGACATTTTCATCAAGGACACCATACGGATACATGCGCTTATTTTTGTTGATTGCCTCGGCTTCTTGGAATTTGCCCCTGAACTTAACGAGTCCCCGTTCGCTTGGGGCCTCGCTTTCGTTCAGTTGCATTCCTTCAAAACCGGAGCCAGTACAACAATCAATTAACAACATATTGTCCATTACTGCTCCTTAAAGAATTATTTGTCAACTACTAAATCGGTCTCAGGACCATTCTTCATCTTGTGACCACTGCCACCTTCTCCACCAGCTTCGCCCGGTACATATGGGTTCTGAAGATCAGGCCATGTATCGGATGTCTGCCATGTAGACCAGTGTTGGCCTGTAGCATCTTTATCAACGCCTTTTTCGCCCTTCATCGTGTAGTCGCCAAATGGCTTCGGCACGTAAGGATTCTTAAGTTTCGGGAAGACTTCTCCACCACCAACTTGTCCCCAACTATTGTTTCTCATAGTCTTGGCGTTTTTACCGCCTTTATAGTTGTGGTTGTCCTGACCGATTGCAGGAGCGGAATCGCCCCATTCGCCTTCATGACGACCTGATACAGCAGGAACTTTAGCGTTTCTTGCCATATGTGGATGATCGCCTGAGACTGTCAGGTGAGGTGTATTAGAAACATCCCACTTCTCAGAAGAATATTGGACGTTTGCTTCGACGAATCGAGCTAGCCAAGTGGCTGCTTCTTCAACGAGTAGCAAGTCAGGCTTGATGTTTTCATTAAGAACGTCAGCAAGCTCATTAAGATAACTTGCAGATTGCTTCATAATGGATTTTTCATCACGTCTCTCTGCCATCTTGTAAAGACCTTCATAGGTTTCGTACAAGTCAGAGAACACTTTTCTTTCAAGGCCGAACTGTTCATCCAATGTTGGATAGAATTGCTCAACAACGCCTTGGAAGTGTGCGTAAGGATCAGTTTCCTTATCACATCTTGAGGCACCAGCCAGATGAAGAATCTGGTTGACCTTTTCTGTGTAAGCACTGTGAGCTTTACGAAGCAGACCTTCTGCCATAAATACACAAGTTTTGTCTTCATAGTTGCGAGCACCAGCAGTTTGAAGTGCTTCGGACACAACCTGAGCGAGTTCGCTTTGTGTGACGTAAAGAAGGCTTGGCCATGTAGAAACTACATGATCAAGAGACTCTTCCAGTGCTTTCTGGTCAGAGAAGGCATTCTGTCGCTTCAGATCAGCGATTGCTTTGCAGAAATCTTGATCTTTTGATAGAGCTATAACACTTTCACGAACCTGATGGTTGTCAGCGTTGATAGTCTTCCACTTGAAGGACTGAACCTTATTTTTGTTTCTTTCGTTAATGGTTGGCATCAAAATGCCTACCACATTTCCGGCTTTATCTGTTTTCAAAGTAGACTCTCGAAGAGTCGGACCAACTTTCATGAATTCTACGTATTCAAGAACATTCTGCGAAGTCACATAAGCATTGTCGAATCCAGCAGCTTTTGCTGCTTGAAGAACATTAGCTCTGTGATCGTCGTCCCTGTGATTCTTGTCGTTCGTAGCTTTGTTTCTTACTTGAACGCTTTCGTTCCAACGAACCATTCCTAGATAGTTTTGAAATTGAGCAGTTGCCTGTGCATGTTCATCTTTAAGAATTGAATCAAGCATTTCCGAAAGCATTCCACGCATTTTTGTTTTGCGAGAAGATTCGTCGATGACAAGTTCTTCAATATTGTTAAAGGTGATCTTGGATTCCTTCAGTTCGTACCCAGCATGAACATAGGTGTCGTTTGGTGTTTCATAAACGACGGTGGATTCTGTGAATCCATGTAGAGCAATGTGCTCTGTTCCTAATGCTTTTGCTAAGGCCGGTGCTGCCTGCTCCAATTCACGCTCAGCCGTTGTTACTGACTCATTAGTCATTCTATCGAAGGCATCTTGCTTTATGAGTTTTCTTCTCATGGTTTTAACTCCT
>Ga0233415_10001399_pt1 | contig 10448 bp, 14 predicted proteins | sample Na_anoxic_12_MG_FD_188631 | JGI IMG/M metagenome (GOLD analysis project Ga0233415, IMG submission 188631) | Seawater microbial communities from Saanich Inlet, British Columbia, Canada - Na_anoxic_12_MG | ecosystem: Environmental > Aquatic > Marine > Inlet | place: Canada: British Columbia...
AAAAAAAAAAAAAAAAAAAAAAAAAGGTAACATACTAAATAGCGTATCTGCTATTGCATGGTAGAAAAGTGGTACAGGTAATAACGATTACACTGTGACGGCCTAAAAACGTGTACATGACACAGTATCACCTGCTGTGACGGCGGCGAAAAATACAGGTTACAGTATATATACTACGTCGGCCTATTTTCGTTACAGGACACAACGATTACGCTATTACGGCGGAATGCTAGCAGGTTTATAGTGGGATCGTTATTCCCATGCTAGCGGTGTTTTTCTCGATTTAGACTACAAATTTTTGTACCGGTTACCTATCAAGCCGTTTTTTGGTACATATTGAATAGCAGGTGTGGTGTGTCTATATAGAATCGACCTGAGGAAACTGTGTCATTTCTTGAAATTGCTGGTAGTCTGTTTCTAGTCTAAGCTTGTTCCCTATGTAAACTACTACAACGATTTCAGCTAGGTACATGATAGGTAGCATGTATGTGTGTATCGCGTCGGACAGTGCAGTGTTTGCGTATAGTATCAGTGCTATTCCACTACTTATGAAGCTGTTGTTGAACCATACCTTTTTAGGGTTTCTAATATTCTTCCCTTTGTGTATGCTATAGGTAAATAGCACGAAGCCCGCCAAGTTGATTGCACAGAATCTCGTTAGGTCCATGGTATCAGGCAGTATATTTCCAATGGAATTGACAAAGGCTATGATAAGTATTGATATCATGATCATGACCGAAAAGAAACGAAAGCCACTGGGGGTAACAAGGCTGAGGGCCATTTAAGTTTAAAGTATAGTATTTAAATACCATGCATGCAAATAAACCACATGTGGAGTTTTTTCCATTTCGTCTTCTTATACTTTTGTGCCCCTAGCGCACTGATGCACTGGTATGCTTGCATCCTGTTCGTTCTACTGTCGTTCTACCACGACAAGCATGTATCACGCCGGGACGTAGCACCGTGCCTGTGCATCATTGGTATGTACCTCGGGTTCTACCTGACCGGTGAATTATACCACTGGGCGTGTCTACCGTGGTGGGTTACTACCCTGTGTGGGTTTCGTAAACAGAGGGGGTACATATGGTTCGGTGGCGTGGTGGTAGGATTCTTGTGGCATGCCATGACATGGCGTCAGCGCGTCGGCCACTGTCTGATGAATTTATCTAGGATGTTTCTGATCCAAGAGTCGAGTATGGGGGGCCTTGCAGCTGCACATATTTGCATGTTTATATTATTCGGCAGCATGGAGGGGGTAAACACCGATAGGTGGTGGGTGGATGTTATGGGTGCACTGTCGTGTATGATGTGTTTGGTATGGAAAGGCACTATGGAATGGTTCAGTATGGGCATGTTGTTTACAAACCCATTGTCCACCGGTCTGTTCGTATTACACATTGGGAAATGGTACGAATACTACAAGAACAATCACTATAGAAGAGTTAAGTATACATTTTACTACGTTTACCCAGTACTGATCTTACTGGTCTTATTCGTTCGAGAAGAAACAATCCTTTTGATGTAGAGGCCCATGATAATTTCATCATTGTCTCCGGTGATACTAGTTTCCGAAGAGCAGACACTACCTCCTTCTCCTTGTTTCGACTTGGTGCCTCTGCCAATATATCCTTGGGTAGGAACTGCTCTAACCTTGACTCTACGTACAATGCTGTTTTTAAGTTACGAACATTCCCATGGCACCACAGTATACGGAGGCACTCTGGGGTATTGTACAACCGAAGAGTTTTGCAGGTGTTTGACAAATTCATAAAATCATTCCCGTTCAAGAGTTTGGTGTGTAATATATGGCGTACGATAAAGTCTCTCATGTTTTATGGTATTATTTATGCTTATATACTTTGTTTAAAAATTCCTTCTTGTCTTGCTCGATCTGGTCCAAGTGCTCGTGGACGCCGAATATAAACGCAGGGACCAGCTTCCCAAATGTGTCCCCGTTCCCCATGCTTGCATACAGGGCGTCTAGGGAGGCCTGCACCTCTGTGTCCCTAGCCGGAGAACACAATTTCTTGATCCACTCGTACACGTAATTAACCATTTTGTGAAAGTCGTCTCCCTTGTAACAGTCGTTCTCCAACTGTTGCTTGAATAGCACCGGGTCCATATTTTCCGCTATGGTGTCGTGCAGATCGGCTCGCTTCGGTATCTGGGCACAAATCCGAATAACGAGCTCCCTGTGCAATTTGCACACCCAGTCGTAATTCTTTTGCACCAACTGTTCCTCGAGGGCGCCTCTGTATGCTTTGTAGTAGGTTTCGCGCACTTGCTTTTCCATATATTAGTAAAAGACAGTGTTTATATACCTATATTTTTATTTTAAAGTCCGGTGGCTGGTACACGATACGTAGCTTGAAGTACTGGTCCTCTAATGTAAATTTATCAATGTTCTTTCCCTTGTCGAATGTTCGGATTGCGTCTACCATATCGGTTATCGACATGTTTTTTTCCGTCTGTAAAAGTTTCTCGTCTATCAGTGTGCGTAACTCTAACATCATTGTTAACTTCATAAGGTTAAACGCTTCCAGACCCCCCTTTGTAATTAGCATGTGTTTCACCATCCTACCCTCTCTCAGCGCATGTTTTAAAATCATATCGTAGTATGATCTTGTAACATACCATAAATTCATTAATAGATGAATGTATTCCGTGTTCAACTCGCCCTGAGAACTACCATACCCCCTAAATTCAAAATGCCAACATGGGTTAGGAAGCGGAACAAATACACCTTCTGGTAGCTCGTAAGTTGGCTGTACGTTGAACATCTCGTACCTGCTGTCGTTACCGTCTTTCGGGGTTTCCGTTGACAATTGTGCATAGATATTATTATGCCGGTGTTCCTTTTCATAAAATTTAAACACACAGTACGGTTGGTAATATTGAACCCATAAATAACGCATGAGCACATCGAAGAATGGATATTCATTCATACAAACGTCTTTCATAGACATGTGAACATGGGTTGAACAGCTGTACTCCTCACACTCATTTGCTATTCTTAAAATATCAAGTGTTTCCCTACCAATATCAGTTTCTGGGTCTAAAAGGTCAACAAGTGGTTTCGGATCAGCGATAAATTCAATTGCTTCATAACCATCTTTACACGTTATACTGGGTTCGTCCACCGGTTTATAAAGTTCGAAAGAATCTATTTCTATACCCTTGGTAATACATGTTTCTATTTCAACACCGCCGATAATAGACCTATCGTACTTCTTGACACCCCTTGTTAAAAATGGGTTTTCTGGGGTGTGAAACATGCGCCTCAGTATATTACGAAAGCCTCGTGATTGTGATGTAGTATATATTGGTATAGTACTGTTAATGATATTCATATATATATTGTACCTATGTAGTATTTATACTTAAAGGACACAGTTTAAAGGACCACTATAAGTATGAGGACCACGATGCATAGTGCGCACACTATGTTAATGGTACGTTTGTGGTTTTTTTTCCGTGTTTTGTTTTTGTATGCCGGTGGTGGAAGTGTGAAAGGTGAAACTGGTCGATTATTGTCCATATTTAAATAAGAATTGATTAAAATATATACCATGTCTGTCTCTAATCAAAAAATGAAACATTTCGTGTCTACCACGAACAAAGCCGTGGAGGTTACGGTAACCGTGGAACAATACGAACGTGCCGAGAAGCGTGCCGAGGAACTCGGGGTCCTTCGTAATTCTATTACCAAGGGCCGTAGCAATGGTTGGGGCATGTTGGGAGAAGAGATCATACGAGATTTACTCCAGTGCACCGACTCGGACGATATCTACAACTACGACCTGAAGACGCCCAGTGGCATGCGACTGGAGATCAAGACCAAGAAGACTAGCATGACCAGAGCACCACAGTCCCACTTCGAGTGTTCAGTGTGCAACCATAACCCGCGGCAACGCTGTGACGCGTATGTATTTCTAAGGGTTAGCACGAAGGTCAACAAAGCATGGATCTGTGGGTTCAAGGCGAAGAAAGAGTTTATGGAACAGGCGAGGTTCTTCAAGAAGGGTGATACGGACGCCTCGAATGGGTACAAGGTACACGCCTCTTGTTACAACATGAACATATCGGAGTTGGACTCCATAAACAAATTAATGACATAAATTTTTTATATATATAATATGGTCACAGTTCCTCGGTCACAGGGACCTCAAACACATTGGACAATTCTTCCATGCCGTCGTACTTGCTTGTAACCAACCACAACATGGCCCCCAACACGAATATCAAGATATTTGCTATAATATCGTCTTCCTTTATAAAAACACCGATTATATTCCAAGATCCTAGAACCGATAGAACGATACCCACGCGATTTAGAATGACATTCAACATATTTGCAAACACAACGCACCCATTTATACTGATACTACTGATTTTCACACTTGTAGCCGTGTTGTACCTGATACTTTACATATGGCGCGACCACTGCCCATGCGTTCCAACCGCCAAACGAGTTATTGTGCCTTGGGCGTACACCACAGAACGACCAATCACCGCCACCGCCACAGAAGTATACATACAAGAACTAGATTTTTAACAGAATTAAATCTTTAATTTAAATTTATTATTTTTATTCTCTTTTGCATTTGCATTTGTAATTTCTCGTTGGAGGTCTTCTGTCCACTTTTTAACGATTAGTTCGACCCTATCCTTAACATTTCTCCTGCTATAGTCACCTAAAGCTGATGCATCGTATCCCACCTTTCCTCCCCTCGCCTCATATAATGCTTGTAACCCCGCCAATTTAAAAAAGGGAGTTATTTGTTCCCCACGTATTTTGTCGTGCCTAGCTTTTTTAGACTTATTACCATTTAAGTGAATTTCTAACAAATCGCTGATTTCTTGGTTAGTTTCCAAAAGTTTATCTAGATCTTCTTTGGTAAATAAAATTATATCTTTTAACTTCCTCTATGGTTAGGGGGTATTTTTTGTCTTTATGGCATTTTAATACATATTTAACAAGATCCATTTATCATCTTCTTATGGTATATTTATACTCAATCCAACTCGAATGGTATGTGGGGAATGTCAAAGAGTGTGTTGTTTTTGGGCTTTATACAATTCCATAATATAAACCACACAAGTAAGTATATCTAAAATTTTAGTCGATAAGATGATTTTCTTCTTACCTTACTACTTTGACCATCATACTTGTTCACAAGCTTTTCAATATGATCGATAATAAGTTTTTTTTCACCATCTTCAAATTTTTCCTCTTTTTGGTATTTTTTCAGTATCAATAGAAATGGGTTGAGTAATTCTTTGGACTGGTCAAACACCGTCTTGGTCTCAAATTCTTTTAAGTATGCAGTAATTTTTCGTTTACGAATGACCTTTCGTTTATCCAAATACGTACGAAGCTGATCTACCAATTTTTTCTCACGTATGTATCCTAAATATGTTTTGATCTTCATCATCATGCATACAAGTGCCCATGCGACCCAATCCGTATAGGAAGAAATACATTCATCCCATGAAATATCAAAGCCTGTATTTTCCATTATAAAAAAGGTCATATCATATGGACCGGCAGTCTTTGGGTTTCTATTCGTATATAGTATTAATGCATCGTCTAAATCACTGTACGATACATTATCACCACATTTAAGCATATTGTCTGGTTTTATATCAATTGGGTATACTTTTTTCAAGTGCATTGCATTGAGTGCATCTCTTAGTTTTTTTAAGTCATTGTCCGTTAGGTATGAGTTTTCTTCGAATTTTTTGTTGACATCTTTACAAAACTCACCATTTGTAATGTAAAGTTTATATCCTTTATTGATTGTCGAGTATCGATTCTTTGGTATAAAAACGTTTTTTATTCCGTATATCTCGTTATATACTCTGTTACGGTGATCTAGACTTTCTTGATCGACAAGTTCAATGGTCCATAATTTGTTGCTGGGTCCAAGCATTGCTATTTTGGAATAACCAAAGCCTTGGAGTGAGAAGCCATTGTATTTACAACTAACATCCTGTATCCTATAAAGTTCAAGACCTAAAGTTTGATAATCTTCATATATTATACCCGTGGCCATCTGACAAATTGCTTGTATAAGAGAAAGGATGCTTTTCTCTTCATCGTTTGTAATTGCAGCTTTTGATTTCTGAAGTCGTATCTTATCAAAATTATCTATATTTTGAAATAAATCAACCAAATTCATATAAAATAATGTATAACATATTTATACTAATTTGTATTTATAACAATATATAAACGCATTATTTATTACTAAATATGACAAAACGTAAAGCAAGCAAAAAATACCAAAAAGGTAAAAATCAAAAAATATTTGATGAAGCAGAGTCTGAAAAAAATTACAATATCATCTCTATGATGAAATTATTTATGGGAGAAAACGAGGGTAGAAAATTGGTATACGATAAATATTACAAAGGAGAGTACTATATGCAAAGGCAACATTCAGTGTTTACCAGATTTAAAATGTTTTTACAAGAAGAATATGATAAATGGGATAAAAGGAAACCATTGTTCATAGTTGTAACTTATAAAAACCATTACACTGGTATTCGTATTGAAAAAGAGCGGGTGTTATTGGTGGACCCTAACTACGATGACGAATTGTATACCTCAATATCAAAAAAAATGCGAATAGTTATTAAACAGGTTACAAATAAGGATCCTGAAGATTATATATTTACATGCCAAAAAACAAAGGACGAAGCAGATTCATTTTGTCAAACATGGACTTTAATATTATTATGTGATCCAGACTTTGTTCCACCAGAAAGACAATGTGATAAATTCAAAATTATATTAGAATTGTACAAATGGATAATAACTAATCATTATAGTGAATATGAAGAATTTGTAGAAAATCAAAAAGAATATGGAAATTGGGAATATTGGAAATATACAATAGAGGATTACATGAGTTTAAAAGACATTACCTTAGATAAGTTTATACAGGCTTTGTACGAATCAAACAGTGCATACAGTGCAAGGGGGTATTCGTGTTTAAAATTTTAGTCCAACTCAAATGGTATGTAGGGAATGTCAAAGGGTGTGTTGTTTTTGGGTTTTTCTTTCTCTGGTGTTTTGACCACAAGAATGTGTTTCCCAAGGTCTCCTGCCATGCCGTACCGTCCCCCGGGTATTTTGAATGCACGGAATGACATTTGCACCATGAGTATGGTCCCGTGGCGAATGAATTTTGGGTGAACTTGTTCGTAGCCACCGTCTTTTTTCATTTTCCAGAACACCGGTTGATTGGGTTCTCCGTTCCAACCCTCGAGACGTCTGTTTAAGGAGATGGCTTCTTGGTCGTCCACATCTTTGACCAACGAATGATGTGCTGCTTGAACAAAGGAAGTATCGTCTTCATGATTTTTGGTCAAGTTTGGCCATGTGTTTTCGTCGTGAAAGGCAGCCCCCATGGCGCTGTCACACCATTCTTTCACAAACTTAATGGCTTCTTCTCCTTTCTCCACGGTGTCTTTGTTCATGCCGGGTAACAGTGTTACGCTAAACTTGGCTTTGCTGGGGTCCTGTGTGAACTTCCCAAGGTTTCCGTTCTTTCCAAGGTCGGAGTATTTGACCTGCATTGGCGGCAACCAGAAGGTGACATTCTTCTGTCGTTTGTCGTTCTTCTGGTGAATTTTCGGCAGTGTTTCACCGCCACGTTTCTTAACAATGCCTACATCAATGTCAAGGTGATAGAAGGCTTTGCACTCGCTGGGGAAGAACTCTGTCGGTTCTTCCGGGGCCGGTGTCTCGGTCATTAATTTGGTTCCAACATATTTGTTGTTTTTACACTCTTTTAAAACTTGTGCACGTTTGGAGGCGAATGAATTTACTTTTAATGTTTTTGGCATCTTCTTTGTTTAAAATAATGTTTGCAACAAAGGCCTTTCTTGTGAGAAGAATTATTACATTCCACGACAATGCATGTGCGGTACAGTTGCTTGAAGCAATAGAGACATAGCTCGCCAAGGTAGCGGTCACGGTCACAGTCTCGACACTTGGGGGCACTGGGAAATTCCCCGGACACAAGGGCCTTACGGTAGTGTGACCGACAAAGATGCCGACAGTATACCATATTACTACACAGCAAGCAATGTGTCTGCCATGCTCTGTAGTGCTTTTGACACAATGTGGACGCAAATACAGGGGAACAGCACCCTTTGAATGTGCAATGAAATCGTTGCCGCTGGTCCCTACGGTAGCAGGCCCGGCACAGCGATTTACGATAGGCTTTCTCCTTACACACTGTGCATATTAAGGTTCTGCGGTACCGTTCGTAGGCAGCGTATCCCATTGTGCAATAAAAAGCATCCTATATATATACAATCTCGGCTTTAAAATGACACCAGAACAAATTGATATTTTCAACCATAATGTACACATTGATAACAATGCCACGGAACTACTGGTAAACATCTCCACCGCTCATGCGGATAGCATCGGTAAGATAATTGCGTACTTAGACGACATCACCTTCATCTGGTCACTCTGGTTCTTTGTACTGGCATTGTGGACCTTGGTTCTGTCCATTGGACATACCCACGTTGAAAAGCGAATCGAAGAGCTGGAAGACAACCGGCCAGAGAAAGAACCGTTACTCAGTAATTTTTAAGTATATAATAATATCATATGTTTAAGGAATGGAAAATGAATATAACCGTTTCCAACGTTTACGTTTATCGCTTAAACAGGAATTGGAAAAGGAAAATCAAGAAAGAAAAAAAAACGACCAAACCTTTTGGCGTAGTATCTTATTTGTTTTTTTAGTTACTTCAAGCGTAATAATAATAATAATGTGGGCAACCATGACATTCTGGTATTGGTTTCCAGCAATTTTATTTGCAATTGCCTTTGCAATTTTTCTTCCTACACTGGCGTTGTCAGCTTTTATAAAAGAAGAAGATCGGAAAGAAAAGCATAAAGATAGTTTGTACCCTTTGGTTTCAGGTTTTGTTGTACTTGGTTTTATGTATTTGTTGTTTTTTCGTTGGGTGCCATTAGATTTTGAAATAGGTCTTTTATTGTTATTTCTCTTAGTTGCAGGTGTTGTTGGTTATTTGCTTGGGAAAGAGGCTAGGAAATGTCGTACAAAGGAAAGGGAAAAATATAGAAAAAAAAAAGTTACGGATCCAAGATTATTAATTGAAGTTACAAAAAGAATACCACCTAAAAGAAGACCACGTATAATATTTACTTAACGATTAAGTCTACTTTGATACACATGCTTTGTAATTCTTCAAAGAGTAATTTTGCCGCGTAGGGTATGGTAACCTTCTTTCCTTTGACCATCATTTCATGGGCATCGGAGGATACACACATTCGTTCGTTGATGACGTAGGGAACACCGTGCGAATTGAAGGAGTCTTTTTCCATTTCTCCAACCCTTAGGCCTCCTCCTTCTCTTCTTCCCTCGTTAGGTTGGTGGGTAAGTTCATTCCTCCTCCCTCTTCCTCTGGCATGAATCTTATCGTCAACCATGTGCTTGAGACGTTGGTAATAGGTTGGTCCCATGAATATTTGTGCTTTGATCCCCTCCCCGGTGATTCCAGAGTAGAGTTTCTCGTCTCCGGTACGTTTGAACCCTGCCGTGTGCAATTCCTGCATGATATCTTCCACCTTTTTACCGTTGAATGGCGAGGCATCCCCTAGTTTTCCGTCCATGGCAGACACTTTTCCGGTGAGGCATTCGATCAGGTGGCCTATGGTCATACGAGAGGGTATGGCGTGTGGGTTGATGATAATGTCTGGAACAATTCCGTCCATGGTCCAAGGCATATCTTCTTGTTGAACCAGCATGCCTACCGTCCCTTTCTGTCCATGCCTTGAGGAGAATTTGTCTCCAATCACTGGAATTCGCGTCTGCCTAACCCTAACCTTGACCGCCCTGTCACCGTTCCGTTCTTGGTACATCAATACCTTGTCCACGGTTCCACTTACTGCTGCCAACTTGGAATTATCGTTCTTTCCGACAATTTTTCCTATGACACAGTCTCCGGGTTTGACCGAGACACCGGGGCGTAATAGTCCATCCTCTTCCAGAGATCTGTAATTTCCCCTCTTTTTCTTTCGAGTTGGTTTTTGAAACACCGATTTGTCTTTGCCCGACAGAGACTCTCGTATGGTTTTGTAAGTATCTGCCCTTGCAAAGCCACGGTCTAGTGCGGACTGGTTTACAATGATGCTGTCTTCTTGATTGAACCCATGAAATGGCATGATGGCCACTATGGCATTCATACCGGTGGGGAGATCGTGAAGACCGTACTCATTTGCAAGTTTTGTAGAGACCATGGGTTTCTGCCCGTACCACATGATATTGGTAGTGGTGTCCATTCGTAACTGAAAATTGGTTGCATTCACCCCTTGTGCTTGCTTTGCCATGGCACACTGGTAAGTATTGCGTGTTCCGGGGTTTCGATCACTGAATGGAATACTTGCCGCGCAAAGT
>Ga0233415_10001401_pt1 | contig 10445 bp, 8 predicted proteins | sample Na_anoxic_12_MG_FD_188631 | JGI IMG/M metagenome (GOLD analysis project Ga0233415, IMG submission 188631) | Seawater microbial communities from Saanich Inlet, British Columbia, Canada - Na_anoxic_12_MG | ecosystem: Environmental > Aquatic > Marine > Inlet | place: Canada: British Columbia...
GATATCAGTTCTACCTTTCAGATGCCGGACCCTCCCCAGTCGGTCCATTTATTATTTCTAATAAATGGTATTTTAATGAAGACTGCACCTGGTATCCAAGTCCATTTTATAAGATTTAGGGAGTGAAATGATATGCCTGATAACAACGAAAAAGTTACGATTCTAGAACCATCAAACCTAGAAACAATAGATACCGCAGTATTTGATTGGGTCAATGAAGAAATAAATGTTTTTTCCAACACTAATCGCGGATGGATGAAGATACCAGTTATTTGGGTAAGTGCGGAAAGAGCACACCAATCCAAGTCAGATAAGGGTCTTCGCGACAAAGAGGGCGCCCTTATTTTTCCCATAATAACTGTGGAGAGAACGAGTGTCGAGAAGGATCTATCTTTTAAAGGATCCCTTCAGGCGAATGTGTTTCCAATCGACGATTATCGAGGAGGATCTATCCCGCTAGTCAGCGTGATCAACCAAGATAAGACAAAGAATTTTCAAAATGCGGATGCGAAAAGAGAGTATGGTCAACTGAACTTTAAGGTGCACCCGAAAGATAATAAAATTGTATACACTCACAAAACCATCCCTATCCCGGTATATGTGACTTCCATGTATAAAATTGTTTTGAGGGGCGAATACCAGCAACAGATCAACGAAATGAGTCAACCGTTCATGGTAGCTACTGGTGGCATTAATAGTTTTATTTTGCGTCAGAATGGACACAGATATGAAGGGTTCCTTCAGGCATCATATACGCAAGAAAATAATATTGCCGACCTGGCCGAGGAAGAGAGGATATATCAAACATCGATTGAGGTGAAAGTATTGGGTACTTTGATCGGCTCAGGCAACAACCAAGAGAAGCCTCATGTTGTTGAGAGGGAGAGCGCCGTTGAGTTTAAATTTAATAGAGAGCGGACAATAATGCAGGATGATCCGACACACCCGGATAACTGGGGCAAGTATAGAGAATAAAAAGAGCATTTTGAAATTCTAAAAACTATTTACATCAGTAAAAGAATCGCTTGAAAAACGCGATGCACACTTTGTCATAAGAGGAGAATAGAAAACTATGTCGGTAAAGAAATTCAAATTTGTATCACCTGGGGTTTTCGTTGACGAGATCGATAATTCACAACTACCAGAATTACCCAGCGATGTGGGCCCAGTAATAATTGGCAGAACTGCAAAAGGTCCATCAATGGTACCTGTGCAAATTAACTCATTTTCTGACTATGTTGAGACTTTCGGAAATCCTGTATATGGCGGAGGAGTTATAGACGGATGGAGAGAGGGCCCAGATATGGCAGCTCCGACATATGGTGCATACGCTGCACAGGCATATCTAAGAAATAGGTCGCCCATAACTGTTGTTAGGTTGGCGGGGATCGAAGATGCTAATGCGACGGACGGCAATCTAGCATCGGCAGGCTGGCAAACAAACTCATCGGCTATGGACGCAACTGATACAAACGGTGGCGCATTTGGATTGTTTTTGGCCCAATCAGGATCTGATCCAGCACAACATACGGGTTCTCTGGCAGCAATCTTTTATTGCTCCGAGGGCGTCGTAGAACTTTCGGGTACCCTAGCAGATGGCGAAACCCTGGCCACCGGCACTGCCGGTTTGTTCCAGTCTGATGGCACACCAAATCAATTCACAGCACAGGTTAGAAGTTCGACAGGATTAACAGATAAGATTGTGTTTAATTTTAATGAAGGTAGCAAGCTTTACATTAGAAATGTTTTTAATACCAATCCGACTTTGGTGAATACCTTCGCCGGAACTAACGAAAAGACTTACTTCCTAGGCGAGACTTTCGATAAAAACATTTCTGATACTATTAATTCCGACTCTTCGTCATATGGAGTTATCTTGGGACTAAAAGATACAGTTGAAGGCGTGGACATATTTCAAAATCAGCAAGAAATGGTACTCACGGATGCATCTACGGGATGGTTTTTCTCTCAAGATTTGGGAGATCAATCGAACTATACCGCCACAGATATGCAAAAACTCTTCTTACTTAAAACGCTCTCTGGCGGAGAGTGGTCGCAATCGAATCTCAAAATTTCTATATCTAATCTGAAGGCGTCTCCAAACTCGGATCAACCATTCGGTACTTTCACCGTACAAGTCAGAAAGATAAATGATGCTGACGCACGTATTTCTCCGGTAGAGACTTTCAGCAACGTAAACTTGAACCCTAATTCGCCAGATTTCATTTCGCGAAGGATCGGTGACTCTTACAGGGTATGGGACGATACACAAAAACGATATCAGACTTACGGAGATTATGTAAATCAATCACGATACATAAGAGTGGTTCTTGATTCTACGGTTGCTGCTGGTAATGCGGATCCTAAGTTCTTGCCATATGGCGTATACGGACCAACCCGCTGGGCATCATTCGCAGCAGGCAGCGGCTCCGTCGCTCCAGATACATATGTTACGAACGTCATTCCACGCAACTTGGCCACGGGTGGCAGTTTCATTTTTGTCGGGTCTGGCTCCGCCGCTGCCGGTACATCCGCCTCGTTCGAATTTCCAACTTTGCCATTGCGAGAGAATAGTAGCGACTTTACACTTATAAACCAAAGGGACAGTTATTTCGGTGTAACGACGAATATTAGCAACACTAGCAGATTGCAGAGAGATATCCCTGATTATGTCAGGAGAAAACCGGGCAATGCAGACAATTATGGGGTAACCGGATCATTGGAGTATTCTTGGGTGTTCAGTCTGGACGATGTTTCTGGATCGAATGCTGATGGCGTACTGGCAACCTGGGTATCTGGTTCGCGGCGATTAAATACCTCAATCACGGCGCAAGCAGCATCAGGTTCTGGCTACGAGGCGGTTTTGAGTGCGGGATTTAATAAATTCACCACAATGCTGCAAGGCGGATTCACAGGATTAAATATTCTCGAAAGAGAACCATTTGCCAACAGAATCCTTCAGGATGGCACCCCTCCAACGAACTATGCGTTTGCATCTATCGAGAGGGCAATCAATACGATAGCAGACCCGGATGTTGTTGATCTAAATATGATCACGATTCCCGGTATCACCAACGAAACATTAACCGGAAAGGTGTTAGAGGTCGCTGAGAATCGAGGGGATGCTTTGGCAATTATCGATCTTAAGGGCGGATATGAACCAGAAACAGAATCAACACAAAGTGCTACTGCCAGGATTGGCAGCGTATCGGAGACGGTATCGAATCTGAATCTGCGGAACATCAACAACAGTTATGGATGTGCTTATTATCCATGGGTTCAAATTAATGACACAGTGACGACAGGGGGATCCCTGTGGGTACCACCTAGTGTGGTTGCTCTTGGGACTCTCGCATCTAGTGAGGCAAAAACTGAATTGTGGTTCGCCCCAGCAGGATTTACTAGAGGCGGGTTAACAGAGGGTAGCGCCGGTTTGCCTGTATCTAATGTTCGCCAAAGATTAACTTCGGATGACAGAGACACACTTTATACGGCGAATATCAATCCAATCGCTCAGTTCCCAGCTGAAGGCATCGTGGTTTTCGGACAGAAAACGCTTCAAGTGACAGATTCTGCTCTTGATAGAATTAATGTAAGAAGGATGTTGATATATGTAAAGAGGGAAATTTCCAGAATTGCGGCCACGCTTCTCTTTGATCAGAATGTTTCGAATACTTGGAACCGCTTTTTGGCCCGCGTGAATCCGTTCTTGACTAGCGTCAGAGTTAGATTGGGCCTCTCCGACTTTAAGGTTATTTTGGATAACACAACGACAACTCCAGAGTTGGTGGATAGAAATATTATGTATGCTAAGATATTTTTGAAACCAGCTCGGGCAATCGAGTTTATTGCTTTAGACTTTGTTGTAACCCGATCCGGAGCATCTTTCGAGGACTAAAAAAGAGAAGTGGAACTATTTATAGTTACAAGTTATAATACTAAGGAGAAAATAAAAAATGGCATTTTGGAGTGAAACTCAGACAGCAGATCCCAAGAGACAACACCGGTGGCTTGTGCAGATTGCAGATCCGCTAAATAATGTAGGAAGGTTTATTACGTGGAGTGCAAAATCTGTCCAAAAACCCAAGATGACAATCGGTGAAGCAGAACATAAATTCATCAACCATACTTTTTATTATCCCGGCGGAGTGACATACGACCCTATCACTCTCACTCTTGTAGACCCCGCGAATCCGCATGCGACAGAGGCGCTATATACGTTAATACGGGCATCTGGATATCGCCTACCGGGTGATATCCAGCAGGCCAATATTGCTGCTGACCAGCCTGATGTTTCGACAATTAGCAAAAGGAAGGGAGTCGCCCAGTTGGGATCTGTGATTATCCAGCAATTAAATGGCGATGGGAATGAAGTTGAAAAAATAACACTTCGGAATGCATGGATTAAGAGCGTCGATTTCGGCGGAGATCTCAATTATGAGAACGAAGGTCTTGTTGAGATTAGTCTTGAACTTAGATTTGATTGGTTTGATCTCGAAGTCTTCCAACCGTCATTATCAGAGTAAGACGAAAATAATACTTAAATTCTTCTTTGCGATACCTTATAATGTAAAGAGAAGAGTTTAAAGAGGTTAAAATGACAAAGCGAAATAACGAGGAGCGCCTCGGGTTACCCACGACAGGAGCGAGGGAATCCATAGATGCATCTGCTGCCACACACTCATCGGAAAATGGGTTATCATTTGTGGCGCCAACCCAGATGGTTGATTTGCCATCGGAAGGAAAATATTATGCGGAGGGTCATCCGCTGCACAATAAGAAAGAAATTGAAATCAAAGAGATGACAGCCAAAGAGGAAGATATTCTTGTTTCGAGGTCGCTTATCCGCAAGGGTCTTGTGTTCGATAAGTTGTTACGAAACATTATCATTGATGGAGTAGTTACTCCAGAAAATCTTCTTATTGGCGATAAGAATGCTATCCTTGTCGCTGCCCGCATAAGCGGATATGGGGAAGAATACGATACTTCAGTATCGTGCCCTGGATGTATGCACAACCAGAGAATATCTTTTGATCTTCTTGGCGCAGCATCGAAGACACCTAAGCCAGCAGAAGAGTATTCGGAGGAACTTGGGACATCAGTGGTGTTAACTGCCGATAAGACATTTGCTGTAACGCTACCAAAGTCTCAAGTAGAGGTGGAAATAAGTCTAGCTACTGGCAAAGATGAGAGGAAACTTGTCGCTGTTCAAGAGATGAAAAAGAAGCGGAAAATGATTAAAGGTATCCTCACGGAGCAATTAAAAATCTGCATCGTTTCTGTTGATGGCGATGACAACCCGGATACTATAAACAGGTTTGTTGACAATATGCCAGCAAAAGATTCAAGATTTATCAGAAATGTTTTGAGGGTAGTGACTCCAAACATCGATTTAACGCAAGAGTTCGTTTGCGAAGAGTGTGATCACGAGCAGGATTTAGAGGTGCCGATTAACCCCGAGTTTTTTTGGCCTGACAAATGATTACACAGAGCAGATCTATGAACAGTTTTTTGTTTTAAAATATTATGGGGGGTGGAGTTTCATTGAAGCATATAATCTCCCCATCCAACTAAGAAACTGGTTTGTCGAAAGATTAGCGAAGCAACTGAAAGAAGAATCAGAAGCTATGAAGAAGAAGAATTAAGGCGCCAAATCTAGGTGCCTTTTTTCTTGCTGTGAAACTATTTAATGTGGAGGAATCATTTATGGAAAATAAATCAACCAGAGAGACTGATGGCGAAATAGTACCTACTGTTATCGATTTTACCAAGATGAAGGATGAGGACGGTAATATAAGTGAATCGTGGATTTTAACTTTCGGCGCCGCCTTGCGTTGGTTGATGCCCTCTTTATATAGGGGATCCACTTTGCCGTTAAGCATTCGCGGCACCAAAAACGAATTGACATCTTTTGCGAATGTGCTCTCAAAAGAAAAGAGATATCTTCAATCTTGGAAGAGTAGTGGGCTAGACAGTCCGGTAACTCATAAAAGTAAAGGGAAGTTGAGCACGGCAATTGCAAAATTTCAGAGAAGTACCGGATTAAAGTGGCCGTTCAAGCAGGGATGATAATAAAACCGCTGCGCGCACAACAACGGAGGGCAACAAATGGCGCCGCCAGATGATACGAAGGTAGACCACCAAAAACAGGCCACCTCGATTGAGAAAGAGATGAACGCCGCCATCGAGGAGAGAAACAAACTTCTTAATGTTTCTCTTTCGTTGGGGACAAAACTTCTGGGTAACCAGCAAGACAGATTGGGTTTGCAAGCGGAGAGCGTCGCCGCCGATAAAAAAGAAAGTGCTCAAAAACAGGCCGCCAATGAGCACTTCATCGAGCAGGCCAAAAAAGAACTCGAATTAGGTGTAGCACTTTCTGAAGAGCGAAGGATTAAGATTCAACTTCTAATAGAAGAGAGTTCTATGGAGATCGAAAAACAAAAGAAAATACAAACAGGACTCGAAAAGAAAACCAAATCTTTAGAAGTCCAGAACAAGATATATTCCGCCTCTAATTACCTATTTGGTTCTATTGCTATAAAGATGGGTATCTCGAACAGCGAGCTCGGCAACCAAGGGAAAATACTTGTCGCCAACTTTGCGCAGCTAGTCAAGGAAGAGAATCTCCTCAAGGCAATCTACAAAACAACCACTAACATTGTTGGTGCTTTTTTTGATTTGTTTAATCCTCTGAATATCATCTCAAGTTTAGTTGAAAAGATTTGGACGACAAGCAGCGAAATGCTTTTTAGAACTTCCGCGGCCATGGCAAACTTCACTGCGGCCGCCGGAGACGCCGGAGAAGCAGCTGGCGACGTGGCAGCTGCAATGAATCTTGCGACGGGGGTTAATATTGAAGAAGCGGCGGCCGCCGGAGGCGCACTGGCAGCTAACTGGTCCCGCTTTCATGAAATATCTGGACCGGTAAGAACTAGCATAGTAACAATGACGGCAGAACTTGATAAACTTGGCATGGGCGCAGGTGACACCTCTACTATGCTAGAGTCGATGACTCGCACGATGGGACTCTCGCTTCCGGAGGCGGCAAAGCAGATGAAAGTTATGGTAGCGATGGCAAATGATATCGGAACAGTGCCGGCAAACATGGGATCAGACTGGGCGGCCGCCGCCAATGATTTATCTTTGTACGGCGGCCGCATGCAAAAAGAATTTGTGGAATTGCAGAAGGTGGCCGCACGGACAGGAATAGAAATGACTGCACTTCAGCAAACTGCGAACTTGTTTGATAATTTTGAAAGTGCTACTAAGACGGCAGCAGACCTTAATATAATGCTTGGTCGCGGACAAATGATAGATGGGATAGAAATGATGACGATGCTGGCAGAGGAAGGTCAAGATGCAGTATTAAAGCATATTAAAGGAACCATCGATGCTTCCGGCCAGACGTTTGCAGATATGCATCCGTTCCAGAGAAAAGCATATGCCAAGATTCTCCAAATGGGTGGCAACGAATTCGCAAAATATATGTCAATGAGCGACGAAGCAAGGGAAGCAGAAGAAAATAAGCAAAAAGCAGAAGAAAGATATCAAAAGAGGTACCAGAGACTACTCCGGAAGACAGTAAATCTGCTAGCTAGATTTGAAATGTGGGTCCAATCCATCTTTGCCGACAAAGAGGTCATGCGGGCAATGAACGAATTTTGGGGAGCACTAATGTCGAAAGAGGTTACTGATACCTTAAAAAATATGGTAAAAACAATCGCCCCAATAATGACGGGATTTATTAAAGACCTGGCAGCAGCACTACCGAATCTTGCTGCTGCCGCCGGCACCGTCTGGACTGCTTTGACTAAGTTATTTGATTATTTTTTCCCCGCTAGCGGAGACGGCGAGGGTGTGCAGGGCATAAATGCAGTTGGCGATGCTGCCCTACGTTTGGCAGATGGTTTTAAGGAGTTTGTAGATTCCTGGACGACATCCGGCTCTATGTGGTGGAGTGTTACTAAGCACTTTACATGGGAAATAGCGGGTCTGATAGGCGGAGTCGCACTAGCAATCGCATTGGCATTAAAAGTGATATCAATAGCAACGTTTCCATTTTTAAGCTCTCTTGGTTGGGGCATTTCCCACTTCCTTACAGCGGTTTCTGTTGGTATAGAAGTTCTTGGCGCCGCCACACTGAGCGTCGCCCCTGGAATTATCACCTTTGCAGGCGTCTTGCTTGCCGTAGCCGGTGCCATTGCCATGGTCGTCTATGCCGTCGCCGATGGGATCAATGCAATGGCAGCGTGGAATAAGGAACAGGCGAGGAATAACGACTCTATGGCAAACTTGAACACATCCACGCTAGCGTTTGCGGAAGGTTTGAGATCATTTGGCGATAGCGACATGCAGCATGTGCAGGGAGTGATGGTTACGCTCGGCGATGCAGTGGAAGGGTTTGCTGAAAACTTAGAAAAACTAGATCCAGTCAAACTTCATACGATGAATGTATTCTTGGCGAATGTCACGTTGTTGTCACGTTACGCCGCCGACGCCATGACCGACTTCGCGAAGGCAATAAACGATGTAGGAACCGCGCTGGAGAAGCTTCCACAAGGAGAGATGACAGCATTTTCTTGGAATCTAACGAAGGTACTAAAAGCAACATCACAAGTCAGCACCGAGAACTCGAAAGGTGCCGTGACAGTTATCAAGGAAGCGGTGAAATATCAAAAAGAAATAAGTAGAAACCCAGAGCAACTAGACGCACTTGTTTCTCTCCTGCGAGCAACTAACGCCGCCCCTGCCGCCGGCAGTGCTGCGGGAAGTGGGCAGACAATAATAAGACTAGAGCTAGGCGGGACTTTGTTGGATAAATATATATGGGATGCCGTCAACGGTGAGTTGACGAAGTATACCAGATAATAGATATCTTCGCTTATATATAAAAATGATTTCTTTCTATTTATAATAAAGCACAGGAGGAATTTTATTGTGACAATATATAATGGTGTCCGGATACCAACAGCAGACGAAGAAGCTAGAAACCGACAGTTGTCATATGGTGACGACAGGAGCGACCCTGAGCATGCGGGCCAAGTGGGGTGGTACAGCGACCCCTCTACACACTTGGCAATATCCAAAGGGTACTTCATTGAGATATATCACCCTATTTCCGAAAACAGCATTTTTTTTAAGGCATTCCTGACTGATTTTAGCGATAATTTCGCCGTCAACTACAATAAGACTTCGGTATTCGGAAGAAGCGATGCTATAACGACATACCAAAACACAGAGAGAGTTATCAATGTGGCATGGGATCTCGTCTCTAGCAATCTAAAAGAAGCGAAACAGAATATGGTGAAGGCGAACCATCTTATTGCTATGATGTACCCATCGTATGATGGGGACGAAGCTTCATCTGCGTCGAATATGAAATCCGGTCCCATCTTTAAGGTAAAGATGGGTAACCTAATCTGCAAGCCAGACCTGTCAGAACAAGAAGGCACCTCTAATGCCGCCCTCGCAGGTCTTACTTGCACGATAGGAGGATTTAAGTACAGTCCGGTAATTGATGACGGTTTTTTCGATCCAAAACCGGGAATATTCTACCCCCAAACAATAAAGATAGATCTTGAATTATCTGTTCTTCATGACGTTGACTTAGGGTGGGACGGCGCCGGCAAACCTAGGACTAAAAAAGTTGCAGCAGGCCGTTCGGAAAACGGACAGGTATCAGAAGAGATTAGATTTCCATATGGCGGATCCGAAAGCGACTCTTCTGCCATAAATATCTCAGAGGATACCCCAAGTTATCTGTTGGCACCCAGGTTGGGTATCAGATTGGATGCCGACGGGAATCCAGAAGTCGTTGATCTGACGGAGGAAAGGGACTTGACTCCGGGCGAGATACCCTCTCCGGTTTTTGTGCCAAAAAGTCAAAGGATAATAGAGGGGGGATCTTTTTCGGCACTAGTCCAAAATTTTGCGGGAATGAGAAGGGACGAGTGGGAGATGCAAACCACAAAGGTACTCAGACCTTTCCGGGGCGCATCCAAACTTTTCGGCACCCAAGAGTCATTTACTGATAACGGGCAATAATAAGAAAAAAGGGAAAAAAGTAAGATGGTTTCGAGATATGATAACAGACCCACAGCAATAAACAGAAGCACACGAGATGAAAAACTCTTCGAGAAAAGAGGCGTTAAATTTATAAATCAGTTTAAAACGGCGAGATTAAATTATCCTTCAGTGCAAGAACGTGCTATGCTTAGTAACAGCCCCACAGTAGTGTGGAAAATGGGGAATAGGTTTTATAAAATGGCAAATGAATATTATGGGAATCCCAAGTATTGGTGGTTAATAGCATGGTATAACCAAGCACCCACAGAGTCCCATATTCCTGTCGGGGTGACAATCAAAATACCGATGCCTTTCGACAAGGCATATGCGATATATCTAAGGAACGGCGGATAGATGGCGAAAGGAAAAGGAAAGAAAAA
>Ga0233415_10001404_pt1 | contig 10432 bp, 5 predicted proteins | sample Na_anoxic_12_MG_FD_188631 | JGI IMG/M metagenome (GOLD analysis project Ga0233415, IMG submission 188631) | Seawater microbial communities from Saanich Inlet, British Columbia, Canada - Na_anoxic_12_MG | ecosystem: Environmental > Aquatic > Marine > Inlet | place: Canada: British Columbia...
ACGCAAATGCAGCAGGCTCAAGCTGGAGCTACGAATTAGATCTACCACTAGATCAAGATAAAAAAGTTTTATTCGAAGAAAAATACAAAAAATATTTTATGAATAATTACCTAAAACAATTTATATCAAATCAAACACCTACAGTAAAAGAAGATGCGGCAGTATTTGATTTAGCAGAAGCTAAAAAAGCAAAAGCACAAAAATTTTTAGATGACAACAACTTAAATTAAATTAAATGAACGAATTACAAAAATATGTAGATTCATTACCAATTTATCTTTCTGAGCCTGAAAAAATAAAACTTATTGAGCAATGGAAAAAAGATAATAACTGGGGTCAGGAAAAAAGTGAGCCAATTGGAACTGGAACTGTACTTAGGCCAGAAGAAACTAAAGATGAAGAATTTAAGCCTTTTGACTTAGAAGAAGTAAAGAAAATCGATCCTGTTGTAAAAACAGAGACCAATACAGGGTCGACCAATACGGTCTCAGATTCGGAAAGTGGTTTATTGGAATTACCAAAGAGTGAATTATATTCTATAGATGGAGTAAAGGTTACTAAAGATAAGTTTGATGCATATACTAAAGAACAAAAAAATAAACCTTTAACTGACGAAAGCTTTTATAAAGAATTTAATAAAAATTTAAACCCTCAAGGTACTTTGCTACCTACAGTGAAAGACCGCAGTATAATAAATGTAACTCAAGACGGAAAAACAACTTCTTATTCAGCTAAACAAATAAAAAGTTTAATAGAAAGTAAAGCCCCTGGATTTGAAGGTATATCTAACGTACAAGAATATGTAGCTAGATTTGGAGGCAAGGCTGAAATTGTTGATCAATATAAAGACACTTATACAGAGCAGCTTAATAAATACCAGCAAGAAATTGACGTAAACAAAGAAGAACAAGATGAAATAAATTCTTTGCTAGGAAATCCAGAGTTATTTAAACCATATACGGTTGAAACGGAAATTAAATCAGGAGGAGGAGGTAGCTCTATGACAGGGTATACACCGGCAACTACTTATATAAAAAGTGAAACAATAAGGCCTTACGAAAATCAACTTAAGGAAGCAAAAGCAATTTTAGTTAAAAATAGAAAAACACAAAACAGTGCAGAGCCTATAACACAGCAAGAAATTGAAGATCAAGCAAAGGTTATTATAGAATATCAAAAGCAAGACGCTATAAGAAACAAAAATGCGGCTAGGCTTTTAAAAGATGGTAAAATAACTAAAAAACAACAGCGTGAGTTTTTAGGCATTATAGGAGATAGATCAAAAGCTTCTAGTTGGAATTTACAGCCCCAAGCTGATAAAGTAATAGAAATGACCTCTAAAATAAAAAACGGTAGTACGTTGAAAAATATAGAATCATTTTCTAAATCTTTAGAGGAAGATAATTTAAAATTAAATAATTTAAAATTAAAAATGATCGAAGTTTCGGGAGGCAACATGCAAATGGATTCTTCAGATAGCTCTGATCTTATAGAGGAGTTTAACGAAGCTTTAGCTGAATATAATTCTATAGCTTCTAAGTACAATGAAAAAGCTAATTTTTTACAAAAACTTGGAAAAGATTACCAAGTTCAATACAATGCTTTGGAGGCAGAGCAAGGCAATCTTATAAGCATGGCTTTAGATGCTGATACTAGCGGGTATGCTTTAAACTCTTTAAAGCGTATTTATGATAAAGAAGAAAAACTTGCTTTAAATTTAGCTTTAGGAACTTTTAATATAGCCGCACAAGCGGGTGTTTTCGTAGAAGATGCAATTAAGGTTATGACCGGCAATATTAAATATGGCCCGCTTTATCGTTATAATACTGATTTTCAAAATAAAAAATTATTTGGGCTAGCGGAACTAGGTAAAAAGTCGCAAGAAGCTCAAGAATATGTAAGAAATAAATATTACGAACCAGTTACTTTTGACGATGCATTTAGCAGCTTAGGTAATTTTGGAAATTATGTTCTTGAAAAAACAGTTGAACAAGCTCCTATATATGCTGCTATTGCTTCTGGAGGCATTGGAATGTTTGCAGTATCGTCAAGCAGTGGAGGAGATTATGCAACTTCAAGAAGAATAGAATCCGAACAAGGAGGCAGGTCATATAATGCTAATGATGTTTTTTTTAGGTCTTTAGGATATGCTGGATCAGAATATGTTTTTGGAGCGCTTCCAACAAGTACATTATTTAAAAGTTTAAATAAAGGAGCAGGTAATAATACCACAAGAGAATTGCTAGGCGGTATGCAACAATGGTGGAATAATACTAAAACCTATGCGCCATCTAGTTTTGGTATTGCTTTTATTGATAAAATGGGTGAAGGCATGACCCAAGTTAGCCAAAATTTATTTGATGATAGTAGCTTAAATATATTTAGAGATGTTCCAGAAGCGGTATTTGTTGGCGGTATGTTTTCATATTCCACCGCTGCTGCTCCTGTTATAAAAGGGGCTATTTTAGCTAATTTTTCAGATTTTAAAACATACGATACTTACAGGGGTAATCTTAAAATGATAAATACGTTAGAAAGTTCTTTGAACTCTCCTTGGATGGATGCTGATTTTAAAGAAAACACTAAAAAACAAATACAGCAATTAAAGGATCAGAACCTAGAAATAGTAGAAACTGAAAATAGAAAAGTAAATAACAACTTAAGTAAAGAAGGTTTTTTATATTTTCAAGATGGAATGGAAAGACAAGAAAATCTTAGAGTAGAAGCTGAAGCTGTTTTAGCTAATGAGTCTTTAAGTGAAGAGCAAAAAAACAAAAGAATAAAAGAACTAAGCAATGAGTTTCAAGATTTAAAAACCGCTATAAATGAGTATAAACAAGCTTTTGCTAAAACTTTTAAACTACAAACAACTAAAGAACAAAATAGATTAAAAGAAGAAGCTAAAACAAGATTACAAGTTCAAGGTAAATTTGCGCCAAGTACGCAAAGTGTATTAGATGAGGCCGAAAGAATACATGTAGAAGAAAAAATAAATAACAATATATCTAAAGAAACTTCTTTTTTAGAAAGTTTAATTGGAGCTGGTGTTGATATTAAATACAAAGCTGCTCAAACCAATGCAGAAGCTATAAAAGCTTTTACAGATCTTATAAACGCAAGGGTAGAAGATGCAAACAATAGCATTGACAGAGAGCAAGGCGATAAATATATAGAGCAATTTAAAGAAGGAATAAATTCAGGAGAAACAAATGGTGTTAATATTCCATCTACAACTAACGGCAAAAAAGTTTACGATTCTGTAGTGTCTGTTCAAAACTCTATAGCAAATGAAAGAAGCGAAACTGGATTTCATGAACTTGGACACTCCATAGCCGCTGAAGCCTTATCTACTGATCCAAATGCTTTTAAAGAAGTAGCTAAATCTATTCTAGAATTTTTAAATGAAAATAATAAAGATGCTTACACAAGAGTTAAAGCCAGGTCTAAAGGTCAAGGTTTTGATGAAGTTATAACTTATTTCTTAGAAGAAGTTACAAGCGGAAACGTTAATTTAGAAAAACAAAGAAACACCGGATTTTTAGGAGCTCTTGGGCAAGCATTTGGTATTGCAACCGGCCAGGCAGGCAAAGCTGATTTTGATTACAACTTCAAAGGCGAAACAGATGTTATAGCTTTTATGACTCAGCTAGGTACTAAAATAAAAGATGGTACTTTAACAGTAGGGGATGTTAAAGATATACAAAAATCAGATACATTAAAAACAGAATCCGAGTCTGAAGTTGATCTCGATCAAGCTGATCAAGATTTATTTAAAGAATCTAGAGTTAAATTAAATGAGTTAGCTGTTAAATCTAAAAAAGAAGATTTATCAATTACTGAACAAAAAGATTTAATAACTGAGTACAAAAGACTAGCTTTGTCAGGGCCTGGTTTAAACTTTCAAGGCTACAAATCTAAACAGGCAAGCCAGCAAGGATTAAAGTCTATAAACAAAACTGATGCGGAATCTTTTGTTATGCAATATTACCAAGGCATACTAGACCGATACAAGCCAACAGTTGATGGTAAAAATATGGCTTTTTCAACTTTAGTTATATCTAATATCAATCCAAAAAGATCTTTGTTTTTTGAACAGGAAATTGGAGGATCGGAGGTTGAAACTAGAATTTCAGATGAAAGACAAAAAGAATTAGAAAATGTAGAAGACACCTCAAAAGGCCCTGCTGTAGAAGTAGATACAGACGTTAAGCTTGTTGAGAATATTAAAATTAACAAACAACCTTTAAGCGTTAAGTTTAAAGATAAAGTAAGAGAGTTTGTAACTAAACAGTTGGAAGGATTAGATCCTAAAAGCGAAAAATTCAGAAAGCAAGCTTTTAAACCAAGTAAAGCTTTTGTAGATTTAATAGCTAAGGATATAATAGGTAGCCCAAAAAAGTTTAGAGAATTTTTAAATGAAAATCCTACTTTTTATAAAGGATTAAATATAAGTGAGTTAATTGCTATTGATGATGGTAGAGTAAAAAAAGGACAGCCTAGACTATTTACTGAAGTTAATAGAAGATTAACAAAACAATCAGAAATTGAAAAGTTCATGATGCAAGGTCGTGTGCCTTATCTTACAACTACACAGCAAAAAGCTGGAGCTAATCTTTATAATAGATTAACCCCTAAAGTAGCTGCTGTAATAAATAACTTTTTTGGAAGTACACCTCAAAATAATAGTAATAGAAAAAGAGCTATAGCTAAAGCAATTGCAAATAAATTTATAGCAGAAGCAGCACCTAGTACAGAAGCTTTTAAAGCTAAGCCAGAAAGCGTTAGAGCTAAAACAGCTGAAAAACTACAGGTATCGCCCAGTGCTAAGTTTAGTGAAAATAGAAAAAACGTATTTATTGAAACAGGTCTAGACAATAAGTCTACTCCAGATTTTGCGGAATTTAATATTGATTACACTAAAACACTTGATTCGTTATTAAAAGGAACAGGTGTCGATAGAATAGACATGAAAGATGAAGCAGGTCGAGAAAGATTTTTAGATTTTGCTATTAGCAGCGGATTAACAAAAAAACTTCCTCCAAGTTTTTGGAGAAAATTAGGTTTTGTAAGTGAAAACTTGTTAAAAGATAAAACTAAAAAATACGAAGACAGCGTTGGAAAAACAAAAGCAGACATTGATGCTTTAATAGAAACAGGGGCTATTATTGATAAAAGTCAATTTAGAGGCTATAAAGGTAACTTACCATTTAGGAGCGTTATAGAAGCTAATGTATGGATGTCTGAGTCTATAGACGCAGAGAAAGCACGCTTAATGAAGCCTAAAGATGAAGGTGGTGAAAATTTAAGTGAAGCTAAAGCTAAAATTAAATCTAAAAAGCTTTTTGCTAAAGATAGCGATTTTCCAGCTATGAAAAACATGCTTACATATGAAGGCGTATATGGTAAAAAATTACGACTTGATAAATCATTAAATGACCCTGAATTTGTAAAAAGACAAGATGATTCTATAGATGAACTAGGCAAGCTTTTTGAAATGTTTCAAAACGAAGTTATGCGTAATAGCAATGGAACTATGAACTTTGAAGGCGTTGCTTTCGTAGGGGCTTTATTGTCTTCTAGCTCTTCAGGCCAGGGTCATTTTTTAAGATCTTCTGCTCCATTTAGGTTTTATCAAGAAGGGTATATGGAAACTGGAGCTAGCGGAAATACTTTAGAACATACTTTACCCGCTACATTAGTTGGTAAATATTTGTTTATGCAGGCTTTAGAGGGTAATGTTGGAGAAAACTTTAAAAACATAAAAAACAATTATTTTCAAGGACCAATATCTAATAAAAATGATAAAAAGCTAAAAGGCAAAAAACTTAACGGAGAAAAATTTGATTATGTGGATCAAACTCCTGAAGGCTGGAAAATAACAGACAACATTTGGGCTAGATACTTTAATATAAACGTAGGGCTAAATGCAGGTGGTATAAACCCAAGTAATTTAATATTAGCTGGCGGCAAATCTGTGTACGACGTTCACAATATAACTTCTACAGGCGTTAAAGTTGATACTAAAGCTAAGTTTTCTAGGTCAAAAGCTAACAAGTTAGACGTTGGTTTAGTTCCTGATATTATAGCTTATAGCGATCCAGTAACCACTCAAACATTAATAAACGCTTTAATTAAAACTGATAAAGCTTTAAATGTAGCAAGAAGCTTAAAGGCTCCGGTCAAAAAAATTAGAGTATTTGACTTTGATGATACCTTAGCCACATCTAAAAGCATGGTTATTGTCAATATGCCAAATGGCTCTAGTAAAAAAATTAACGCTACGCAATTTGCAAAGCAAGCAGCTGACTTAGAAGCAAATGGTGCTAAGTTTGATTTTACTGAATTCAGTAAAGTTGTTAAAGGAAAGAAAGGGCCATTGTTTAATGTAGCTCAAAAAATAGCAGATGCCAGAGGAACCGAAGATGTATTTATACTTACTGCAAGACCTCAAGAAGCAGCAGGGCCTATAAAAGCTTTTATGAAGGCTAACGGTATAGATATACCTTTAGCTAATATAACTGGATTAGGAGATGGCACAGCGCAAGCTAAAGCTGGATGGATGATGGGTAAAGCAGCAGAAGGATATAATGATTTTTATTTCGCAGACGATGCTATAAAAAATGTTAAAGCGGTCGAAGATGTTCTTAGTCAAATAGATGTTAAATCAAAAGTTCAACAAGCTAAGTTTAGCAAATCTAATACTTTTAACATTATTGTAAATGACATGATTGAAGATTCTTCAGGTATTGAAACTTACAAAAAATATTCTGCTGCAAGAGCTAAAACAGTTGGAGCTAACAAAGGAAAATTCAATTTCTTTATTCCATCTTCAGCTGAAGATTTTACAGGGTTATTATATAAAATGTTAGGTAAAGGCAAAAAAGGTGATGCTCAAATGGCATTTCTTAAAACAAATTTGCTTGATCCTTATGATAGAGCCGAGTCAGCTGTAACACAAGCAAAGATATCTGCGGCAAACGATTTTAAAGAATTAAAAAATCAATTAAAAACATTACCGAAAAGCTTAAGTAAGCCGACCGGTATTGCTGGCTTTACTTTTTCACATGCTGTCCGTGTAGCTGCTTGGACCAGACAAGGAATGAGCATTCCAGGCTTATCTAAAAAAGATATAAAAGAATTAAATGATTTTGTAAAAAACAATGACGAGTTAAATACTTTTACAAATGAACTAATAGTTATACAAAAAGGTAAACTTTATCCTAAGCCTGGAGATAATTGGTTAGGTGGTAACATAACTAGCGATATTATAAACGGTATTAATAAAGTAAACAGAGCAGAGTATCAGCAAGAGTGGAGAGAAAATGTAGACATTATATTTTCAGAAGATAATATGAATAAAATGGAAGCTGCATATGGAACTAGATGGCGTGAAGCTATGGAAGATTCTTTACGTAGAATGAAATCTGGTAGCAACAGACCTCCAGGTGGCAACAGAGTTACTGATGGACTATTAGATTGGTTGAACAATTCTGTAGGTGCTGTAATGTTTTTAAATACTAGATCTGCGTTGCTTCAAACAATATCATCGGTAAACTTTATAAACTGGGGTGATAATAATATTGTTAAAGCTGGTTTAGCATTTGCAAATCAAAAACAATTTTGGAGTGACTTTATGACACTTATGAATTCTGATTACTTAGTTGAACGTAGAAACGGGCTTAAAATAAATGTAAGTGAATCTGAAATAGCAGATGCCGTAAAAGATTCTAAAAACAAAGTAAAGTCTGCTATAGCACTTTTACTAAGTAAAGGTTTTGTTATGACTAGATTTGCAGATAGTTTTGCTATTGCAGCAGGAGGGTCTACTTTTTACAGAAATAGAGTAAAAGCTTTAGTTGCTAAAGGTATGGATCAAAAAGCTGCAGAAAAACAAGCTTTTGATGATTTTAGGCAAATAGCAGAAGAAAGCCAGCAGTCAAGTAATCCAAATAGAATTAGTGCACAACAAGCATCTGGCGCAGGTCGTGTAATATTAGCGTGGGCAAACACACCTATGCAGTACGCTCGTATACAAAAAAGGGCAGCTCAAGATCTTGTAAATGGCAGAGGTGATTGGAAAACAAATGTATCTAAAATTGTTTATTACGGTGCTGTACAAAATTTAATATTTAATGCTTTACAACAAGCTGTGTTCGCATTAGGATTTGGTGAAGATGACGAAGAAGAAATGGATGCTAAGAAAAGTGAAAAGATTTCAAGAATAGCAAATGGTATGATTGATTCACAGCTTAAAGGTTTAGGTATTGGAGGTGCTGCAGTGGTTGCAGTAAAGAGTGCTTTAATGGAGTTAGGTAAGCAGCATGCAAAAGATAGATCCAAATACGAAGAAGCTGTATTTGATTTATTAGGATTCTCGCCACCTCTTGGTTCTAAGATACAAAAAATAAACAGCGGTCTTAGAAGTTTTAGTTGGAATATGAAAGATATAAAAAGTAAAGGATTTAGCTTAGACAATCCAGCTTATTTAGCAGGTGCTCAAATAACAACAGGGCTTACTAACATACCTCTTGATAGAGTTATGAAAAAGCTAAATAGTATGCGAGGCATTGTGAACGAACAATCCGCTCTTTGGCAAAAAGTTGCACTGGGGTTAGGTTGGTCTACATGGGATGTAGGTCTTGGTTATTACGGTGGATTTGATGCTGCAAAAGTATTAACTCCTGAAGAGCAGGCTATCGAAGATGTTATTACAATGAAAAAAGAAACTAAAACTAAAGAACAAGTTGATATGCTTTTAGATTTAGGACTTACTAAAAAAGAAATAAAAGCTTTAGGTAAAGAGCAAGCAAGAGTTGAAAAAATAATAGAACTTCAAAAAGCAGAAGTTACACCAAAGGTTAAACCTGAGGTTAAAGTTGAAGATGTTAAAGAAGAGCCAAAAGTAAAAATAAAACCTAAAAACGAAAGTGCGGAAAGAAAACTTAGAAGACAGTTTGATTCTATTAAAGGTGAAAACAAACCTGATCAAGTAAAAACATTGCTTAAGTTTGGATTGTCAAAAAAAGAAATAAGAGCTTTACAATACGAAAAGAATCGAGTAAATAAAATATTAGAACTTATGAACAAATAACCAATGAGTATATCAGACATGAAATTATACGCCATTAATGCAGGAGCATTAAGTATAACCACTTTTACACAAATAGAAGATGGATTAAAAATTTTTTTACTCTTAATAACCATAGGGTATACTTTAACAAAATGGATTAAACTTAAACAAGAAAAGTAATGGAAAACAATTCACCTCTTTTCATAAAAGAACAAGCTTATGAGAAGTCCAATCGCAAAATGCGATCTAAGTACAAAAAAGAAACAGGTAAAACTTTAGGGTCAAGACAAACATCAGGTACTGGAAAACGAAGAGTCTCGTTTGCATGTAGATTTGCAGGCATGGCAGGCGCTATGAAAGATGCTAAAGGTGAGCCAACAAGAAAAGCTATGGCTTTAAAAAAATGGGGTTTTGGAAGCGTTGGTGCTGCAAAAAGCTTTTGTAATAAAAATAAAGAAAAAAAATAATATGGGATCAGCAATATACGCAAAAATGTTTAAGCAAACGCTTAAATACGACGAATCAAAAGAACAAGATAACCCTGATTTTTTTAAGAAAAATGAGGATTATATGGCAGAAAGGGAAGCTGCTAAAAATAAAAAAATTGATCCTTTTAAGGCAGAATTCGATAAGCTTCAAAAAGTAAACAAAATAAAAGATGTTGATTTAGGAACGGTAAAATCTAATCTTGTAGATAAATATTCTTTTAATAAATCTTTAGATAATTATAACAAAATGACTAATCAACCAGGACATAATTCAAATCCTCAAATGGTTAAAGAGTCAAATGACGCTTTTAGAAAAATGGAGAATATGAAAGCTAAAGATTCTAAAGGCAATGTAGTAAGTGCTATGTCTATTTTTATTGACGACTAATGCGCGATATAAATAAAATAATTGTTCATTGCTCCGCTACGCAGGAAGGAAGACACTTAGATGCTGCTGAAATAAACAGATGGCATTTAAAAAGAGGTTGGAAAGGTATAGGCTATCATTATGTTGTTTTGCTAGATGGTACTATAGAATATGGTCGTAATATATATGAGCAAGGTGCTCACGTTAAAAATCATAATAAAGGATCAATAGGAATTTGTTACATTGGAGGAGTAGAAGAGGAAAGAGGCAAAAATGGCAAATGGATTGCTAAAGACACTAGAACACCTAAGCAAAAAGAAAGCTTATTATTATTGCTTAAAACGTTAAAAAAAATGCACGTGGATGCAACTATTCATGGCCACAACGAGTTTGCTGCGAAAAGTTGTCCGTGCTTTGATGCTTATAAAGAATATTGTAATATATAAATAAATGGGAAAATTAAAAAAAGGAAGATTATCTGAAATAGTTAAAGAATTGCAAGGAGCT
>Ga0233415_10001405_pt1 | contig 10432 bp, 7 predicted proteins | sample Na_anoxic_12_MG_FD_188631 | JGI IMG/M metagenome (GOLD analysis project Ga0233415, IMG submission 188631) | Seawater microbial communities from Saanich Inlet, British Columbia, Canada - Na_anoxic_12_MG | ecosystem: Environmental > Aquatic > Marine > Inlet | place: Canada: British Columbia...
TACGTCAATGGCATTGAGTTGTTAATAGGAAACAATCCTTTTTTACAACCTGTACCCCGAAACCCGTAACAATTGCGCGTTACACAAAAAAAAGGTTCTTCTAAACAGAGTTGTTAAGTTACGTTGTCAGTTTAAAAGTGTCAAGCCTATCTTAGGCCTATCTTAGGCATCATGATATCGTTAACGAAGTTTACACAGTTGAAAAACAGGCTCATTTATAGTTATTTTGAGAAGGTTTTTTGCTTAGATAAAACAAACGAATTATTTTCAGGTCTTCATAACTTATGTTACCATTATGCTTCTTGAAAATCGGAGACAGGTATTCATCGCCAAGCCTGTCAAAAGTCTCTAAAACTGCCTGTACCTCCTTTTGGGAAAGAGCTGAAACGGAAAGCAGCCCGTCGGATCTGATTTTGTTGCCTTCAAGATAATACTTAAAAAGATGATCTAAAACCGTAACAAGCTTTATGTTGTATCGGACCATGATTTTTTCAATTGACTCTCCGGCATTATATGCTTCGCCTATGATTACATGCCTGAGTTTCCCGGTTTGTTTTGAAGTTTTCCTCTTCCTTTGCCCGATTTCTTTCGGCCTTTCATCAATACTGTGTTTTTCGCAGTATTCGCAGATAATCTTAAGAAAGATAAATCCGTATCTTTTTAGCTTTTCTTCGCCAATACCGTAAATATTCCTCATATTTTCTATTGTTTGAGGAAAAAATGCGGATATTTCGATCAAAGTCCTGTCTGAAAAGATAACATAGGGAGGGACCTTAGCCTCATCTGCAATCTCTTTTCTCTTCTTTCTTAGCCTGTCAAAGAGTTTTTCATCAAAATCGGTGATATTTTCAGTTGGCCTTTTCTTAACAACTTTAATTTCATCAGCTTCAACCCTGCCGTAAACATTTTCCTTCCCCTTGAAAACATCCCAGGCTTTTTCAGTGAGCTTCAGCCCTCCATACTCCATATCCTGCGCCACAAGCCCTTTGTGCAGAAGTTGACGGGACAGATGAAACCACTGTTTTTTCGTCAGCTCTTTTCCGATTCCATAAGTTGATAAATTTTGATGCTCGAATTTTAACACTTTCTTTGATTCTGAGCCACGCAGAACATCCACAACATGTACCGCGCCAAATATTTCTCCCGTTCGTTTTACACAGGACAGAAATTTCTGCGCATAAACTGTGATATCTTTAAGTTCTTTTTTGTCCGATTTATCCGCGAGGCAATTATCACACATGCCGCATGTTTTTATGGAGTAGTCTTCACCAAAATAGCTGAGAAGCGGTATTCTGCGGCATATGTCCGTTTCTGCAAACTTAAGCAAAGCCTGAAGATGAATGTTTGCCACTCGCCTTTCATGTGCCGATTTCTGGTTGATAAAATACTTGATCTTCTGGATGTCTCCATAACTGAACAGAAGCATACACTCGGAACGAAGACCGTCCCTGCCGGATCTGCCTATCTCCTGATAATAGCTTTCAATATTTTTCGGAAGGTCGTAATGGATCACAAACCGTACATCGGGCTTGTTTATACCCATACCGAATGCAATTGTAGCTACTATAATAAGCACATCATCCTTTATAAAAAGCTCCTGATTCTTTTTCCGTTCTTCATCCGAAAGACCGGCATGATAAGGACGCACTGAAAAACCTTTTTGCTCAAGAATCTCAGAAAGGTCATCCACCTGCCTTCTGGAAAAGCAGTATATGATTCCCGACTGATCAGGAAACTGTTTGACAAATGATACTGTCTGGTCAACAGGATCTGCTTTTGAGACAATTCTGATAAAGAGGTTTTCCCTATCGAAGCTGCTGATATATTCATTGGATGATTTAATCTTCAGACTGTTTTTAATATCCTGCTGAACCCGTGGTGTTGCAGTAGCCGTAAGCGCAATGCAGGCGGCGTCTGAAAAACGTGATCTGACATCGGCAAGCTGCCTGTATTCAGGACGAAAATCATGCCCCCACTCTGAAATACAGTGAGCCTCATCAATGGCAAGACAATTAACTCCTACTGATGATAGCAAGTCAAGTATGCCGGGTTTAAGAAGTGTTTCCGGCGCAATGTAAAGAAGGTTAGTCTTGCCCTGTTTTATTAGGCCGATATTTTTTCCATACACCTCCCGCGAAATCGAACTGTTCAGACAGACAGCAGATACTCCCAGTTCTGCAAGCTGTTCAACCTGATCTTTCATCAAAGAAATAAGGGGCGATACAACAATGGTAAGGCCGCTGAAAATCAATGCAGGAATCTGGTAACAAAGGGATTTTCCACCGCCTGTGGGCATGATGACAAGCGCATCCTGTTTGTTAAGAACACTATCAATGATTTCAGCTTGAAGTGGTCTGAATTCATCATAACCGAATACTTTTTTTAGAATTTTTTTAGGATTGCCTTTCATTTATGCCTTGTATATGAGCCTTTTTTCGAATTCATCAAGTTTTAGGTTAATGTAATTGTATGTTTTGTCAGATACTTAAAACTTAAAATGTTTCGTAAAAGTGGCTTTTTACGTACTCATGTAGCGTTCATATCCATAATTGCGCCGTTAAAATCACGAAAATTTTTAAATCACAATGCATCAAAAGAAGTCGCAAAATCAAGAAATATCTTTTTTGCCTCGTCCATGAAAAATCTCTGCGTTTTGTATATGGAACTTTTTACTTAGCAATCAACCTTCCTTTGCGCCCCTATTCTTTGCTTGACCTTCATGAGTTTTTATAATATCATATAATACATTCAATTTATGGGATTTTTAACCTTACAACGACATCTATCATTGCCCCAAATACGTTTTTTAAACTTGTTCGTTTGGTGATAACGTAAGTTTTTCGGGTTACGTGTTGCGAGTTGTTTTTATGACTTCAATCGCAAATTTTAAAGTAGACCATCTTATCGGCAGGCAACTTGGAACATCTACTATAGTAAAAGAGTTGGCCCGCGGTGGTATGGCTGTTGTTTTTATTGCGTATCAACGGTCATTGAAACGCCAGATTGCGGTCAAAATACTCCCCAAAAGCCTTCTCACCCAAAAAACAGCGGATCTGTTCCGCCAGGAAGCGGAATCAGCAGCCATTCTTTCGCATCCAAACATTATCCAGATATATGAAGTTGGAGAAACGGATGAATTCCTCTTCTTTACTATGCAACTGATTCAAGGGCTCTCTGTTGCAAAATCTCTTGCAATGGCTAAAAAAAATATTTTGCCCTCAAAACGCATCCTGCCGCTTAATACCACGATCAGAATTATCACCCAGGTTCTTGACGCCCTTAATTATGCACATACACAGGAAATAATTCATAGAGATATTAAGCCTGCAAACATCCTAATCGAAAAGCATACACAAAGAGCTATGATTACTGATTTTGGGGTAGCAAAGGTCTTACGTGGCGAGGATGAAAAGCATTCGATGCTTCTGGGGACGCCGACCTATATGGCTCCTGAGCAGGTGTTAAGAACTAAAATGGATAACAGGATTGATATTTATGCAACTGGTACAATGCTTTTTCAGATGCTGGTACCTGAATTGCCTTTCCCTAAGCATAAATCCAAGGCTGATTTGCTTAAACAAAAGGCATTGAATAAAAAAGGAATTTTTCAAAAAAAACCTTCTGAACTCAACCCTAAACTCAACCGGGATATGGACATAATTGTGCAAAAGGCAACAGCCTTTGATCTTGATGAAAGATATGCGATCTGCCGTGACTTCATAGACGATATAGAGGAATACCAGAGAAAATACATGCAATAAAAAAGGGTAGCAAAATGACAAACCCTAAACTAATGAAACAAACAGTCGATAAGATCGGCAGAGCTTTTGCTCTACTATTTAATCGTTTAGTAATGTACAATTTAGATCATCCTTTCACCGTCGACTCCATGAAAAATTACTACAAGACCATCACAGAAGGGCTTAATACTTTCTCTCCAATCGTTCTGATTATGAATCAGGAGCAATTTTTTATAGAAGCAGAACCGTTAGATTCCCGGATTAATCTTTCAAAAATGGTTATCCACTTTAAAAAAGCCGGTATTCAATCCATCTCCTTTGAAAAAGGAATGAAAAGCGATGAGCTTAACCGTTTCATTGAAATTTTTTCTGATCTCAAAAAATTTTCCACGGCAGATCACATGAAAAAAGCTCTTTTACGCAGTAACGTAAAAAAAATCAGAATAAATCACGTTATCTTTAAGAAAATGACTTCTGATGATAAAATTGTTTCTAAGGGAACAATAATTGGGAACCAATCAGGAATGCCCGAAGCATCCCAGGGTGCGGCAAAAACGAAGTTTATGGATATGATGGTTGAAAATATCGTCATGGAAGAAGTTGAAAAGTCCCTCTCAATAAAAAGTCTTATGGAAGATCCGACCGGTCTTTCAAAGGCTATGGTCGATAAAGATCTTTCTGCTTCTAAAGAGAGCGGCGATGAAAAAGGCGGCACCAGTGTTTTAAAGACTTCAACCGATAGAGATCTTTCTGGTTCAAAAGAAAGCGGTGAAGGAAAAGGCAAGTCCGGCGATGTGATTATTAAACAGCTTGACCTGCTTAAGAAAGAAGTCGAAGCTACCATGTCGGGCACGGGTAATATACAAATGCCGGAATTGGCCAGTGCGGTCCTTGCCATGAAAAAGGATTTACTGGAACAAATCGAAGCACAGAAGGCCATGGGCGTTGTTTATGAAAATGAAGGAATGATACGCGATGAAACCAATGCTATGATGGATGGAATACTTATTCGGCTTGTTAAAGAAGAATACAAGCAGGGCAAAGTATCGATTCCACGTCTTGGCCAGATAATTCGGCGTATGATCCCAGAATCGGAAGAACTTAAGCGCCTGCTGCCTAAGATAAAAGAGGCGTTGATGGAGGAAGGAATGTCTCTTCCCCAGTTCGCGCAGCTGGCCCAGGAATTAGGAAAGGAATTGCAAAGCGAAGAACTTGCTCAGATACTCAAGAAAAGTGCTGAAGAAATCGGCGTAGATGGTGAAGAGCTAATACGTGAACTCCAGATCGATCCGGCGGGAGCGGCCGAACTTATTTATCTTGCTTCTGAAATTAAAAAAGGAACCGGCGATGAAAAGGTTTTATCGGATTTGCTTGTTGATTATGTTGAGCGAATTGGATCAAAGATATCTCTTGATGCTGCTGAGCAAAAAGGTGAAGAGGGAGGTAAATACCTTAAAGATATTATTTCCAGAGTGGAATCTGAAATTGTCGGCAATTTGAAGCAAAAAAATGTAAATAACGATATCATCAGTTCTGTTGAAAAGCGTCTCGAAGAACGCATGGAAGAATGCTTTAATAAGCTTCAGTCTGATTGGGCTTCGCGTTATGAATCTTCCGGTACCGGAAAGGGCAAGACTATCCTCGATATTTTCGAGGAAGACGCAGAAGAAGGGGAGGAATTAAAGGCAATCCTTGAGAGCGTACGATCATCAGTTCGGGAAGGAGGCCTTGATGAAAACGATTTAAAGCAGATATTTGATGAAATTTCTAAGAGTAAACTCGATCAGCAGAAGAAAAACCTGCAGAAAGAAGAGTTGAAAAAGAAAGCACAGCAAATGGAAGAGCCGGAAAAGAAAAAAGAAAAACCAGGTCTTCCAAAAGGTGTCTTGAATCGCAACAACATACTTTTTTTTATTGATAAAGAAATCTCACGGGCCGTTCGTTATTCAACGCCTTTTTCAGCCATGCTGCTTACGATTTTAAAGGTTACTCCTGAAAAACCTGTTCCTAAGGGATCGATTACAGGAAATGATGTTATGAATGCAGTTCTTACAGAGCTGGCAAAAGCTGTACGTGACTCTGATATGGTCGGCCTTCTGGACAAGAAAAAGATGTTAACCTTGTTTCCGATGACTAAAAAAACGGATTCGAAAATGGCTATGAGTAGAATCATGAAGATTTTGCAAGCCGAGCCGTTTATCATTAACGATTATCCTCTGGCAGTAAAATTTGTCGGTGTAGTTACTGCTTACGATCATGATCGGGCTCAAACACTGAAATCGTATATTAAGGCGTCCGAAAATGAACTCTATGACATGATTAACAGGTTAAAAAATGTCCAGGATATTTACTAAGGGCTCGCTAAAAAATAACTTCACATTTTATTGAGCCGATTAATTGCTTTTTTACTTTTTACCACGGATTTTCACGGAAATTTCACAGATACTAAATAACCAAAAATCTGTGCGTTACTCGACCAGCCAGCATACGGGATCAAGTATCCTCGCTTGATATATGAATTTACAACCACCAAAAGTACGGGCTCTGGGACTGTGTTCCGGAGGTCTTGACAGCATTCTGGCTGCCCTGGTTTTGCGCAGGCAGGGGATAGATGTTGAATGGGTTACCTTTGAAACACCGTTTTTTTCTTCCCAAAAGGCCAGTCAGGCAGCACAAATAGCAGGCATTCCTCTATCCATAAAGAATATCACAGCATCCTATCTTCAGATGCTTAAAAACCCTCCGTGCGGTTATGGTCAAAACATGAACCCCTGTATGGATTGCCATGCTTTAATGTTTCGGCATGCCGGCGAAATCATGAAAGATAAAGGTTTTGATTTTCTTTTCAGCGGTGAAGTGATCGGGCAGCGTCCCATGTCTCAGACAAAATCATCCCTTCGTTATGTTGAAAAAAATTCCGGATTTGACGGCTTAATACTACGCCCTTTGTGCGCAAAAAGGCTGCCTGAAACAATTCCCGAAAGAAAGGGCCTGGTTAAAAGAGAGGCTTTGCTTAATATTTCAGGGAGGTCCCGCAAACCCCAGATAGGTCTGGCAATTAAATTCGGTATTGCTGATTATCCTGCCCCTGCAGGAGGGTGCCTGCTTACAGACAAAATATTTTCTGTTCGCCTTAAAGACCTTTTTAATCACAGGGAAACCTGTAGCGAAAAAGAACTTCATCTTTTAAAACACGGACGCCATTTTCGCTTGAACGAAAACATAAAAATAATAGTGGGGAGAACCCAAAAGGACAATGAGAGTATTTTAAAATATTATAATCCGGCTACAGACACACTTATTAAAGTAAAAAATTTCCCCGGCCCAATCACACTGGTGCCTCATACAGACAACAGGGAAGCAATTGTGCTGGCTGCATCCATATGCGCAGGGTACAGCAAATCGAAAGGGGCAACACCAGCAGATGTTTCAATCAAAACACCTTCGGGACAGGAAATCATCAAGGTTCAGGGAATACCGCCTTTAGATGTCAGGCACCTTATGATTTGATGGCATCGTTCCAAGTCCCATATACTGCGTTGCAGCGGTTTTTCAGAAATTCGGCATACTTACGTGTATTGCCTCGTCTCTGAAAAACAGCTGCGCCTTGTATATGAGCCTTGGAACGATGCCATCTGGTGTTTAAAGATTTTTTACGAATTCATCAATTTTCCGCTCAGCTTTAACAAGCATCCTCTTTGACCTTTGCCCTGAGCTGCCCGCATGCAGCACATATATCCTGGCCCTTGCTGTGGCGAATTATGGCCGTATAACCGTTTGTGTGGAGAATTTCAAGAAAACGGTTTACAACCGATTCTTCAGGCCGTCTGAAAATGCTTCCATCATACTCATTAAAAGGAATAAGGTTTATTTTTCCTCTGATCGGCTGGAGGAGTTTAGTAAGGCGATTTGCATCTTCAGTGGAATCGTTTATTCCTTTTAAAAGAATATATTCGAATGTAATTCTTCTGCGGGGCTTTAAATGATATCTGCGGCAGGCATCAAGCAGCTTTTCAATTGGATATTTGTTGTTTATCGGCATGAGCATACTGCGTGTTTCGTTCTCTGTAGCATTTAAGGATACAGCCAGATTTACTTCTGTTTCACTGCCCAGATCTGAAAGCTTTTGAACCAGCCCGGCTGTTGAGATTGTTACCCTGCGACTTGAAAACCCAAGTCCAAAGCTTTTGTTTAGAATCATGTTAAGGGCATCAACAACGTTTTTATAATTTGCCAGAGGTTCGCCCATTCCCATGAAAACAATGTTGGTAACAGGTTTTGGGTCTGTATGATCTTTTTTGATATCACGTACCTGGCTAACAATTTCATCTTTTGTAAGATTGCGCGTAAATCCGTCTTTTGCCGTAAGACAGAAGCTGCACCCCTGGGCACAGCCGATCTGGCTTGATATGCAGAGCGTATAGTGATTTTTTTCAGGGATAAGCACGCTTTCAATATGATTACCGTCTTGAAGCCTGAAAAGATATTTCCTGGAGCCATCCTGCGATTTTTTAACAGTTACTTTTTCAAGGCGTTTGATTGAAAAAGTAAGGGACAGGAGTTTTCTAACCTCTTTACTCAAATCGGTCATGATATCAAATGAATCCGCCTGCTTAAGATAGATCCACTTTAAAATTTGGGCCGATCTGTAAGGCTCAATTTTATTATCCTTAAGCCATAAAGCAAGCTGTTCTGATGATAATTCTTTAATATCTGGTTTGTTTTTGTCGGCTAACATAATTGGCTTTAATTTTTCTTGACATAAAATTTATGAAATATTAATCTGTTTGATTTTAATAAGCAATAGACATTAATACTTTAGCATGCTACAGAGATAGTCAAATAGTTGAGTGGTTTGAGTAGTTGAATTGAAAAATAAACATGTGAAATCAGTATATTAGAGTTCAAACCCTATCGTATGTCCAATGATTGGGTAAAAAGTGTGAATCCCAATAATAACGACCTAACCACTCAACCACTTAACGAGGTCTGAATGTTTGAAAATTTAAGTGATAAACTTGCTCTTGTATTTAAAAAACTTAAAGGGCATGGGAAATTAAGCGAGAACAACATTGAGGAGGGTTTAAAAGAAGTACGAATGGCCCTGCTTGAAGCCGATGTCCATTATAGGGTTGTTAAAAAGTTTATTGCTGAAATAAAGGAACGCGCTCTGGGCCAGGAGGTAATGTCAAGCCTGACACCTGGCCAGCAGGTAATAAAAATTGTTAATGATGAATTAACACGGCTTATGGGGTCGAGCCATGAAGCTTTAAATATTTCAGGCTCGAAACCGGTTTCCATAATGTTAGTTGGTTTGCAGGGGTCAGGCAAGACAACGACCTGCGGGAAAATAGCTGTCTTTTTAAGGGAAAAAGGACGAAAACCGTACCTGGTTCCGGCAGATGTTTACCGCCCAGCTGCCATAGATCAACTCAAAAAGCTGGGTGAACAGATTAATATTCCGGTATTTCCATCAACCGTGGAAATGAACCCTGTTCGGATATGCCGGGACGCCCGAACAGCAGCTCTAAAAGAAGGATGTGATACACTGCTTCTTGATACAGCAGGCCGCCTGCATATTGATGAAGAGTTGATGACAGAGCTTGTAGATATTAAGGATGTTATAGAACCATCGGACATACTCCTGGTGGCAGATGCTATGACAGGCCAGGATGCTGTAAATATTGCAAAATCATTTGACGGCGCTCTTGGTATCGGAGGAGTTGTCCTGACTAAAATGGATGGTGATGCACGGGGCGGGGCAGCCCTGTCTATCAAGGCAATTACAAATAAACCGATAAAATTTATCGGTGTCGGTGAAAAATTAAGCGACCTAGAGCCTTTTCATCCGGACAGGATGTCTTCCAGTATTCTGGGGATGGGAGATGTCCTCACCTTTATTGAAAAAGCTCAGTCGATGGTTGATGAGAAAAAAGCGGCTGAACTTGAAAAAAAGTTAAGGAAAAGCCAGTTTACCCTGGATGATTTTCGTGACCAGATGGTTCAGATTCGAAAAATGGGCTCAATTTCAGATTTGATGAAGATGATTCCCGGTGTCGGAAACAGTAAACACATGAAAAACCTTAAAGTTGACGATAGAGAGCTCGTCAGGGTTGAAGCCATGATTAATTCCATGACGACCCAGGAACGACATAAACATAGCATCATAAACGGGAGCCGCAGAAAAAGGATCGCTAAAGGAAGCGGAACACGCGTTCAAGACGTAAACAGGCTTTTGAAAAATTACACCCAGGTTATGAAAATGATGAAAAAATTTAACAAAGGCGGTATGCAGTCAATGGGCCGTGGAATGCTGCCTTTTTGAAGGAGAAACAGAATGTCAGTAAAAATCAGATTGGCCAGACATGGAGCAAAAAAAAGACCTTTTTACAGAATAGTTGTTGCTGATAATGAAAGCCCAAGGGATGGCAGGTATTTAGAAAACGTCGGCACATATAACCCTCTTAAGGAGCCGGTAGAAGTTTCTGTTAAAGAGGAACGTATCAGATACTGGATGGATCAGGGCGCTATTCCTTCAGATACCGTAAAAAGTCTTTTGAAAAAAGAAGGGTTTTTTGCTATGAATAAATAGCAGTTAAGAGACCCTTGAAAAATGTCTCGCTAAAGCGGGATTGAAATTTGAGCCTGTCGGAGTGAAGCGTAGATCCTGCCCATCGGGGACGCAGAAATTG
>Ga0233415_10001406_pt1 | contig 10424 bp, 17 predicted proteins | sample Na_anoxic_12_MG_FD_188631 | JGI IMG/M metagenome (GOLD analysis project Ga0233415, IMG submission 188631) | Seawater microbial communities from Saanich Inlet, British Columbia, Canada - Na_anoxic_12_MG | ecosystem: Environmental > Aquatic > Marine > Inlet | place: Canada: British Columbia...
CCAAAGGAAATGAAGGTATTTCCACTGCGTTTCCTATGGAGCACATGGAGATTTAGCCTGTTTTTACGCATAAAATCACGTTTCCACAGGAAACAGAGGTCTACTTCCGATGGAAAACTTTATAACCTACGTTTCCTATGGAACTCTATGCCAAAGGGGAAGATAAAATTTACTAAAGCCGATAGGGCGTGGGCTCTCAAAGTTAAAGAACGAGACGGCTTAGCCTGTGTCATTTGCGGAGACACCTTCAGACCTAACGCACATCACATTCTCCCTAGAGAGCTGCACGAAACGAAGTTTGATATTTCTAACGGCATAACGCTTTGTACAAAACATCACCTCTTTTCTAGGGAGATTTCCGCTCATAACAATCCACTAGCCTTCTTTATCTGGATGGAGACGCACAGAGCAGAACAACTAGAATACTTACGAGGAAAATCTAATGAAAATAGTGCTAGATGACTACCAAAAGGAAGTTTTAGCTCATAAAGGCGATTTTCTCCTTTGTACTGGGCGAAGAGTAGGTAAAACCTACATAATGGCTCGAAAAGCGGTTGATTTGATGCTTTCTAGGAAAAATACGAAGATTTTGATGTTTTCGCTTACTGAAGAACAGGCAATGCTGATTATGGTGATGGCTAAGAACTATCTCATGGAAACAGCCCCAAAAACGCTAGTAAAGAAGCAAACACAGACCAATAAGAAGACTTTGACCCTAAAAAACGGCTCAGTCATGAAAGTGAGACCCGCTGGTGATACTGGTGATTCAGGTAGAGGGTTTGAGGCGGATGTTACGATTGTAGATGAGGCTAGTAGAATGGGTAAGTACTTCTGGATAGCTGTTTTACCTATTGTATTGATGACGGCTGGTGAGGTTTGGATGGGTTCTACTCCGTTCGGTAAGCAGGGCTACTTCTGGGAGCGGTTCAATGAATCCTACAATCTCAAAGACCCAGATGCTAGATTTAAGGTGTTCTATACTACTACCGAGAAAGTGATAGAAGAAAGGAAGGGCTGGACGCCAGAGCATAAAGAGAGAGTTAAGGCAATCCTAGCAGCAGATAAGAAAACGATGTCTAAGCTAGAGTTCGGACAAGAGTATCAGGGTCTCTTCATGGAAGATATAATGAAAGCCTTTGATGAGAAAGACATACGTAAAGCGATGCAGTTACAACCCAAAGGAGCGGAGAAGGACAAAAATTACTTCTTAGGAGTTGATGTTGCGAGGTACGGGAAGGATGAGGGTACTTATGAAACGATAGAGGAAATCAACGGTAAACTATTTCACAGAGACAACCAAATAACAACCAAGCAGTCAATCCCAGAGACATTCCGCTTCATAAAACAGCTAGACACGAACTACGACTTCTACAAGATTTTCACAGATGGCGAGGGTGGTATAGGGATTGGAGTGACTGATATGCTACTAGATGAAGACCAAACCAAAAGGAAGACTATCCCAATCCTCAACTCTACAATCATCGAAGATAGGTGGGGAGACAAGACTAAGGTTATGAAGAACTGGCTTTATCAGAATCTAATCAGGCTGATACAGAACGGAGATTTGTTATTACTCGACGACGAGAGTGTTTTTCACTCACTTAACGGCATCCAGTACGAGTACATCGAGGACACGAATGGGAAGCCCATTATGAGATATTTCGGGAAAAAAGGGGCTGGGGGCGACCATATCGCAGAAGGACTGACTAGAGCGGCTCTAGCGTGGAAATACAAAGATTTAAATCCTACGGTCTACACTATAAAAGTATGAATACAGAAGAGATAATCACAGAGTTACAGAGAATCAAGGCAGCCCACGAGAACCTAGACAACACAGAAGTCTTAAAAATATTAGAATTAGTGATAATATCGAGGGCAAACAATGGCTGACGCAGGCACCTTAGCAACAACAGCACAGGTTCTCCTAGCAATAGGACAGAGCGCAAGCGCCGCACAAATCCTCGAGGCTAATACAAATATTTGGATTCTACAAGCAGAGAGTTTAATGAGTACCGACGTAGACTACGACCTAGTTACAAACATAGGAGAATTTTCAGCGTACCAGTTACAAGTTTTAGCCCTAGCAGCGAGTAGTAAGGCAGCTATTATTGGTATTAACCAAAATCAAAACACATGGCAACTAGCAACATCACAATCAAAATTAAATGTTCTTGACAGCCTATATAAAGAGTCTATGGAGAATATAAGGATGTTTGCTAAATAATGGTAATGCCACAACCCTTCACAACCGCAAGCCAAGCCCTAGTAAACTATGACGCAACAGATGTTTCAAATGGAACTGGTTACGAGGATTATTATTTAATAGAGAGCGAGGATAGTGGTGGGGTAGACTATCATTTAACACCCAACGCAGACTTCTCTAATTCTGTAACTTTAAATGTATCGGCAGGAAGTTCAGACCAAGATTTTGATTTGACAGCCTTTATAATTCCAAGAACAATAAACGGAGATGTACGGCTGTCAATACCAATCTTTAACGACGGCGGAAATTCTGTAACAACAGCTTACTTATATAAGTATGACGGAAGCACAGAGACACAACTAGGTAGTTCGATAACTATAACTAAAGTTGGAAACCCGACAACTATGCTATATATGATTATGCCGATAGATAACGAAACAATCCCAGCAGGGGAAGTTTTAAGATTAAGATTAGTTATGGCGTATGCAGGCGGCGGCACAGGGCGCTGGGGAATAGACCCTGCGAATAGGACACACTCCTCTCTAACAATCACAACACAATCTAAACTATCAATCCCTTACAAACTCGACTTATAATGGCAGACTTAAACTTATCACGAGCAACAACAACTAACATCTCCGTACCAGACTTTATAGTATCGAGTAAGACACTAGACACGACAAACGCAGACGGAGAAACCTTTTGGTATTTCTCTGACGCGCCGCAAAACATGGGCTACTATTCAGAAATCCCAGAAATCAATTCCGCAGCAAACACTCTCTCGACATGGAGTACGAGTAGGGGTTGGATAACAGAGAACAAAGACATGACTAGAACGCTAGAGGGTCTTGACGGAATGGGTAAGGATACCTTTGAGACTATTATGTGGAATCATTTAGTTATGAAGTTTATTGTAGGTGATGCTTTTGCAGAGATTAAGAGAGGAGACCAAGGACAGCTAGTTAATCTAATACCAATCTCACCAGAGAGGGTTAGGATTGTGTTTACCAAGAGCGGAAGGATTAAGCGATATGATTCATGGAACGGCAGCAAGTGGAAGCAAATCCAAACCCACAATATGCTGCACTCACAAAACAAGAGACTAGGCGACCAGCTACACGGGACTTCACAGATTGATGCGGTTAAGTGGATTATCGACGCTAGGAACGAAGCTCTGATTACTAACAGAGTGATAGAAAAGAGAGGAAGAGCTTTAGGTATTGCTTATTACAAGACCAACAACGAGGGGAAGATAACTTATGCCAACGAGCAAATAGAGAAGGCTTGTGAGAACGGACAAATGCTAGGATTACCAGAAGGCACAGCAGAGATTAAAGAATTTCCAACTAAGCCTTTAAGCGAGAGGATGGATTGGATAAGATATTTAGAGACCTTCTTTTACCAAGTGTTCGGAGTGCCTCGAAGTATAGCAACCAGCGACGGAACAAGCGAGGTCGGTGGAATCAACGGGCATCTAATCTTTGAGCCTATCTACGCTAAAGAGCAGATGGAACTAGAGAGAGACTTATGGAATCAAGTGGCTATCAAAGTCAAATTTAATAGACCTCCTTCTTTAGCTCCTAAGACACAAGAGGATGCAGAGAAGAATGCAGGTCAGACAAATATACAACCAGCGGAGGTAGAGCCTAAGCTCGATAGATAATGGTAGTTGTAAGGGACAAATTCGGAAACGTAAGAAAGAGAAAATCTAAGCAAGAGATTGAAGACGAAAGAAACGAAGAACAAGTATTCAAAGAAAACGAAACCAGAACAGCAGCAGGAGGGCTTAGTTTAGAACAGAAAAAAGCGAGAGACATAGAAGTCGCGCAAGCCAAAGCAGATATAGAAGCAACAGCAGCAGAAGAAGCACCAGCAGAAGAAGCACCAGCAGAAGCAGCCCCAGCAGAAGAATTTAGCAAGACATTTGTAGGGGACTTACACCCAGACATACGAAACCAATTAAAACCCGAGCTGATACAAACAGACGAGGACGGAAGACAATTTGTGGTATCAAAAGCAGGAGAAACGCCAGAAAATAGTGGACTAAGTATATTCGGGTCTGCCGTCGCTGGTAGTATTGCAGGTGGAGCGCTCGCAGCAAGCGGAGCGGTAGATGTCCTAAGCTCTGCCGTAGCATCATTCTTCGCCAAAGCCGCACCAGCAGCAGCAACGGCAACCACAAAAGCAGCAGCGTCGGGCTCTAGAGCATTAGGCACAAACCCTAGAGCATTAGGCACAAACCCTAGAGCAGTACAAGCAGTCTTGACAGCCCCAGCAAAGCTAAGAGGAACAGGCGGTTTTTTGTCTGACCCTATCAAAGCAGGGTTATCATTTTTCGGAGCATCTAAAGCAATCTCCTTAGGCTCGGAAGTAATATTCGGAAGAGCCAAAAAGATGAAAACACAAATCGGACAAGTAGGGGAACAATTAACAAAATTACCAGAAGCATCCTCACATGGTTTTCATGTAGTAGATGGGCAAATAGCCGAGTATACGCAATCAATGGCTCTAGCAGATATTGCAGAAGTTAAACAAGAACTACTAAACTACCAAGCAGAACTCCAACAGACCAGCATAGCCAACACATACCTTAAATTCAATCATGATTGGGAGGCTGCGGTGAAAGAGGTAGACAAGCAGCTAGTAGAGATTGGAGTTGCACAGTCTAAGGTATTAGAACAAGTAGCAAACCCGTCGGTAAATCTCCAAGCGACTAGAGAGTATTGGAGGAATGTAGATTTAGCATGAACAAGAAATCTCAAATAGATTATAAAATAGTTCTAGCGGTGGTGTGTGCTTTGGTTATTATAGAAGTTACGGCTCTATGTAACGGAATCAACGGAACAGTTCTGACGCTCGTCGTCGGTATATTGGCGGCAATAGCAGGGGTAGCCATACCAAAGGAAAAGTTTATAAAGTAGTGTTACACTATATTATTATGCCCGATGAAACAACCAATGAGAGTAACGCGGAAGGAACGGAAACTGATACTAGCGTTACGGACGATAACAAACCTATTTCTCTCTATGATAAGACTGAAGCGATTGTTGCTAGACAGGAAGCAGCCAACAAGAAGACGGAAGAACTCTTAGCAAGACAAGAAACTCTACACGCCAACCAGAGACTAGCTGGTACAACTGGGGGAAGAGTGGAGACAGAGACAAAAGAGGAGACAGCAAAAGAGTACGCTGACAAGGTGATGAAAGGAGAAATGAAAAAATGATAGAAGATAAAGAACTAGGCATCAAAGTGGCAGAAGATACAGACGAAGCATTCTGGACAGACACTAAGGAAAAGATAGAAACCTCAGACAAAGCAGAGATCAGGAACGCAAAAGTTAGAGCCGTAATGCTAGAATTATGCAACAAAGAACTAAGTTAATCGGTTAACCGAATAACGAAAGATTTAAATAGTATTTATTCTAAGGTTAATTATGGCAAACGCAACCGCAGTATTAATCTACGAGACAGAAGCACCTATAAGACTTAATTGTGCTAGTGCAGCAGCCTTCGAGAAAGGAGATTTTGTAACATTTACAGGGGCTACTACTAATTTAACAGTAGCGATTACTTCTGCTAATAATGATATTTTTGGTGGTGTAGTAGCAGAGGAAAAGATTGCTAATGTTGGAACAAGCGTAGCAGTTTATAGGAGAGGTTATTTTAAGGTTGAGGTTGGAAGTTCTGGAGCAACTATTGGACTAGACGCAACAATAGAAGCAAAGAATGAGTTCACAGATTACACAACTTTGGATGATGAGAAAGGTATTGTCTTCGGTAAATTCTTAGAGAGCGGAACTGATGGGCAATTCGTGACTATGCAGGTGGGCGCATAATGGCAGATACAGCAGGCATGGCAGAGATTAGGGGGATTGACATTACAAAGTTAGTCGAGGGATTTGCAGATGTAGGAATTATTTTAAAGAACTATGTTCGAGTTATCTCCACAAGTGCAAGAGAAATGCGATGGTACTCTAAGACAGCAGGTTATTTAACTTCTCCAACTACTCAAGGTGTTACAGGCGACCTAATTGAAACAGCCTCTAAAGCTATGCCAGTAGTTATCGAGAACTCTTACACTAGGAACACAAGCTATGTTAAGAAATATTTTGCTAGTTCTCCTATGATTTCACTAGAAGATATTAAGGATTCAGACCCAGACGTATGGGGAGACATCATTAAGGACAGTGTTATTGCAGTAAACAAGAAGATTGATAGTAGACTATTGACTGTACTGGACGCAGCAGGTTGCCAGACAGCGGCGGCAGCAGGTAGCGGTTGGAATGTAGATGCAGACGCAGACCCTATTTATGATTTCTTAAACGCTATTGAGAACATCGAGGCTTATGGTTATGACAGTTCAGACCTAATCGCTTACATGAATCCAGCAGAAAAGAAATGGTTATTGAGATGGTTAATCACAGTTAAAGGTTCTAGTATTCCTAGCTTTTCAAGTGGTAAGGTTGCAGGTGGTGAGCTGATGAGCTTTATGGGAGTGAAGATAGTTTCAGACCCTAACAGACCTACTGACACAGTAACAATCTTCTCGCCAAGTAAGGCAGTAATCTATAAAGAGTTTATGGGAATGAGTTCTGCGGTAATAAATGACGAGGGTATCGGTAAGACTGTTAGAGTATGGGCAGAGGGAGAAGGTATTAGACCTAACCCAAACGCAGTATTCAAGCTAACTGATACTATCAACTAATGGCTAATATTCTACAGGGCGGTAAGCGAGACTTAACCGACCAAACAACTTCTTTTACAGTTACTAATTTTACAGAGGACTATGCTTTTGACGCTAACACGGCAACACTAGCACATACTTCTGATGTTGTAGCAACACTAATCAGAGACTTAATTGGTAAGGGCGTTATCAATGGGACGGTGGCATAATGACATTAGAAAATTGTAAACTATATCTAGCAGAGGCTAAGGACGAAGCTACAAAGAAGTTCTGGGCTGACCGAATCGCTAGGAAATACCCAGCTAAGTTAGAGGAAGTTGTTGAGGAAGTTGTTGAGGAAGTAGTAGAGGAAGTAGTAGAAGTTAAACCTAAAAAGAAGGGGAAGGAATAATGGCAGCAGGTGACGTAATCACAATAAGAGAAAATGCAGGTGGTAGAAAGGCTAATCTTTATGATGGGACTGATGATTATATGTTGGCTGATGCTCACGCTGTTGCAAGAGTTGCGGCGAACGATACTATTGGGACTTATTCAGCATGGATATATGCTGATGCAGTTGCAGGCACACAAACAATTCTAAGCGCCGGAGATGCTAATGTTGCAGAATATTTCCAATTGCAATTAATCGCGGGATATTTGCAAATAAGATTAGTCGTCGCTACAGTCCTACAATTTGCAATAAGTCAAGACACAGCGAATATTGAAGATAAGACGTGGACTCATGTTGCAGTAGTTCAGAACGGAGTGCAGCCAGTACTTTATGTTAATGGTCTTGCAGTTGCCTCAACAAATGATACTGCTACGGACATAACAGCATGGTATGATGAATTGACTGGTGTAGATGTTTTCGCGATCGGGGTAAGAAACCAGAACGCAACACAAACACAAGATTTTAAAGGAGCAATCGGACAAGTGAAATATTGGAACGTAGCCCTAGATGAAACCCAGATACTAGCAGAATACAACGCAACTTCAGACGGAACAGGATTCGGAACTTACGGAACACCAGCTTTAAACATCACTATGGAGAACGACGGAACTACTGATTCAGGAAGTGGGGCAGACAACGGAACTCTTACAGGTGATGCACACTATGGCGGAGAGGTCTCAGCACACAGCCGAGCAGTAGAAGCTAACGTAACAGGACACGCAGCAGAGACCATAACAACATTTCCACAGGGAAGTAAATACGTGTCCATCATAAAGAGGGGAGACTAATGGTAAACTATTATAACAAAGGTGTAGCAATCACAAAAGAAGAAGCACACGCTTTGACAGATAAGAGTGGGATTGTAGTAGCTGATAGGGTTGTTGATTTTAAGGTAGAGTTCTTAGGAACTAAGATGAGTGACGTTGCGGAAGAATTATAAAGTTTGATTTCTAATATTTACTATGGCTAACCGAATAGGCGATAAAGAGTTAAAGACGTGGTGGGATGAGAGAACAGCCGCAGACCCAGAGAAAGCACCTGGGTATGACATGGCTTTAATCCCTGAAAATTCTTTAGTACCCGCAAGAAAGAGAGTAGGGCTGGACTGATGGGACAAACAAAGGCTCAAAGAATTGTTAAGCAACTAGCTGGTAGTGTTCAGAAACAGACAGCCATCGCTACTGATATGTTTATACCTAATCACTCTGGAGATAACTCTGCTGGTGATGTACTAAAGACACCCACGAAGGACACAGACATACCTAATAAGAAGTATGTTGATGACCAGACAACGCCAGTCGAGTGGAGTGCGACAAGCATCTCTGTGGTGACAGGAACATATGTTTCTGGTGATGTGACAGATATAAGAACTAAGGGAGATGGTAATACTTATGATGTTGATGAGGTTACTGGTGTACCAGGATTTAATATTCTTGTTACATTTACAGGAGTAACTCACTTCAATGCAATTAAGACACAACAAAAATACGACGGACATATATCTCATGAAGTATGTATAGAATTATATAATTACGCGACGACGAATTGGGATTGTTTCGGACACGTCACACCATCATTAGTACAGACGGCAAAAGACATCGGAGATATAAACGATGCTAATTATGTTAGTGGTGGGGAGGTAAAGTTGAGGTATTACCATTCCACAGCAGGTAATGCAAGTGACGATATTCATATTGATTACACTAGTATCTGGGCAAGTAAGGGAGGTAGTACAACGCCAAGTCTATGGGAACAGGGAGACAATGGTACGGAGTTGGTGACGGCGAGAGACATAGATATGCAGACGAAGAAGATTATTAATCTTGTAGACCCGACAGCAAACCAAGAAGCAGCGACGAAGAAGTATGTTGATGATAATGATGTTGATGGTATGTGGAACTCCCCTGCTTCTGGTTGGATATGTCCTAATAATAGTTGTTGTGTTTGCGCCCCATTAATATGTGCGGATTGTCTGGTTTCTAGTTGTGGCTTCTTCAATTATATTTGTAGCCAGTCGCAAGGCTGCCTCTGTATGTGTACCTGTTTGATTGATTGTAATGGTTCGGAAATATTAGGAGGCGGAGGATCTTCATTATGGTATGATGGTGGTGGTTATATTTGTAATTGTAACGCATGCCCTGTTTGTATCTGTGGGGACTACGCCCCAATGAGTGTTTATTCTAGTTATGGATGTCAAGCACAGATGGAGAATGGGGTTTATTCTTGTGGTTACTGTGGATGTGATTGTTGCATTAGTTATAATGGAGGTAGCAACTATATGTGCTTTTGTGGAGGAGTATTTGTTTATGCAGCATGATTCTTAATGTAATGGGGGGCATAGGGAAAGCGATTGCAGTAACAGGAATACTAAAACCAGAGACGACAATTATAACAAATCACCCAGAACCATTTATGAATAACCCAAACGTCTCAAGAATCTATCCACCTAACACACCTTACCTATTTGAAGACGTGATAAAAGGCAATGGGTTTACAGAGTTCGACGCTTACAAATCCTCTGCCTATCATAACGAAGGTCATGTTACAGGAGAAGTCCCAAAAATTTTTCTCACAAATGAAGAGAGGCAAGGAGCAGAGAAATGGAAAGCGCTGCAAACCAGACCAGTAATATTATTCCAACCATTCGGACAAGGGGGAAATAAGTACGACCAAACATACAGAAGTCTTCTACCAAAATTTGCTAAAAAACTAGCAGACGCTATCCCAAAGATTTACAAGATTTATATTATTGGAGATAAAACACAGGAAGTCGAAGGTTATGAAAATCTCAATCTTGATATAAGAAAATTATTCTCAATCATACCACACATACATAGTTTTATCGGAGTGGATAGTATGTTGCAACACGCTTGTTCTGGATTTGGAAAGAGTGGCTTTGTGTTCTGGGGTGGGACACTATACGAGAATCAAGGCTATAATATAAACTACAATCACAGGATTAGAAAGACAGAGGTGGTACACACAAATCCCTACCAAAACGACCCAGACATGATAGGGAAACTAAATGGGATTAATGACTTTGGGGATGCGGACATCAAAATATATCTTAAATGGTTGAAGGAGGTTAAACATGACAAAGGAAAAAAG
>Ga0233415_10001408_pt1 | contig 10419 bp, 7 predicted proteins | sample Na_anoxic_12_MG_FD_188631 | JGI IMG/M metagenome (GOLD analysis project Ga0233415, IMG submission 188631) | Seawater microbial communities from Saanich Inlet, British Columbia, Canada - Na_anoxic_12_MG | ecosystem: Environmental > Aquatic > Marine > Inlet | place: Canada: British Columbia...
TTCATACATCAAGGGAAAGTATTTGTCTACCTTTTCTTTAATAAAAGCGAAAAAAAAGTAAATATTCTCACTAATCATTGGGAGTATAGAAAAGCACAGATTCCTCAAGCCAAAATTAGAATTGCTGATATCTTGCCAGAAGTCCAACTATCAAAATTACTAAAATTATTGCAGATATAAAACGTATACCTCACATTTTCAAACGCTTGATATCTTGGTTTTCATAGCAGTAATCACAACAAGCACCAAACCTGCGATACGTTTACAGTATCAGTACTTTTAAAATCACAATTTTTTTCCAGAAATTCAAGAAAATGTATGTACTTTAGGTTCATTGTCATTTGAACCAAGTCTTCCTTTTGTCACTATCATTAGAATAATAGCTAAAGTCCAGTAAACAATCGTCTTTAAAACAATCCAGTCAGGTAATCCTGGAATTACATCAGATGGCATTGGAAAATAATGCCAAACATGATTAGTTCCTTGGTGGAATAGCATTACCGGAATAACGCTCATGCTCGATTTGAAATATAACCAAGTCATGATGAATGACAAACCAACAGTATTGATAATAAACCAGGCAAACCCATAACTACCACCTCCCCATCCAGTTGAAAGAGTAAATGGTATATGCCAAGTAGCCCACATTATGCCGAGAAAGAGACTGGCAACAAGAGGGTGTTGTTTTTTTAACAATTGTGGAAGGGCGAAGCCTCGCCAGCCTGGTTCTTCGTTACCGCCTGCAAAAAGTGCCGTTATGGGTACAATAATTAAATATTTCCACCATGGATATGCCTTTGAAAAATCTGGTTCTCCCCCAAAGAGTAGATAAAGACTAAACTGGAAAAGTGCTACTCCAATAGGTCCAAGTAATCCAACAATCAAATACCATCCAATGTTGATACGGAAATTGAAGGTTTTGCGTAACCATTTCCGTAACCCTGACCATCTCTCGGTAATCCCTGTAACTATGATAGCTGATAAGAATGGGCCAAACACTCCAACATAATAAAATGGGTGAAAAACTCCCTTTTGGGCAAGAAATAAGCGAACGGAAAACCAAATTGTCCAGCTAATTACGAACGCAAAGACAAAGAAGGCCGTCACCTTATACTGCTTAACCCATCCACTAAGTTCTTTCGTCATTTTGATTTATTTCGGTCTATCCGATTGAAGTGCGGTTTGGTGATAAATTGAGATTACATCAGTTTGAGGAAAACCTGTGATATCATACAAACCAGCATCAAAATTAGTGCTATTCCAGACTACAGATATCTTGCCAGAGAACCAACTATTTGAAATCGCAAAATAATTACATGTATGCTCTGCCTATCTCACGATTTCAACTGTCTGATATCTTGGTTTTCATAGCAGATATCCCACGATCAGCATGATGCAAGATATGTTGGAGATATCTGTATTTTTGACTGTGGTTTAAGGATGCAGATACATAGCGGGAGTCACAGCTTTTGCCGATCGATACCAACTACAAAACATAGACATTGTGTTAGTTGCCTAATTTGTGGCAGAAATGCTTTCCAATTCATCCAGATCCCACTGAAGGTCCATCTCCTTAAACATCGGTCTGGCCTTATTCAGGTACTCATTTGCACTGATCCCATTCAGTTTTTTGTGTTGGCTTTTGGATTCGGATAAACGCTTCCCCACTTCCATGTAGGTGCGGGCGAGCTCAGGACGCGCACCAAGGCGTGTTCCCTCACTTATCGATTTAGACCACCACTTGAGAGCCTTTTTATCTTTGTTAACCAGCCAGTAATATTTTCCTTTTAGCCGGTATACCTCTGTCCTTCGTTCTGCAACCATTTTACTATTGGATAGTGCCTTCCTTCCGCTTGTTAAGGCTGCTCTCCTCAATTTTGAATTATCTTGTTTTTTGTTCAAAACGGTCGACTTTTCCAAAATTGCCATATCATAAAGGAATTTACCCGTATAAAACTGACTTAGATATAGTGGTGGAACATGATGTAGATCCCGCAGAACTGTTTCCCCAATCTCTATGATCTTCTTTGCGGAATCCAGTTCATCTAACATGACTTGTGCTTTGAGTTTCGGTCCTAACACTGACAGTTCAATTATCTCTATACCCATTTTTTCAGCAAGCTCTATAGCTTCATTGGCTAATTCTAACGCATCTACTAACTCACGTTTTTGTGTGAAATACCCTGTCTTCATAACCAGTAAATTGTATAAGGCGTAATCATGATCGAAATTTTCAACGATATTCCTTAATCTATCGATAATTCTCTCGCAAGCTTTAAACTCTCCTGTTGCGCTGCGCATATAATAAAAATAGATTAAATGTATTGACACCGCATTGAGGTCACCGATTTTAAGGGCATGATCAATGGCGTTTTTGTCTAATTTTTTGTGCCAATTTCCAACCAAGCAATCGTATATAGTCTCCATATACTTGTAAAAGTGTAGAGAAATCGTGGTTCCTTCATTTTTTAGGCTTTTCATCGCATAATCCAATAGTTTCTTAGCAATTCTAAATGATATGCCTGTGTAAGAAAACAGAGCGCTCATACCGCATAGAGAATCAAAATAGAGCTGTGATTTAGATATATCAACCTTAAAAAGACGGCCAGCGATGAAAATAATTTCGATGAACATTCTTTTTTGTGCAACGAGAGCAAGCGCTTTGCCCCTTTGAAGGGCTATCCTCATAATCCGATTATCAAAAAGACTTGGTGCTTTCTTCTTTCTGATTGAAGGGAGATAGAGATTTTTCATTAAGGCAAACAGACTAAAAGCAAGCCTGAATATAATATGAATTCTGCTTTTTGGTTGTTTGATGCCTGAGCTAAAAAGTGCCCGGGTAAGATACTGAATAGCTTCTTCATAATATCCTCTGTTGAAAAAAGCGAAACCGATATTTTCCTCCAGCTCTGACATTTTAATTGGATCAGCAGCTTGATCGAATTTCTTAATGTACAATTCCATGGCATTTTGGTAATAATATAAGGCCTCGCTTGACGCTGAGGATTTCAGAGCCTCTTCACCGGCCTTTATCATGTAATTTTCGGCTTTATCCAGATCATCGGCGTTGCTGTAATGGTAGACCAGCATTCCGTAGAATTCGTGAAGACGCTCTCGGAAGACCTTCTCTATTGATTGGGCTACCTTCCGATGAAGCCTTCTGCGCTGTTGGATGAGGGTGGATTCGTAGGCGGCTTCTTGCGCCAACACATGCTTGAACAGGTACTCCAGCTCCTCCATCCTAATGCGATCGTGGATAAACTGAGCGTCCTTGAGATATGTAAGCCTTTCATCAACTCCCTCAATGGAATCAGCGACCTCCTTCAGAATCCTGTCGAAAAAACTTCTGCCTATGACTGATGCGACCTTGATGAGGTCCCGAGTTTGCTCTTCTAACCGGTCTATTCTGGCCGTGAGCACATCGTTGATAGTTGTTGGAATCACCACATGAACAATCTTTTCGGTGACGTGAAAGGTTCCGTTTGTTCGTACTATTGCTCCTTCATCGATAAGCGAACGTACAATCTCCTCCATGAAGAACGGATTGCCTCCTGCCCGGTCCACAATCTGCTTCTTCAACGCGTGTCGAAGCCCCTTGACCTGTAGCATGTTATTGACCAGGGCCTCGCCCGTTTGTCTGTCGAGCGGCTTTATGGCAATCTCAGCAAAATCGGCCTCAGGGAGCCACTCGGGCAAGGTCTCGACTTTTCTGTCATCCCCCTGCCAGTATCCGGGACGAAAGACATTGATGAATACAACCCGGTGTGTCTGGGCCAGGCGAAAGAGCGATTCAAGAAGCTCCAATGAGGTCGTGTCAGCCCAATGAAGGTCTTCCATGACGATCACTATGGGAATGAACTCCGTAGACCTGATCAGGAGTTCCCGCACATTCTTCAAGATGAGTTTTTCCAGGGCCTCGCCTTCTATGCCCTCAACCCTCTGGGAGTGCTTGCCTGAAAGCTTCATCCCCATCATGGTCGCCACAAAGGGAAACACCTCGTCTGTTTCACCTCCACATACGCGGCGGATGGCAGTTTCCAACTTGTTCGAGGCTTCAGCCTGCCCATCATCCTCCTTTACCCTGGCCCACTGTTTGAAAAGATCAATAATTGGGTGGAAGCTAAGATTCTTCCCGATCGAGATTGAGCGGCCTTCAAGGAAGCTGACCCTCATGATCACTTCCCGTTTCCCTAATTCCGCCAGCAGTCGGGATTTTCCTACCCCGGGCTCTCCAAAAACATTGACCACCGAGCCTTGGCCGTTGACGGCCTTAAGTATATGGAGCTCCAGCTTTGCAAGCTCCTGATCGCGGCCAACCATTTCCGATAAGACCTGCATCTCCTGACTGAAACGAGCAGTTGCGGCCTTTTCTGAAAGCACCTTGTAGATTGGGATATGTTCGGATTTACCTTTTACTTTTGTGGGCTTCAAGGGTTGGAAAGTGAAGTGGCTCTGAGAGGCCCTATAGGTGTCCGGCCCGACCAGAATATCCCGCGCCCCGGCAAGGTCACTGAGCCTGGATGCCACATTAATGGCCTCCCCAGTGACACCGTGAGTTCCCTTTTCCGGATCGACATCCGCTGTAACCGCCAGACCCGTATTTATCCCGCTGTGCATCGAGAGGGCGCGGCCTACCTTGATTTCATAGCGAGGGCTCAATGCCTCAACGTGCGCGTGAATCTCCCGCGCGGCCCTGATGGCCCTTATCGGGTCGTCCTCGTGTGCCCTGGGCACCCCAAAAAGAACCAGAACTCCATCGCCCGCGAACTTCTCGATGAAGCCCTCGTATTTGCTGACGACCGCTTTCACTTCATCAAAAATCCGGCCCGTGATCTCCTTGACTTCCTCTGGATCGAGCTTCTCTGTCATAGAAGTATATCCGGAAAGATCAGAAAATAAGGCAGTGACGCGTTTTCGCTCTGCTTCAGGGATGGTGCTGAGCTTGGGAGGCTGCTCCCCTACGTTCAGTCCCTGTCCGCATTTGAGGCAGAAATTAGCTGTCTCGGGAAGCTCTGTTTGGCATTTAGGGCACTTCATTGTTGAAGCCCTCCAGATCTAAGGAAAGGCCAGTTTAGGAGATAAAAGAATAGGTCTTTTGTTTCTGATAAGGTGGAGTATAGACGAGTCAGGGCTTGGTGTCAATTCGGGGCCGATTTCCACATATTGTGTGTCTTTCCTGCGGCCTCAAATTCAATGATATTGCCAAAACCTTAACATAATCAATGGCCCGGTTTGGTTACGATTTCATTTTGTAACATGGAAAATCCATTGATTCAAGGTGACCCGAATCTGAAAACCTGAGCAATTACAGGTTGCATAAAGAAAGCTTCATCCTTTAAACAGTCCTGTCCGGGCTTAGCTCCATATCTTCAGACATGGGATATCTTGCCAATACACCAAATATCAACGGGTTACAGATATATAGCAGATATCCCACGGTCATCCAAAAGACATATACGTTGGAGATATCCCTTTATTTCTATTCAAAAAAATTCAGAAAAAAGCGATAATAAACAGGTCGTGCGGGTCTTATTATACAAAAAAGCGTTTTGTTAATAAAGCGTTTCAATTTGTGAAGGGTAACTCTACTTGTTTTGAATAGTGTTCTTTTATCTTTTTTATCATTAATAAATTTTGAAAAGTTGGATGTACATGTGAAACCTCTGTGTTTGTAACTAACAAAATTGCGTTTTTAGTCTTGAGATCGGCCAACACCATGGCATTAAAATCAAAACCTCTCCCACCATGATAGATCAAATCGTAACCTTTATCTTTTTCTTTGGTAAACCATCCTAATGCATAGTTGGAATTCAAAAAACCGTATCCAAAAAATTTGGAAAGCATTCTTTCTTTAAAACTAAAATCCAATTCTGCTGAATCAGGCGGTGTATGTAGAAACTGTATAGAACTTGATTTAAGCAATTTGGTTTTATTCGATGGATCGGAATTTAGGTGCACAATAATGAATTTAGCCCAATCTTTTAAAGACATGTGTATATTACCGGCAGGTGATAAAAATTTTGGACAATCCGCCTGGTAGGCCACAAAGGATTTTGTTGACTTATCCCAATAATGGCCCCAAGGTTGTGACCTTGGCTGTAAGTCGGCCGGAATCCCGTATCCAGCGGTTGTTATACCCAACGGTCGAAATATTTTTTCTGCTCTAAGTTTTTCATATGTTTGCCCCGCAATCTTTTCCAGAATAGCACCGGCTAATATATACCCGCTGTTAGAATAGTGAATCACCTGTCCGGGAGGGCTGATCAATTTGTTCTGTACGGTTTTTTCTAAATATTGCAACCTCATAATTTCCGGAGTAGTACCACGTTTTTCATCAAATCCATAATCTATAAGCCAAGACGCTTTTCCCTCTTTTAAATTTTTTGGCAGACCAGCTCGATGCGATAATAACTGTTGTATGGTTATATTTTCATATTCTGGAAGCATATTCAAATTAGGGAATGCATCTCTTATAGTGGTTTGCCAACTTAAGCGCCCTTCTTCCACTAAAATTGCTGCCGTGGTGGCTGTAAATGCTTTTGTACATGAGCCAATCATAAACTTATCATTTACTGTCAACCAATTATCCGTTCCAGTTTCTCGGACACCCACAGCAGCAGCTGAATGAAGTTTGCTATCAATTATGATGGCTGCGGCCAATCCGGGTAATCTTTCCTCGAGCCGGATAGAATTGAGTAATTCAGCAAAATCAGCATCACCAGACTCCTGCGTGACAGGTGCAGGAATGGCATTATAAGGTGGTGATCTTTCGCATGCCAACAAAAATCCAATACACACAAATCCCAAAAGGATTGCGGCCAAACGGTCATTATTTTGTAAACCCATAAGGCTTTCTCCTATCGTATTTCAACCAGAAGTCAAATTACAGATATATTGAGAGTATCCCAAAGAATTCACGCCACCAAAAATTTGTTATACTGACGCCTTGTATATTCCACATATGAACCTCCTTTTCTGCTTGCTTTTGGTTGCGGGGAGAGTCACCGAATGCACCTGAGCCAAATATCAATCTGCCAGCAACTGACTTTGAATGGCGAACGAAAAAGCTCAGCCGCGCGGGAACCGCGTCGGCTGAAGCGATGGGTTAGGCATAAATTCACTTTTCATAGGTGACCCCTTTTCTTCGCAGTGCATTGTATTGTCAAACCATCTTTGCCAATAGTTGCGCCAATTCCCTGGGGCGTGACAGCATTACGTCATGTCCTGCCTCGATCTTCTCCAGGTTCCCGCTCAGCTTGGAAGCCAAAGACACGGTCAGGTCATATGGGAAGGCATTGTCCTTCGTGCATGCGACATATCGTCGGTCTGCTCCAATAGAGCGAGCCGCGATGTTTGCTGGTTCAAGATAAGGCGCAAAAGGCTGTGGAGTAAGGTGGTCGTAATAAAGGCGAGCTTCACCCTCTGAGATGTCGCTGAAAAAGGAAGTCCTCGCGTTTTCAAAATCAAGGCTAAGAGTATTATCGGAACTCTCCGCGGCGATCTCAAAGTACCTGGAACGTCGGCTTTCGGGAATCAGATCAATAGCCGCTTCACCTACATCAAGCACAAGCCCGGCAAGAAAAACAACCCGAGAAATCCGCGAGGCATTCGCCCCGGCAACCTCAGGCAGTATGATCCCGGCGAGAGAATGCCCGACCAAAACCGTCACATCGATATCCAATGATCGTAGAAAGCCATTGGTCGCTTCGACATAAGATTCAAAGGTAACCGTGGACCGTGGGGTTTGGTCATTGCCATGACCGGGTAGGTCGAAGGCGAATGCCTGGTGCCCGAGTAGCTTAAACTCAGAAATCAGAGGCTTCCAGCACCAGGAGCCATGAGATCCACCGTGTATGAGCACGAAATTTGTCATTCTTGTACACACTGTGTTAGAGAAGCCTAACGCCCACAATCACCTGGATCGAAAGCCGCAGGCTTTTGGGATCTGGTGAATTGTGATGTTATCCATTTTTTGATACTAAATCACCTTCGATGTATCTGTGAACAATACCAGAGATGAGGGTTTGATAGGGGATACCCATTGCAATTGCTTTCTTTTGAATTCCTTTATAATCATGGTCGTAAAGACGTATTGTAATTCGTTTGTCTTTTTTGAAAGTATTTTTTGCTATGGCTTTGATACTTTCTATTTCCTTTTTAGATGGTGTAGAAAGTATCATCCTTCCACTTTCATAAGCATCTAAGATATCTTTTTCTTCTTTATCGTATTTCATTTTTGCCCTCCCTGCTCTCTTTGGTAAACTTTTGTTGCTTTTCTGCTTGGGATAATTGTCTTTAAAAATATGTGTTCTTTTCTTTCAATATGTGGGACCAAATAAATATAATTCTCAATGATAACAAAATAAACTTTTTGCCCTGGATATTTTTGTTGATCTGGATGATCTGCAACTTTCCAAACATCACCTTGAGATAGATGAAAAACCACCTCTTCAAAAGACAGCTTTCTTTCTTTTTTCAACCATTCATTTTTTTCTGGATTCCAATCATATTTCATGATTGTAGTGTACATCTTTTGCATGTACATGTCAAGATCAATCTTTTTCCAGGATAACGTCAAAATCAGCGGCGCCTCCTCCGGCCCCCGCCAGGACCGCAGGGCTGTCAGGCGTCTGGTGGAGCGTTTGGTTCGCCAGCTCCGTCTTCTTTTTCGCAAGGATGTTTTCCATCTTAATGAACAGAACAGCTTTCTTGGATGAAAATTGTCGGTTTCCCATTTTGATATGTGGTTCATATCTTGACGTTTTAGCTGCCTGACGTATGTTGGAGATATCACATCTTTTTCAGCTGTCTGATATGTGCAGGAGCATTCCGTAACATAGCCATAGTCCATAGTGTATTGGCAACCATCATAAGAATATATGTTGCTAACGATAACCCTTTTGTGTTTTTAGTCTTGATGGTCTGCAATACTTGTGAAAGGTGGCTCCACTGCTTCCAACCAGGCCTGTCGGAATCTGAATATTCTTGAATCAATTTTGTTAATTCCGATTCAAAAGGACAATATAACATCGACTGCATTTCATTGGCAAAATGGAGAGCGATTTCTTTGTCGATATTATTAGCTTTTGATGCCCCGTCATTCCCGTAAGCGTGTAATAAAACTAAACAGATCCCAAGAAGAATAGCACAAATCCATGAACAAGGCGGTTGAAGAAGAAAAATCTTATACGGAAGCAGGAGGCTTCCCTATTTCAATACTCTGAGCCGATACGCATTCATCGCATTCTTGCCAAGGTGCTCGGTCAATCGGTAATTTGCAATAGCTCCCACTCCTGCCCCTATGATTGGTATTAGTTGAGCAAGCTTTGCTAAGTCCATGTAATCCCGATAGTCAAGCTGGAAAGTTCGCCAACCAAAGCCCTTCAGATCTTTAGGAAGATCGGCCTTATGCTCTTCCCAATTCTCCAAGAGTCCGACTAAGCTGTTTCTTCGCTTTTGACTAGAAAAGCTCAATTGAAATACATATAGGAGGTAAAGCCTTTCCTGGTAGTTCTTGGTATCCATGCCATATAGTGCAGCGATATCAAAAAGCATTTTCATTTTGATGGTTAAGAATGCAGGAAAGTCTGCAAAACCCAACAAGATTCCTCCAGCACCCGTCAAAGCCCCCTCCACAGAGGCAGAATTTCTATACCACTTGATTCTGCTTCTTACTTTCAGTTCTCGGGCTCTGAAACTTAATTCCCTGTCTGGCCTGGGAACTATCCAGCTTGACCCTGTACTTACGCCTTTCACCAGAATTTCAATGGCGCTGGTTATGGATAGGTGGACTTTCTCAGGAATCCAGTAATTGATTTCTCTCTGCAAGCCATGTGTGATTCTTCCAGCGATGCTTGGTGGCTTTTTCATTTGGGCAAGCCAAAGCCCTAATTCCGCATGCGCAGTATCTAGCGAAGTATCCATTTCGTATACTGGGGTATCCCACAAGTTAAGAGGTGATATATTGAGAATATCCCAAAGAATTCACGCCACCAAAAATTTGTTATACGCCTTGTATATTCCACATATGAACCTCCTTTTCTGCTTGCTTTTGGTTGCGGGGAGAGTCACCGAATGCACCTGAGCCAAATATCAATCTGCCAGCAACTGACTTTGAATGGCGAACGTTTACAATAACCAGCTGGTTTGGAGCTGCAAAGCGAAGCAGCGCAGTGTAAAACCAGTCTGGTTGATTGTTTTGTTATGAATTTGCTTAAGGTTGCTCATTCCTTAGCATATTGATTGCGTCAATAAATTGCTGAGCTCGCTCTTGGCTCAAGATGTACATATAATAAAGAACAGTACCGTTTTTCCCATTTATAAGAACAATATACCATTTTCTTTTTTTGTATAGCTCTACACTTTTTATGCTGTTGTAATAGACAAATTTTGCTTTAGGGTCAGTTATTAGCCTTCCAA
>Ga0233415_10001409_pt1 | contig 10416 bp, 7 predicted proteins | sample Na_anoxic_12_MG_FD_188631 | JGI IMG/M metagenome (GOLD analysis project Ga0233415, IMG submission 188631) | Seawater microbial communities from Saanich Inlet, British Columbia, Canada - Na_anoxic_12_MG | ecosystem: Environmental > Aquatic > Marine > Inlet | place: Canada: British Columbia...
ACTGTAAAAAGAATGAAAGTAGCCAAGGGATTCCTGTTTGCAGTTATATATACAGGTGCAGTTTCAGCCCTTCTGAGGACTTTGTTCATTTCTACTATGGATTATAATACTGCCAGGCTTGCATCGGTTATTCTTTCAATACTTGCTTCGGTTTGGGCCGGGGCAATGATAACCAGATGCATTTTTTCGGTTTTTGAAGAAACCGCTAAAAAAAAGCTGATTGTCTATCTCCTTGCATCTGTCTGGTATTACATTATTATAGCCCAGATTTTGGGGTTTATTATAAGGAGTGCATATAGTATAATACTTTAGCGATGGCGTGTCCCGGTAGTATAATGGATAAAACAGTGGATTCCGGTTCCACCGATGCGGGTTCGACTCCCGCCCGGGACGCCACCTGGTGGATTGATTTCGATTCACCATCAGATACAGTAAAAAAATTGCCGTTGGAATTGATATTTATCATTCAGCGGTTCTTTTAATATGTACATGATAACTGTTGAATGTGCATACCATCCATCGGTGGTCATGTACATTCTGATATAATAGAGGCGATGAAAATAGGTAATGTTAAAATTGAAAATAAATTGTTTCTTGCTCCGATGGCGGGAGTGACTGATGCGGCTTTTCGGGCTGTCTGCGCACAGTTCGGATATGGACTTGCCTATACTGAGATGGTTAGTGCCAAGGCGCTTATGTATAAAGACAAAAAAACATACGGACTATTAATAAAAGCCGATGAAGAACCAGAACCTGCGGTACAGATTTTCGGAAGCGATACTGATGCAATAAAATATGCAGTTGAATTTCTTAATAAAACCGGCACTCTGCTTATTGATATCAACATAGGTTGTCCGGCACCTAAGATTGTAAAAAACGGTGAAGGTTCCGCCTTGATGAAAGATCCGGAAAAAGCATCAGGAATTATTAAGGCAGCGGTTAGTGTTTCGGAAAAGCCGGTAACTGTAAAAATTAGAAGCGGCTGGAGCAAAGATACTATCAATGCAGTTGAGTTTGCACTTGTCGCGCAGCAAAGCGGAGCTGCTGCTGTTGCTGTTCACCCAAGGACGAGAGATATGTATTACTCTGGAAAAGCCGACTGGGACATTGTCAGGGCTGTGAAAGAGGAACTGGATATACCGGTAATTGGCGGCGGGGATATATTTTCGGCGGCTGATGCTGTTCGGATGATGGATAAGACAAAATGCGACGCTGTTATGGTTGCCAGGGGAGCCACAGGGAACCCGTGGATATTCAGGGATTTCTTTGATATTAAAGAAGGAAATGATATTAGAAAGGTTTCCATCGAAGAAAAAAAGGCGATGATATTGAAGCATATGGAACTTCTGGTTAAATATAAGGGAGAACGCAGGGCTATTCTTGAAATCCGAAAACATGCCGCATGGTATTCAAAAGGCGAGTATAACGCTTCTAGATTTAAAAACAGGGTATTTACCTGCGAAAATATTGATGAAATTATTGATGCCCTTGATATTCTGACTGATTGTAGAGAATCATAAAACTATAAAAATCAAAGAAAAACCACGAAAAAGTTAAAAATGCAGAGATAATAGCGGTTAAACAGCATTGATAAAACATTAAAGGTCAAAGATAGTCAAAATCAAACGTTGCGTTATCTGTAATATTGAGTATAATGTAATTAAAGGTCAGAGATGGTCAGAAATAAATTATGACGGAGGTGTTATTTATGTATAACATAGTACCAAGAAGGAGTAACATAGTAAGAAAGGGAAGAGATTATGATGTTTTCGATATGATGGATGATTTCTTCAATAAGAGTTTCTATACACCATCAACTTACAACAAGGGAATGAAAACAGATATAAGACAAACTGAAAAAGAATATATTATTGAAGCTGAAATACCTGGATATGATAAAAAAGACATTAAGCTTGAGCTGAAAAACAATTACTTGACTATCTCTGCTAACAAAGAAGAAGAGAACGAAGAAAAACGGGATGGTTATCTCAGAAGAGAGAGAACATCAGGACAAGTATGCAGGAGTTTCTATGTTGAAGGCATAAGCCAAGAAGATATTAACGCAAAATACAACAATGGTGTTCTTGAAATCAGTCTCCCGAAAAAAGACAAAGAAGAAGAGATACTAAATACAATCGAAATCAAATAACCCCCAACTACATATGTCCCCGAAAGGCCCCTGTTTTGCAGGGGCTTTTCTCTGTGTGCGGGTAATATTGATGGTTTTTCAGGCTGTCAACGGGTAATAATATATTAGCGAAAAGGCAAAAATTTTTCTTGACAAACCATAGGTGCTCCCGTATTATGGCTTTGTGCCTTTTTTTGGGCCAGTTTTATGGTGGGTATAGCTCAATTGGTTAGAGTGCCAGATTGTGGTTCTGGAGGTCGTGGGTTCGACTCCCACTATCCACCCCATTTTTTTAATGGGATGTAGCCAAGTCGGTAAGGCAACGGACTTTGACTCCGTCATTCGTAGGTTCGAGTCCTGCCATCCCAGCCAAGCATGGGCCATTAGCTCAGTCGGTAGAGCACTTGACTTTTAATCAAGGTGTCCACAGTTCGATCCTGTGATGGCTCACCAAAACAGACATTCATAAGAATGTCTGTTTTTTTATTCATAGAAGGAATTGCACATTTGTCCCTAGGGATAAACGTTAAAAAAGTGCACATTTGTCCCTAGGGACAAACGTTAAAAAAGTGCACATTTGTCCCTAGGGACAAATGAACTTTAATTGCTTTACTATTCAGTGTATTTTATAATGGCGTTAATGCATAAGGGGGCTTTATGAAAGTCAGGACTATCACAGATATCAATTTAAAATTTAATACAGTCGCCATGAAGGCAAAACTCAGGATAACTGAGCCGGAAGATGAGGATATCTTTAACGATATGATCAGAACAGTAGCAGCTATTGCAGTTCCAAAATTCATCTTTGGGGAAGCATATATTACAGACCGCCATGAAGATGGGGTTTCAATTGATGGATGCCGCTTCGACAGCATGCTGGTGAAGAATAATCTAGCAGAAGTGCACCGGGCATTTCCGTTCACCGCTACTTGCGGCCGCGAATTATATGACTGGGCGAAATTGATTGACGATATTTTTGTACAGTATTGGGCGGACCACATAATGGAAGTCGTCCTTCGCAACACTATTGCCGTTCTATATGACACCGTCAAAACCCAGTATGGGGTTTCAAAACTTTCATCAATGAATCCGGGGTCCCTGGACGGATGGCCTATAGAACACCAGATTCCGTTATTCAACTTATTGGATAATAAGCAAAAAGACATCGGTGTTGAGCTTACTGAATCATTACTGATGGTTCCGCAGAAAAGCGTTTCGGGAATATTGTTTAAGTCCAAAAGCGGATATACTAATTGCAAGTTGTGCGAAATGGTAAACTGCCCATCAAGAAGAGCGCCGTTTGAACCTGGCTTAAGGGAAGAATTAACAGGGGAGTAAAATGATAAAAACTGAATTTGTTTTTAACGAAGCCGGATGCAGCGACAGGGATTCCTTTCCTATAGGCAACGGCGATATAGGCGCAATGGTATGGGCTGAAGACTCAGGGAAGATATACATTGTAATCAGTAAGACCGATTCATTTTCATCGGCACTCAGACTTTTGAAAATAGGGCAGATCAATTTAACCTTGGAAGGTAGTAATTTTAATTTCACATCCCAGAAACTCGATATACTCAACGGATTGACCACGGTTGAATATAGCAGCGGGTCGGGAATAGTTTCCGTTCAGGTTTGGGTTGATGCCCACAACCCATGCATCAGGGTAAGGATTGATTCTGAATCAGAATTCAGCTTATCAGCTGAATCCGTAATATGGAGAACTGAAGACGAAAGAATCGAGGGCAGTTTTTCAAACAGGACGCCGGTTTATGGTGATTTTTTCGGCCAGGACAATGATAAGGAACCCATAATTGTTTATAAGGACAAAGTGTGTAAAAAATATGAAGACGCTATTATTTGGTATCATCACAATCCGGATTCGCATTACATTCCAAGCCTTGAATTTCAGAAACTGGACGACCTTGCACATCTTGGAAAAGACCCGCTGAAAGATAGAAATTTCGGAGCGTGCATCTCAACTGATGGTTACACTAAAACCTCAGACTTAACTTTAAAATCTGAAAAAATGTGTAATGTCCAAGAACTTTGCATAGGTGTGCTTACGGAACAAACGTCTGATGAGACTGCTTTTATTAAAAACCTATATGACCTCACACTTGCGTGTACAGCTATAGACTACAGTTATGCATTCATTAAACATACGGAATATTGGAATGATTTCAATAACAGGTCATACATAAATATTTCAGGGGATTGCAATGCTGATATGGTTGACAGCGGATATGCCGTTCAAAGATATATGAACGCCTGCGCCGGACGTGGTGAATTTCCTATTAAATTTAACGGAAGCATATTCGTTCCGAATATTTTAGATGGTGACGAGGACCTTGGGCCTGATTTTAGGAGATGGGGCGGGGGTTATTGGTTCCAGAATACCAGGCTTATATACTGGAGCATGCTTGAAGCCGGTGATTACAACCTCATGAAGCCGTTCTTTGACATGTATGAAGAAGCATTTGATCTTTGCAAGGCTAAAATTAAAAAACACTTGGGATTTGACGGTGTGCTTTACCCTGAAACCATGTCAATGTGGGGAACTGCCAGGAACCTTTGCTACAGCAGGTATCGGGACAGCCTTAATCCTGCCTTAACAGGAAATCATTATGTCAGATACTATTTTTCAGGAATGCTCGAACTTGTTACAATCATGATTGAATATGTAAGGCATACAGAGAACTTGGAATTCGAAAAAAAGGTCCTTTATAAACAGGCTAAGGCAGTTATTGATTTCTATAAGAATTTTTATACAGACCTGGACGAAAATGGAAAGATAATCATATATCCTTCACAGGCCCTGGAAAACTGGCAGGATGCAAAAAATCCCATGGATGCCGTGGCCGGACTTAGATATGTGGTGGGCGAATTATTGAAGATGGGATCAGCTGAACAGGGCTTACTTGACAACTGGAAGGATTTCTATGAGAGACTCCCTGAACTTCCCATGTTCAATCCGGGTGGACATCCGGAAATTAATAAACCCTGTATGCTAAAGCCTGCGGGGTGGTATGACAAACTGGGGAATGTTGAAAACCCGGAATTATATGCGGTATTTCCATACAGGCTTTCAGCGTTCGATAATGACAACAACAGGGCAGGTATTGAAACTTTCAGAAGAAGAAGTCTAAGGATGAACTGGGGCTGGACCCAGGATGGAATACAGGCTGCAGTCCTTGCCCTGCCTGAAGAAGCGCAGCAGGTCGTAGTCGACAAATTCTCCAATTGGAATGAGAAATGTAAGTTTCAGGGATACTGGGGACCGAATTTTGATTGGATAGCAGACCAATGCAACGGGTGCTCAGCAATGATTGCGTTACAAAAAATGCTTCTGCAGTGCGTTGATGACAAAATATACCTGTTCCCGGCATGGCCGTTTGAGTGGGATGTTGAGTTTAAGCTCCATGCACACGGGAATACAGTCGTGGAATGCAGCTTTATAGCAGGTGAAATAAAGTATATAAGGACAATACCGGAAGAACGCAAGAATGATGTTGTTGTATGCTTTGACAGGCAGGTGCATACATTATATTAGAACATTTTTCGTCAAAGAAATGGTTGCATAATAATATTGAGTTGGCAAATATGTATGTTTTCCTTGACAATGGAGTGAGTATTCATTAAAATGTTGCTTGTCGCTATTTTGCGACATGCATTTTGCGGCCCATTGGTCAAGCGGTTAAGACACCGCCCTTTCACGGCGGTAACAGGGGTTCGAGTCCCCTATGGGTCACCAAACGCGGCCTGGTAGTTCAGATGGTTAGAATGCCAGCCTGTCACGCTGGAGGTCGAGGGTTCGAGCCCCTTCCAGGTCGCCATTTTTAATATTGTATGCGGAGGGGTTCCCGAGTGGCCAAAGGGGGCAGACTGTAAATCTGTTGTCTTTCGACTTCGATGGTTCAAATCCATCTCCCTCCACCAAAATGAAAAGCTGTTCAATTGGACAGCTTTTCGTTTGCGGTATGAATAACAAAACAAAGTCTATAGAGTTATACGCAAGTGCCGTACCGGAAGGCGTAGCCTGAGGAACGGCACGACAGTATAACTCGTTATAGAAAACAAAGGTTATTCGCGCACCACTAGACTTCGCCAGAAGTCTTTTTTCATTGCGGGATGAACAACTTAACCAAGTCTATAGTATTATACGCAAGTGTTGTACCGCAGGCGAAGCAGAGGAACGACACGACAGTATAATGCGTTACAGAGAAATAAGGTTGTTCCCGCACCACTAGACTTCGCCAGAAGTCTTTTTTCATTGCGGGATGAACAGTATACAACTTGTATTTATTTGATGATAGTGAAACACTTGAAGTACAATATACTTATAGAACCATATATTTGGTTAATTAACCAGTAAAGATCCGGTAAATAGAAAAAAGAAATAAGTGGACACCCTATGAATGACAACCGCGAAAATATAATAGACATAGAATCATCAGAATCTTTTATTAATATTGAGGATACCTATAACGGGGGTAATCAACATTGGTTTGACTCTGCCAAAGATGGATTCAGCTTAGCAGTATCAGCAGGATGCGGTACAGTGGCAGCTTCTAATTTGATTGCTTATCTGGCCTTCGCCAACCCGGAACGGTATAGTAACCTAGTTTCATTCACTAAGGGAAATATTTCGAAAGAAGACTATACAAAGTACATGGAAATTATATATAAATATGTCCATCCGCTTGCAATGCCATTTACCGGAGGGAAGAAACCCTTGGGTATTTTTTCTGCCAGAGCATTGGCTAAAGGAATTGAGCGATATGCTAAAGATAAGGGATGTCACATAACAACGGATAAATTGGCAAATCATAGTTTTAACGAGTCGGTAGATTTTATTAAAAATAATCTAAAAAATAATACACCTGTTGGCCTTCTTATATGGTTTAATTCCAATGAAAAACCATATGAGACACATTGGATGACAATAATAGGATTAATTGAAAGCTCAGAATCAAGGAATGTAAAAGTTAAAGTTTCGACCTGGGGTAAAATTGAAACACTTAATTTATTTTCATTGTATGACAGCCCCAATTTACTACAAAATTTTAGTCTCGTAAGTATAAAAAAATAAATAGCTACCCATAACCATGGAAGTTTCTACCCAGGTTTTCTATGTCTGCTTTTAATAAAAGATAATTAACCTAACGCGCTATATATTTAGATTTACATAGTTTATAATATTAATGACATTAATTTTGATTCTGAAGGGGGAAGGGGTTTGAAATACGCGCTGGCACTTGCCGGAGGAGGCACCAAAGGCTCATACCAAATAGGTGTCTGGAAAGCTCTACGAGAGATGGACATTGAAATAACTACTGTTGCCGGAACATCAATTGGGGCTATTAATGGTGCAGCTATTGCACTTAATGAGTATGAAAAAACTAAAAGGCTCTGGGTAAATCTGGATTACTCATACATGGTTGATTACAAGCCGATTGACTGGGAAGACGGTTTCCAAGCAAATTACCAATCAATTAAGGAACAGATTAAGGGAATAGCTAAAAAAAGAGGTTTGAATATTACCCCGCTTAGAAATCTGCTAAACGAAATGATTGATGAGGACAAGATCAGAAAAAGTGATATTGAGTTAATTATCACTACAGTGGCTCTTTCTGAGCTTAAACCTGTAAATAAAAGCATTAAAGACATTCCTGAGGGTCAGGTTGTGGACTATATTATTGCCAGTGCTGCACTTCCTGTTTTTCAACGGATTGAGATTGACGGGAAAGCTTATCTTGACGGTGGTGCATATGATAATCTTCCTATAAATACACTGATTGAAAGAGGTCATAAAAATATCATTGCCGTGGACCTTAAGGGTGGTCTTGGCATCAAACAAAAGGTCAAAGAAAACAGTGCCGAAATCATATATATTGCTAATTCGTCAATGCTTGGTGGACTGCTGGAGTTTAATGCCAAACAGTCTCGTATCAATATGCGGCTTGGTTATCTTGATGCCTTGAAGGCCTTTGGTAAAAATTACGGCAAGACATATTTTATAAAAGATTCATCCCGGCCAAAATATACATATCCTCTTACACATGATGAAATGGCATATATTTTCGGACATTTATCTAATGAAAAACCTGAGAATGAACGCGCAAAGTTGCTTCAAAAAATAGTTTTCAAGAATCTTAGGAGGTATACAGACAAACATCTTAACCCTGCTAATGCAGTCATAGCAGCTGCTGAGATAGCAGCTGAGACTTTTGAAATCGACAGGGTAAGGGAGTATTCCAGTGAAGCACTAGTGAAGAAAATAATTAAGACGCACCGATCGATAATGAGGGGATTCATACCTGAGAATCACAGGATTGATAGATTAAAAAAAAGGCTTATGAAGTATATGGTGCAGGGGGATGAATTCCCAAGTACTGTAATGCTTTTAACAGCTCCAAAGATATTTATCGCAAACTTATTTATTTATTTGATGAAGCAACGGATGGGTCAGATATAAAATATGGAATATGCCAGGTCCATGGTATTATAGGCACGAAGGGAAATTGACGGAGGTAAACTGTGGAAATATTAAGACAGAAAAAAGGTTTTATATGTGATATGGATGGTGTTCTGTATCATGGCAACAATGTTTTACCCGGAGCAAAGAAGTTTGTTGATTGGTTGAGAAAAGAGAAAAAAGAATTCCTCTTTCTAACGAACAGCAGTGAACGTTCTCCGATAGAGTTGTCACAAAAGCTTGCCAGACTCGGTATTGAAGTTGCTGCCGAACATTTCTATACAAGTGCGTTAGCGACAGCCAGTTTTGTAGCATGGCAAAGTCCTGGCTGCAGTGCTTATGTTATCGGAGAAGCAGGTTTAATAAATGCAATTTATGATGCAGGGTTATCAATGAATGATGTCAGTCCTGAGTATGTAATAGTAGGAGAAACAAGAAGCTATAGTTTTGAAAAGATTGAAAAGGCCGTTCAGCTGGTTCATAGAGGTGCGAAACTAATCGGCACCAATCCTGATAAAACCGGACCTACTGAAAAGGGAATTATGCCTGCTACGGGAGCCTTGATTGCCCCTATAGAAATTGCATCGGGTCGCGAAGCATATTTTATCGGGAAACCAAATCCTTTGATGATGCGGTCAGCCCTCAAACGGTTGGGAACTGATGTGAAAGATACTGTAATCATTGGTGACAGAATGGATACTGACATTGTTGCCGGTACAGAATCTGAAATTGATACGGTATTAGTGCTTACAGGAGTTACCTTAAAAGAAAGAATAAATGATTTCTCATATCGACCGAGGTATGTTCTCAATAATGTTGGGGAAGTACTTGAGTGAAGTTCAGATATACTTATATATTGAATTATGATTATTAATGGCCAATCATCTGTGGGATAATTGGCCCTTTTTTTACTTAATCAGATATATTTTATTATATTATTTTCAACGTCCTTTTCTGTTTTAGGGCCTGGAACGTTTGCGAACAACTGCCAGTTCTCAATGTGTTCGATTGTTTCTCCGGGTTCAAGCACTACCAAGGGTGACAGGGATTCCATTTCGAGCATGAAGTCTATTGTATATGTTTCGTAACTGGATCCGGAATAGTCGGGATACAGTGCGCCCTCAATCGGATTGAATTTTTTGACGAATAGATTGCCGTGGTTTGCATAAGCTGCCCAACCGTATGTATTGGATATTCCGAATTTAAAAGCCTCGGTTGCGTTGGGGTCCTGTTTCAGGAGAATATATTTTTCTCCCCATGTAACACGGGGATCATTTAATTTTGTATATGGCCAGAGGGAAAGCATCCTGTTTGGAAGAAGGTCGGTGTCCTCTTGATTCTGCGGGACAATCTCAATTCCGCCAGGAGCCATTACGGTCAGGGCCCACGCAGCAAGCTCAACATCCCACATTCCCTGATTTGTTATGTAATGTTTTAATTCAACTGCAGAAGATTCGGGGTTCAGGGTTATAATATAATCCTTCTTCATACCAGTGGTAGTCTCAAGAGGCTGTGAAACTTTAACACCGTTTTCAATAATTTCTATATCAAGGGGAAGATTGTCGGGGAAATATGACCGGGGTTTACCCTCGGGGCTGTGCCATAGCCTATGGCCGCCGTATATGAACCATTCATCACCGCCGGTATTCCCGATTTGCTCTTTTACATTACACATTTCATTAGGGCCGCCAATGAACCCATATCTGATAATCCTAAGCCCCACATCCCCGGTTATCACCAGGTCCACAGTATCATTACATATTTCATAGCAGTTATTCCATCCGCCGTATGAAATTCTCTTAACTTCAGTCAT
>Ga0233415_10001410_pt1 | contig 10414 bp, 18 predicted proteins | sample Na_anoxic_12_MG_FD_188631 | JGI IMG/M metagenome (GOLD analysis project Ga0233415, IMG submission 188631) | Seawater microbial communities from Saanich Inlet, British Columbia, Canada - Na_anoxic_12_MG | ecosystem: Environmental > Aquatic > Marine > Inlet | place: Canada: British Columbia...
AGACTCTGGAACATTCAGCCGCTCGACGGGATCGAACTCTCGCCGTACCAGCAAGACAGCGTGGTCTACGCTGCTCGGAGGAACTGGCGGGTTCTGATCGCTGATGAGATGGGGACAGGAAAAACATTCCAGGGTCTCGCCTGCGTCTCGCAGGCGCAGGCCTTTCCCTGCATTGTGGTGTGCCCCGCCTCTCTGAAACTGAACTGGCGGGCGGAGATCGCACGGGCGCTCCCCAGTGCTACCGTACAAATAATCAAGCGGGGTAAGGACAAGATCAAGGGGAGGCCGGACTTTTTAATCGTCAACTACGATTTGCTCAAGGCGAAATTGGTCAATCCACGCAAACGCTTGTTCGCTCCCGGCGACCTGCTCAAGCGACTCCTGGGCCTCTCGCCCGGAGGCATGATCGTGGACGAGAGCCACTACGTTAAGGAGGACTCAAGCCAGCGCACACGAGCGGTGGAGGCTCTCGCACAGCACGTGCACTGCCGCATCCTCATGACCGGCACACCCGTGGTCAACCGACCGGCGGAACTCATCCCGCAGCTACGAATCCTCGGGCTGCTTGACCGTGAGTTCGGAGGCAAGTGGGCGTTCGCGAGGAGATACTGCCGAGCGCACAAAGGCCGATTCGGTTGGGACATTACCGGCGCAGACAACCTCGGTGAGCTTCACAACAAGCTGACCGAACTGTGCATGCTCCGCCGGACCAAGGCCCAGGTCATGCCCGAGCTTGGGAACAAAGCGCAGCACCGAGTCACGCTACCGCTAAATAATTCGGGCGAGTATGCCAGAGCCGAGCGCGAGTTCTTGGCTTACCTGCGAGATAAAAAGGGGGCGCAAGCTGCGCGCAAGGCACGGAGAGCCGAGGCTCTCGCCAAGCTCACCACGCTGCGGAGACTGGCAGGGATAGGCAAGGTCAAGGCGGCGACCGAGTGGTGTAAGAGGTTCCTCCATGCGGGCGAGAGCTTGATAGTGTTCGCCGCCCACATCGACGCGCAACAGGGGCTCGCTGAGGCGTTCGGTGCCGACGCGATTACTATCCTGGGAACCGACACCATCAAGCAGAGGCACGCTGCCGTGCAGCGATTCCAGGCCTCGACCAAGCCGCTCATTGCGGTCTGCTCGCTCAAGGCTGCCGCCGAGGGGCTCACGCTGACCCGAGCCTGTCACGTGGCGTTTTTGGAACTGGGGTGGACCCCCAAAGACCTCGCACAGGCGAGCGACCGCTCACACCGACGAGGACAGACCCGCCCGGTGAGCGTCTGGAAGCTGATTGCCGACGACACGATCGACTGTGTCATTGAGCGCGTACTCGAACAAAAATCGAGGGTGGTAACACGCACGGTAGACGGTGGCGTCCGACCCGACGTTTCGGGCGTATCAACCCAAGAGGAGGTTCTAAGGCACTATGAGCAAATCGTCCTATAAAAAGGGCATGCAAGCGGAGCTTCTGTTCCAGAAGTTTTTGCACGCGGAGGGCTATCGGTGGGTCCACCGGGCTGGAGCGATTCGGACCGGGCCGATCGTGCGAGCGCACGACATCTTCGGCGCGCTCGACTTCCTCGTGCTAATGCCACCGGACGAAAAAAACGACGTGTGGGGTATCCAAGTCACGTCGAAGTCGGGGCTACCGATGAGGCGCAAAAAGGTCGCGTCGATCGGTTGGCCGAAATCGTGGAGGGTTACCCTCGCCACGCACGAGACGAGCCCAGACCCAGCAGACGGTAGGAGGACGTTGCACTGGTGGCGCACGGAAGACCTGGTCAAGGGAAAATGGAAGCAAGCGGTCGCGGTCGCGTTTAATCGGGACCTCGTAGTCGAAAAGTTTAAGGGGAGAACAAAAGAATGAATTCAGTAACACTGCTCGCGAACCTGTGCGCGGATCCAGAGGTACGGGCTCTGCCCTCCGGCGACAACCTGGTGAAGCTCCGGCTCGCTCATAGCCGCAAGGGCAAGGGAGATGAGGAGACGCTGTTCCTCGACGCAGCGGCGTTCGGTAAGACAGCCGACACGATTGCCCGTTTCTTTAGGAAGGGCGACCAGATCCTGGTCCAGGGGCGGCTCAAGCTCGACCGTTGGGAATCCCGCGAGGGACAGCAACGCTCGAAGATCACTATGGTAGTCGGTACGTTCAGCTTCACGCGAGGGGGAACCGGCGAGCGCACGCAGCAGCAACCAGAGAGACCGGCGGCGCAGCGGCGCGACGGTTCCCTCACGTTTTAGGAGATAGTATGTTGGACCCGGACGCAATCGCCACGCTCTATAGGACCCTCGGGTCCTATGGCGCGGTGGTAAAACACCTCACGGAGAACGGAATTCTGTCGCCGGTTACCGGAGAACCCTACGGAAAGTCAGCCATTTACAAAGCCGCGCTCAAGAGTGCGCGACACCTGAGCGATATGGCTGAGAAGGGAGAGGCTGCGGCGGAGACTGCCGCGAAGATTTTAGTGCTCGCAGCAGAGGCCGAGACTGAGGAGGCGTTGGCCAAGATCAACGCGCAGACATGCAAGGAACTTGAGGAGGCGAGAGCAGAGAGTTAATGGGGAGAGCCCGCGTCGAAAGGGGATTAACGACGCGGGCTCAGGGAAGACCTGCCACACACACCGACCTAAGTGAGGGTGACGCAACAATGACACCATCGAGTATAGCGCTTGTCCCCGACAAGTGCAAAACAAGACCTGAGTTTCGGTGCGCTCTGGCTGAGTGCATCCACCTACAGGAGACCCTTAGACGCCCGATCGTCCTTGACGACTGGTGGAAGATCGTGGGAGTCTCCGCCCCCCGTGCAACGGTAGAGCGAAACTGGGAGCGTTTCAAAGCCAAGCTCCGCAAGCACTGCGTGCCTGTCAGGTACGACTGGGACAATCACCACCCAGCAAGGAAGACCGTCTTCGTGCGGCTAACCAAACCACAGGTGGACCTAGTATGAAGCTCCGAGCGTACCAACGAGCGGCGATCGACGCCTTCGCGGAGGCGTCCTGCCGGACCATCATCCAGATCCCCACCGGCACGGGTAAGACCGTGGTGGGACTGGCCGCCGCCCTGGAGACAGGGCGCACGCTGTGGATCGCTCACCGTGACGAGTTGATCTCGCAGCCGCTTGAAAAACTGTTGGAGCTAAACCCCAACGTCCAGGCCGGGGTGATCAAGGCCGGGAAGAACGAGGACTACGCCGAGGATGTCGTGTTCGCGTCAGTGCAGTCCCTGTCTCGCCCCGACCGTCTTGCCGCCACGGTTAATCGCTGGGCAGCCTCGGGGCTCCCGTTCCGGCTGGTCGTGATAGACGAGGCGCACCACGCACCCGCAGACTCCTACCTTCGGATACTCAACGCTCTGTCTATGTCGCAGCCGGGGTATCGCTTGCTCGGGCTCACGGCGACCCCCATCCGCAGCGACCGGCTCCACCTCGGCAATGTCTTCGATTCGATCTGCTATCAGATGTCGATTCTGGAGGCTATCGACGGAGGGTGGTGCTGCCCGTTCACGGCGCAGCGCTATGTCCTGCCCGACCTCCACCTGCCTGGGCTGCGTCAGGACGGGGCGTTCGCAGCCGGTGAGCTTGAGGATGCGTTGGTGCGCGCCGGAGCAGCGGAGGCTACCGCGAATGCTGTTGTCGAGCACTGCGGCGACAGGCGGACCATAGTCTTCACCGTCACCGTGGACCAGGCAACGCGCACCACCGAGGAACTCGTCAGGCGCGGCGTCTTCGCGAAGACCCTCTCTTACCGGACCAAAAAGAGGGACCGGGAAGAGATCCTCCAGTCGTTCCGGGAGGGGACCACCCAGTGCCTGGTCAACGCGATGGTACTGACGGAAGGGTTCGATGGGAACGAGGTAGGAGCAGTGGTCGTGGCCAGGCCGGTCGCCGCGACGAACCAGGCGCTGTATGTTCAGATGGTGGGGCGGGGGCTCAGGCCTGACACCGACGACTGTCTCATCCTCGACCTGGTCGGAGCGCACGAGGTTCACGGGGTGGTTGTCGCGACCGACCTCCTCACAGAGATGGACGTGAGGCCTGAGCGCGGCGAGGGCAGCGGCGAGGAACCTGTCTGCTCCGAGACCGAGAGGGTCCGCACGTTCCTTGAGCGCGGGAGAGAGGGCAGCCCGACCAAAAGTTTCTCCGCTAGGCCCCGCCGCTGGATCACGGTCAAGCGCGGACACTCCTACGCCATAGCGCTCGGGGAAGACTCGGCTATTGTCGTGGAAAAAACTGCCTCGGCAGGGTGGGACATCTCTTCGTACTCCCGGGGCTCGCTTCGCACTCTCGACCAAGGCGTGGACATGGAGACAGCGCAACTCGTGGGAGAGGAGATCGTGCGCGACCTCTCGTCCTGGCTGGTTACGGGGATGGACGTCGAGGTCTCCCTCCGACCCCTCACTGAGGCTCAGAGGCAAGGCCTAAGCGAGGCCGGAGTCACCCTCCCGAGACACTGCACCCAGGGTCACGCGCACGGGCTGTTGCTCGCCCAAAATATCAAGGGGGCAACATGCGCTACCCATATCCACCAGGCGTAGGCTTTAGCTTCCGTCTGCTCTTCAAGCCCGACCCTGGGCCGTGCCTCAAACCTCGGTACCAGTCGTGCCGCTGCGGCGGACGTTGGGCCACGGTCCCGGGGACCTCGGTCATCGTGGGGTACTGGAAGGAGCACCCCCACGGCAAGAGCCCGAGAGCGGAATACGAGGTGATTGGCGAGTCTCTCACGATAGAGGGCTCCGCCACCAACTGTGAGGACGCCAAGCGGAGCCTATACAGCCTGTCTGAGGCTATCATCGAGAGGAAGGCCCCAGTGTACCTCGTGGTCTCTCGCGGGGCTGAGAACGGCTATACGGTGGTTCTAAGGACACGCCTCACCGAGCGCACCCCGACCTTCTCTGGGGGGACGCTGCACTCTGCCCTGAAAGCGGGGCTACAAGCGCTGCAATCACCTTCCAGGGTCTTCGTGGTGACCCGCGACCGGGCTCACGACTCCCAGGTTAGAGACCTGATTTTTGGCGGGGCAAGGTCAGACGACAGAGAAAACCTTGAAGGGCTTGCAGAGCAGCACGCCATCCGGGTAGTCTGTGATGGATAGACCCTAAAAGAAGAGGCTCCCGCGACCCGGACAGGTCACGGGAGCCAGAAGCTCAGAACGGCGAGGAGAACACACGCGATGATCCGGCCACCACAACCCGACCAACTCTCAGACGGAATGCGCCCTTTGAGTTGGAGACGCATGTTCTCCACCATCTTTATACAGGTTTTCCCCACTCCATGCAAGAAAAAGATGCTTAAAGGCATCTCTGAGATGTCTTTAAGCATCTCGACTCCATTCGTTATTGCACCCTCTTGCACCATAACGACCCTTATTGCACGGACTTCTCCACAGGTTATCCACAACGCAGGTGAACAACTACATGTTTGAACTCACGCCGACAGAGACGAGGGTACTAGCGGAGACCATCGTAGCCGACAGCGACCGCACCGAGGTACACGCTACCTGGGAGAACAGCCCTGGATGGATCCGCCGGAAGGGTCGGGCGACCTGGAGGTACAACAACAGGCACCTCACGACCACCGTGGTTGTCGATGCGCTTGACGGTCGCAACGCCGGGTTCGGGACGTACTTCGGGAACGAGCAGGGCACGGTCAAGCGAATCCTCTTCGACGTGGACAAGCACGAGAGAGAAGCTCACGAAGCGGAGACCGACCGCTTCGACCTACAGAGCACCCTCGGTAGATTCGGGGTCCCCTACCTAATCGCCCGCTCGAAGTCTGGCCAGGGATACCATCTCGAAATTCGCTTTACTAACCCTGTTTCCACATCTAAAGCTCGCAGGTTCGGCAAGGTCCTACTCGGCAAGTCTGGCACGCAGCACGTCGAACTTTTCCCCAAGCAAGACCGGCTCGACGGTCGCGTTGGCAACCAGGTCGCCAGGCCAGGTAGCCGCTACTGGTACGAAAAGACTGGCGGCAGCGTCTACGTTGACCGGCACACCCTGGAGCCCATCCCTGTCGCGCAGTGGGCAGACCTGATTACCCAGTCTGCGTGCGTCACCGAGGCAGAGGTCGATGCGTTCCTGGCTGAGTACGCGAAGCCAGTAGAAGAGAAGAAGGTATCCGTCGATCTTCTGCGTGCGTACCAGGGGCCGAAGTCTGGAGGCTGGAACGCCAAGGAGATGGAGAGGTTCCTCGACTCTCGCGGGATCGAGTATTCGCAGGCTCAGGACGGCTCCGGCAACTGGTCTCACATCTTCCGCCTAAAAGAGTGCCCCAACGCAGACCATCACTCCCACGAGCGTGGTGGTGCCGCGATATTTGTTGACGAGGCAACACAGCGCGCCGGGTTCAACTGTTTCCACGCCCATTGCGAGGAGTTGAAGTGGAAGGACGTCCGTCGTCTAATAGACCCAGGATTTTCGTTCCGGTTAGAGAGAGCCCCGGAAGAGAACCCCATCCCCGAGGGGGGCGACAAGCTCAAGCCCCGGGGAGTCCGTGGTAACACAGAGAAGGAGCGCGCCATAATGCGCTGGGCGTCTGCTGAATTCAACCGAGCCGCAAACTACCGCTTCAGGAAGCGGCTTCGTCGCGCCGCTGCTTGTGGCCGCGCTCACCAAGAGCTAGAGTGCTCAGACGGCTGCGGGCCTCGGGGTATACGACTCACCCCATGCGATGACCCAGCGCTCTGCCGCTACTGCTCTGTCCGTCGAGCGTACCTCATACGCGAGCACGCAAAGGAAACATGGACACAGGTCGCCTGGTTCCGGGTCCAGGTCAAGGCCGGGGACTACGAAGCTCACCGCTCCGAGCGAGAGAGAATCAAAAAAATCTTCCAGGGGACGGGGGCGTACCCTCGATGGGTGACCGGCTGGGACTACATAGACTTCTTCCTGCCCTCCGATAAAAAAGGGTGCGCGCGTAGCCGAGCCCCAGAAGGCGGCTGGAAGGTCAAGATCATCTCCTCTGCCGAGGCTGCGGATATGGCCGCCAATGCCTGGCTCACGCTCCACCAGGAGTGCATGGCTATTATTGCCAGCGCAGAAACTGCCGAGGACATTAACGAACTTCTCAAGATCGAGTGGGTGAAGCGAGCCGGTCCCCACCGGACAGGCGGGGGTCGTGGGGCCTGCGAGCAACTCCCCTGGTTCTCCCTTGCAGAAGCTCGTGCGATTGCGAAAGAGCAGGCTCTTGAGAAGCGCGGTGGTGTCCCGCTCGATTGCTGTGGGAACGAGATCGCTCCCGGGTGCTTCTGCCGTCAACCGATGAACAGCACCCTGATCTTCAGCCCAACCGGTGAGAAGATATCCAAGCGGTTCCGCTCGATGTTTAATGACGAGGAGTGCATCGAGTACCTCGACCGCACCCCAATCGAGGAGTCCTACTACAAAAAGACGCAGCGCTTTAACCGTCGTCTGGAATGACCCTGGCCTCGTCTACCGTGACTGCATAGCAGAGGTAGCCGAGAAGACCACCTGAACCACCCGCCCGGGTGGCGGCTCCCGGTACGCCTACACTTCCCCAGATTGCAGAAAAACACCCCTCCAACCCCCTATATCCACCTGGGTGGATAACAGAAGGTTGGTACTAGCTACCAGCCTTTGAGAGCAGGGGAGATTCCCTGTCGTTGGTCAGTCCGGCATCGCTGAGGAGTGGTGGGTTATGATCTGCCACGAGGGTGTGTGTGCGTGGGATACGACGTAGGTGTAGCGGGCCTGAGCCTGGGTCGGCATACCGTTCTCGTACCAGCCGAAGGTGTAGATCCCGCTGATCGAGACAATCTCTGTGTGCCCCTGCTTGATCACCGAGTCGATCTGGCCGCAGAGTCCCTCCCGCGACATGAATTCCTTGAAGTAGCCGGCAAGCTCGGCGTGACCCTGGAGGATTTTGCGGCTGAACGTGGGCACCAGGACCGCACGGGGATTGTAGAGGTCGAGGACGTCAGAGACGGTCCCGCGACAAAGGGTGTCCATCCAGAATTGCGGGAAGTATTCGAGGTTCATGGCTCACCTTCGGGAGTAGCGTTGTGTGGTTTGCACGCGGAAAGTTTGGACATAGCACGAGCTATCGCGTCTTCGACTTCTTCCTCGGTGACGGATCTCCCCGAGACCATATCCTCGGCCTGGCGCTTGGTCAGGGCGGGGATAGCCTGGGTGAGAAGTCGAGCGCGCTGTTGTGACTTCTGCATTCTCTGTTCAAGCTGGACGATCCGGCCCCACTTCGCCTTATCCATCTCCGTCCTCCTCCTCCAGCCGCTTCATCATCGCGTCTGCTACGGACGTTATTGACTCGGCAAGAGGCAAAACCCGTTCTAAGATCCCCTCAACTTTTTTGCTGCTGGCTTTCTGCTCCTTCAATAACTGGTCGTGCACGCGCTGTATTTGAGCGAACCCATACTTGACCACGGCAACCAGACTCGCAGCGAGGGCTGTGACCACACCACCGAGCGCAATGTGGGCGCTATCCAACTCCATTACCTACCTATGCCGCCTAACAAAGAAAACGCCAGGAACCCAGCACCCGCGCACATGAGAGCCTTCATGTCTGGCTTCATGAGCGAGCTTGGCTGTACGGCGAGTCGATCTTCGTAGAGGCCCATCCCCGTAGTGTGACCCCAGGGAGTCTCGATGGTTGGGCGCGTGTCAACCCGGCTCACGGGAGGGGCGAGCGAGTTCATGGTGAACACAGGGTTGTGATTCGCCTTCGGGTTCCCGGTGCGGTACCGGGCTGCTTGAACCGAGGGCTTGAATGGTTTCGCGGGCTTCACTGCTTCTTCCTCCTGCTTCCGTTACCGAAGAAAAAAAGAGTCGAGGAACGTGTCGGGTAGCGGCGCGTCTCAGCGACGTGCTTGGCGACCTCGGCGGTGATCACTCGGCTACGCATCTCAGCCTCGGAGGCGACCTGTCCCTGGACATGCTGACCGCTCCGGTCCTCGGCGGGTCGCTCGACCAGGTTGCCGCTCGCGATCTCTTTGTCCCAATCGACTCGCTTCTCGTTTCTCGCGTCTACTATATCGCTCACTTCCAAACACCTCCGTCGTTTTTCAGGTCGATAACCTCAGCCTCCACAACAATGGGCTCGGGCTTTGGCTTGGTCTCCGCTTTAGGCGAAGACTTGGCTTGCTTGGTCTTCGGCTTCTTCTTCGGTTGGGCTTCGGGTGCTATCCCGAGGAATCCAGCCAGGTTCGCTATGTCCGGTCGCGTTTCTTCTAGGTGCTCGAACGCAGCGCTGAACGCGGTCTCGAACAACCTCTGCGTGAACTCGTTACGATCCACTTATTTGTAAACCTTTCCCCAGAGGGTCTCCGCACCCTTCGCGCCGTACCAGGCGAAAAACCCGAAGAATAACGCAGCGACGACGAGGGTACCCAGACCATACGCCGCCACGACCTTTTTGTCTGGGACATTCTCACTGATCGCTTGCTGAATTTCTCCACCGACTGTTTTCTTCCCCGAGATGAGGTCAAGCACGTTTTGAATGTTGTCGGACTGACCGAGCCCTGGTCCCTGGACACCGTAGTTCATTAGTCGTTATCTCCTCTGGGGTCTTCAAGCCATTCTGGCCAGGGGTCTTCCCAGGTAGGGTTCAGGTGGAGAGCGGTAAGGTGATTTTGTTTGCGAAGCTCGACCTCTTCTACGGCGAGAACTGGGCCTAAAACGTAGACAGCCTCTCCAGCGTATTGCATGGAGAGGCTGCGTCTGTCTTCGTCGGTGAAGGGATCGATGGTACCGTCAGATTGGACGATACCACCGAAAGCGAAGGTGCTAGGTAGCCTCTTCATCTGAGGGCGCGGGTAGTTTTTCACCCCAACGGAACAGCACCCCGAAACGGCCAGGGTTAGGACCAGCGTCCCGAGCCTGAGCAATCTTGTCCTCGGTCGCTGCGTCGGCGTCCCTGACGTCATCGGTGAATTCATTCCGGCTTTCCGCTGCTGCTCGCGCTTGCGCTTCCTCTTTGAGCTTTGCGACCAGACCGGCAATCCGAGACCGCTGCCACCATCCGAACGCAAAGATCCCTGCGACCGCTGCAACGATAATAAGCGGTTGCCACGCCATTATCCACCCGTGTCCGACGAACTGGCGACCTTGGCCTCTTCCTTGGCGGCTTCCTTCCCGTGGTCCGCCACCCCTTGACCTATCACATAGGCGATAACCGTGGAGGTGATGAGGGCTGCGTACTTCTCCGCGAGTGCGCCACCCGCCTCCTCCCCGAGAAGTTTTCCAGCCGCTAACGCGAGGCCCGACGCGACAATCCCTGTGATCATCGCGACAGCTTTCTTCGATTTAAGTAGAGATCGTATGGTTTCCATCTATGCCTCGGTTTGGACGACTTGAGTCGCGGTTGCTGTTTGTGGAGCGACGGCAGGCTGTACTTGCGCGACGGAACAAAGTGAAAGGAAAGCGTCGAGCCAATCCTTCCCAGCCTTCGAGCCCTGGA
>Ga0233415_10001411_pt1 | contig 10412 bp, 9 predicted proteins | sample Na_anoxic_12_MG_FD_188631 | JGI IMG/M metagenome (GOLD analysis project Ga0233415, IMG submission 188631) | Seawater microbial communities from Saanich Inlet, British Columbia, Canada - Na_anoxic_12_MG | ecosystem: Environmental > Aquatic > Marine > Inlet | place: Canada: British Columbia...
CGGGCGAGCCCCCCCCCCCCCCTCCCACCCCCGCCGAGGGCCGGGCGGCCGAGGGGGGCGGCGCCCGCGCCGCCGCCCAGCGGGCCTCCAACGTCGGCGGCGACGACCGGCCCTTGGCCGTGTTCGCCTCGGTCTTCCACGAAGAGGCCCTCCGCGCCGAACGCGCCCGCGCCGCCGAACTGGCGGCGAGCGCCCCCCCATAGGCGGACAGAAAAGCCTGGCCGCCGCCGGGCGGCTCTTTTTGGCCCGGGGCGCCTAGTAGCCGCCGCCCGGGCTCCCCTCTCCCACGAGCCCGAGCATCGCGGCCACCCGCGGGTGGTTCGGGGAAGAGGGGATCACGTAGGGCGCGGGCCGCTCGGCGGGCCAGGCGATGTACGGCGGGAAAGGGACGGGCGGGTCGTACTGGGTGGGGCCCCCAACGGTGAGCGCCGACGGCTTGGTTTTGCGGTCCTTGAGGTCTTCGTCGACGAGCACGACCAGGGTGACGACCGCGGCGAAGATGAAGATCGCCGCGATCAGAATCCCTATCGACACCCCGGCGGGTGCAGCCATGGTGCTGTGTGGTGCTCACTGCTGGGTGGAGACCACCGGCGCCGAAGTATACCCGAGCAGGAAAATAAGCTGGCGGTCGGAACGCCGCCCGGCGCGCCCCGCGCTCGCCCGCGGGCGCCCCCCGCGTCAGCACGGCTCCGCGCCCCCTACCTCCTCGGCGCCCCGCGGGGGCTCTTCTTCTGCCTCGGAGGGCGCCCGCCGGCGCCGCCCCCCCTGGTCTTCGCCGGCCGCGCCCCGCGGGGGGGGGGGGGGCGCCCCCGCGGGGGGGGCCACCGGATCGGGCACGTGGTAAAGGGGCCGCCCGTCGCAGGGCAGGCCCGCCGCCGCCAGCACCTCGTCGGCCGACATGGACTGAAGCCCGCCGCCCAGGGCCTTGACCTTCCCCATGTCGATCGCGGTGCCGTTGATGACCAGCACCTCCTGGTCCGCGAAGTAGCGGTCCTCGAGGTGGTCGGCCAGGGCCTCCTTGGCCAGAAGGAGGGCGAAGAACGGGTTGCCGGTGGGGGGGACGAGGACCGCGACCTTTCCCCCGCACTCGGGCCCGGCCCCGACGAGACGCGGAAAGACCACGGCCAGCTGCTCGCCGGGGCTGAACCCCTGCTCGCCCCCGGCCTTATGGATCGTCGTCGTCGCCGTCGACGTCGGCCCCAGGGCCCGCTTGGCCCACTCCCGGTCGGCGGGGGGGTTGAGGATCATGGCGCTCGCTGGCTGGATCGTCGCAGGAGGCCGGCTCTTGAGCCAAAATGGCTACGGTGTGGGGAGGGGAGAGGATTCAGTTTTCGCTCCTTGGTGCTTTTGAAGCTTGTGGGCAGGATGCTCCGAGCCCCATTCTCTGGGGCCTTCCTGTGTTCTCCGAAGATGCCGGCCGCCCACGTGCTAATCGCTGACCTTCACGCGCACGCCAAGCGGCTCGGTGGCCACTGTCTGTCAGAGGCCTACCTGGGATATGAGAAGCATCATCTCTGGAGATGTGGGAAATGCACCCACGAGTGGCAGGCGGCCTGGAACAATGTCTACACAAAGGGCTCATGGTGCCCCTGCTGCAACAACAGTCTCCGCGAAGAACTCATTCGCGCCGTCTTCCAAGAAAACTTTCCAGGTGAGTCCTTCGAGAAGGATCGCGAGCTAATCGGGATGGAACTCGATGGTTTCTCCGACAAGCTCTATCTGGCCTTCGAGTGCGACGGAGAACAGCACCGCGAACGCGTCCCCCACTTCCAGCGCAAGGAAGGGGCCTTTGAAGCCCAACAGGCCCGTGATGCCGAAAAAGATACGCGTTGTGACCGGCATTACTCTCATCCGAATCCCCGACCGGCGAGTGCTTGCCCATAAAGACGTCCGGAGCTGCATCCGGGCTGAATTGGAGGATTTGTACGATCTGCCCCCGACCACCGACTTGCTCACCGACAAGCTCTTCATGGAGCGGGTCCAGGGCGCGCGCGTCCGCGACAAATACTCCGATGAAGCCCGAGAGCTCGTCTCGGCGAAAGATGGCGAGCTGTTGACCGAGACTTGTCCCAACCGAACGTGGCCGCTCCACGTGCGGTGCAGCCACGGCCACGAATACGAGACCAACTACGACTCTCTTGAGCGTGGGCACGGATGCCCCCACTGCGCGCCGAATGCGCCGCTCGGCGACTCTGTCGGGGAGACGGTGGCCGCGCGTGGATACCTCCTCCTTAAAAACGAGTCTAGGAAGGTCAAAGAAGGCCGCTACCGCCGCTACATCACGATCAAGTGCCCGGTCGCGGACCACGAACCTGTAGAACTTCAGTGGGATAACTTCATAAAGCCTGGGAGGTATGGATGTGACGAATGTGGGCATATCGCCGGTGGCGCGACGAAAAAATGTGGAAAGGAAAGTCGGGGGGGGCGCCTCGCTGTATTAGGCTTCACCTGCGAATCAGAACATCCGTCGCTGACCGCAGATGCGATATATGTGTGTTCACACGGACACCGGTTCACCACATCTCTCAAGAAGCTCGAAATGGTGGAGGCCGATAGGAGGTGTCCTCTCTGCGTGGTCGGCAACTACGACAATATTGTCCTCCTTAGCGAGTATGGACCTGGAACCAACCCAGTAAGGACACCTTTGACTTGGCGTTGTCGTCAGTGTGAGGCGCAATGGGAATGCACCTACCGAGGAATGCAAATCCGAAAAACGGCGTGTCGAAACTGCCCTCTTGGCGCATGAACAAGCAGCACTCAAGGACAGTTTTTTCGAAACGAAGGATCAACCGTCAGCGATGGGTATAAAGAGCGAAGGGTGCTCGAAATCTTCATGTTGAATACCGAAGGACTGCTGAGCCGTCGGTGATGAGGAGGAAGTTGATGGCAATCGCCACCACGAGGAGGTCCACGGGGTTCGTGGCGTTCGTGTACTGGGTCGTCCAGGACAGGAAGAACTCGCGGGCCCGGGAGACGTTGAGGTGGCCGCTGGGCTGGTAGCTGCGCGGGAAGAGGGCGAAGTTGACCATGAGGGCCCCCTCGTCGTGGGGGGTGACCACCGCCGGCCCCCCGTAGTTGAAGGGGTTGTAGGCGTTGAAGAACTTCTCGGGGAAGTTGTCGTTGAGGCTGATCCCGTGGGCCGTGAGGGTGAGGGTGTCCACGGTCTTCAGCTCCTTCACGTAGGTGGTCGGGCTGATCTGGCCGATCGCCGACGTCGTGCGGAGGGGCGCGATCTGCAAGACGTCGGCGAGGTCGTAGTTGTTGTCGAGGATGTTCACCGTCTTGCACATCCGGTGCCAGTCGCGCCACTGCTCGGGGTTCGCGACGTTGATGTTCCAGGTGGGGCGGAGGCCGATGAACATGTACTCGATCGGCCACTTGAGCTGGGAGAGGAGGCGCTCGTCGTGGGAGTCGCTGTTGCTGCGCACGCGGTGCTGGCGGTAGACCCGGATGAGGGAGAAGCCGATGCGCTTGATGAAGATGTCGTGGACCTCGGGGTTGACGAAGATGTTGTTCACGTAGAGCTCGACGCGCGAGAGCTGCACCTCGCTGAGGGTCCCGACGGTCATCCAAGGGCGGTAGGTGACGGTCGTCGCGTTGTAGAGGTTCCCGACCGCGGGCGCCCCGAGGTTGATCTCCTGCCGCACGAAGAGGCCGGGGGACTCGAAGCAGAGGAGGGCCTGCGGGGCGATGTCCACCGTGATGAAGCGCTGGCCGAAGGGGATCGAGACCGAGGCGATGGAGAGCCGCGAGTCGTCGTTGAACCAGAAGCGCAGCTTGTTCCAGATCTCCAGCTGGGGCTGCTGGACCTTCGGCGTCTGCGGGCCGTCGGCCGCCCAGTGGCACTCGCGCACCACCGCCGAGTAGCCCTGCGCGAAGCCGCCGTCGGCCCCGTCCTGGTTGTTCGCGGCGACCCCCCGGTCGGGGGTGTGGTTGATGTTGTTCGAGAGCGTGTAGTCCCAGGCGTTGTCGGGGAAGCTCGCGGCGATGAAGGTCGCCAAGGAGTTGCTCACGGGGTCCACCGAGAGCGACGGGATCGTCGGCACCGGGGCGGGGGTCGCGCGCATCGTCGTCCAGGGCTGCATGCCGTTGTTGTTGGGGTCGACCGTGTGGAGCTTCTTCGCCCCCCCGTAGCCCTCCATGCAGATCTCCTGGCCCACCAGCCGCTTGTAGCCCGTCATCTTGTCGGTCCCGACCGTGAACTTCCGGATCATGTTGATCGTCGTGTCGCTGTACTCGTCGAGGGGGTTCCCGTTCACGTCGAACTTCACGCCCAGGTACAGCCGCTCGCCCGGGAACTCGCAGTACCGCACGAGGTTGCGGTAGTTGTTCCCGGGGGCGACGGGGTCCCCGAAGGCGTCGACGAGGGTGTAGGTCGACTGGTTGGAGGAGAGGATCGGGGTGATGTTGTTCCAGTCCAGGCCGCCCCACGGGAAGCCCGGGACGCCCTGAACCGGCGCCTGCTGGATGCTCGAGTTGAAGGCCGAGAGCACCTGCCGCCCCACCATGTCGTTGAAGAAGTCGCCGAACTGCGGGATCGAGAAGGTGATCGAGTTGCCCAGGGAAGGGTTCCCGCTCTGGGGGCGCACCTTGTTGTACTCGTAGCCGATCGCCGCGAAGGGCTTGAAGTGGGCGTTCACGAAGAGGATGTGCGTTCGTTCTAGGTCCACCAGCGTCGGGGTGATGTCCGCTTTCCCGGCCCTCTTCCGGGCGCACATCACGTCCTTGATCCGCTGATTTAACAGCTTGGTCGCCATGATCATACGATCCGCCTTGCCATCATTGGCTATCAGCTTGAACACTCCGCCCGCCGACATGATTCCTCAAAGTGTCTGAGGAACGAGCCGAGAAAGACACCGCTGGCAGCGGCTAAGGAGGGGTATACCTAAACGCGTATATTGCCCTCTAGGGGTAATTATTTCTATGAGAGCCCCCCTTCCTCTGAAATCGAATAAGTGCGATGGTGGCAAACCTTCCTCATCGAGACTACGCTCCTAATCAGCACTCAAATACAAGGATAAAAATGGATGACCATGGGGCCATCCGTGGTGACTGGGCGAGGGATGAGACCAATCTTCAAGGATCAATCGGCCAGATGACTGGCAAACCCAACACGTACCGTCTTCGGATGGGTAAGGGGCTCAAGGTTGAATATTTCACTGCATCCAAGTACGGCGATTCCCAGGAAGGTGCGCTCGTAGCAGCCCGGTTGCGGCAGCTTGAGTTGAATCAAGAACTCGGGCTCATCAAGAATAAGTACCGGAGTTGCGCGCAAGGCGAAGACCACTGGTGGGAGTTTCAACTCCAGGATGGAGCAGAGGGCCCTTTCTTAAAAGTCGACACCGAAGACCTCGAATGGACGAAAATGCATACCTGGTGCCACAGGAAGGATGGCCACCTTTGGTATGCTGACACGAATCACTCCGAAGGTGGTCATCGCAGGCACCATCGGATGGTTTGTCAGCGCAACCGCCTCGACTGGCCCGTTGTCGACCACAACAATCGGGACGGTCTGGACAACCGGCGGGCCAACCTCCGTGATGGATCAGGGGGCCTCAACCAGAAGAATAAAGCGAAGCAGAAGAACACCAGCGGCGTTACCGGAGTGGCTCATCGGGCGGACAGGGACCGCTGGCATGCCTACATCCAGATTGAGGGCATGCTGCATCAGATGTACTTCCCGGGCGCCGAAGACGATGAAGAGGCAAAAAACGCGGCCATCGCCTGGCGGAAAGCGCCGAAGAAGAGGGAAACGCCAATGGGGGCCTCGCCGTCATCCTCTACACCCCCACCCTGGACGTGGGGGTGAGCGACGAGCTCCCTTAGGTCATTTCCACCGCCCCGGGCGGTCCCGTCCCCCGTTTGGCCGCCTCGCCGTACTTGTTCCTCTTTTTGTCGTACGCGACGTAGATCCACCCCCCGATGAACACGAAGGCCGCCACGAGGGTCAGCCAGAATGACACCATGATTGCCCCCCCGGTGCAGTTCTTCTTTTCCCCCCCGAAGACGATCAGGGCGATGATCAGCAAGAGCACGCCCACGATCACGCAAGCGGTGAGGGTCTTGAGTTCAATCACCGCCCTCACCGAGGACTTCGCGTGGGCCATCGCGTCGTGGCCGAGGTAGGGCGTCGCCCCTGACACCAAGGCGTTGCCCATCTGGCCGCCGGGCCGGTCTTCGTTGAAGTCCTCGCCGGCTCGGCTTCCGGCGTACGGGTTGGCGGCGTCGGCCATCGCGGCTGTTGTCACCGCGCGCCCCCGAGCGGCACTCCGCCCTTGGATGGAGATATACCCTTGGGCGAAAATCTTCTTTCGTCCGCCAAGCCGGCCGCCCATAAAGACACAACCGGGGGAGCCTATACGCCCCGGCGCTTCCGGGCCATGTCTGTCACGGTGGGCCAGTTAAAAAAGAGCGGCGCGAAAGGGAAGGAGCTCGACGCCCTCGTGCGGGAACAGCTCCTCATGATCGACGACAAGCTCCTCCGCGCCGAGCGGACCTGGGGGCGCAACGTCGTCACGCACGAGCTCCCCGTCGGCTACTCGCTCCCCGGCCTGGAGAAAAAAGACGGCCAGCGGATCATCTACAGCTCGATCATCCGCAGCCTCGCCGAGCGGGGGTTCGGGGTGCGGATCCTCCTCGAAAGCGAGCGCACCTTCATCTACCTCGAGTGGGTCACCGACATCAACTGCGAGGAGATCGACGCGATGAACCGCCTGATCCGCTCGGCCTCCATTCGGAAGGAAGACCTGCCGGCCTTCCTCGCGCGCCCCGACACGGCCGCCGCCCCGCCGCCCCCGGCGCGGCGCCCGCCTTTGTCCCAAGGAAGGGCCTAGGCCGCCGCGGGCCGGGCCGCGGGCGCGGCCGGCGCCAGCGCGTCGATTTTCGCGCCGAGCCGCTGTTCGGCCTGGCTGACCATCACCCAGGTGGCGAGCAGGATGACGATGATGAAGACGAAGGCGAGCTTGTAGAGGTAGAGGGGGTCCGCCGCCCAGGGGGGGGCGCTCCCCGGCGCCCCCGGGCTCCCCGCCGACGCCGCCCCCGTCGCCGCCGACGCCCCCGTCTTTCCCAGCGCGGCGCCGAGGCCGGCGAGGGGGACGAAGTGGTCGACCTGGGGGATCTGCGGGTTGGGGCCCAGGTACGACGAAGGCGCTTCGGAGAAGAGGGGGGGGCCGCGGTCGGCGGGGTTGATGAAGAGGTGGGCGTACTCGTTGGGGGCCGAGGGGTTGTAGTGGTAGGGGCGGTTGTCGAAGTCGACCCCGTCGAGGCCCGGCCGCCCTTCCCGGAAGCTCGTCACCATCCCCCGGGGGCCCGGGCGGCCGAGGAAGCGGTTCCCCTCGGCGTACCTGCGCCGGTTGTCCGCGGAGGGGTCGCCGGGCCCCTCGGGCCTCCCGGCGAAGGTCTCCGGCCGCGACTCGCCCCCGCCCCCGAACCAGCGCATGGAGCGGAGGGCCGACGGGCTGGGGGGGGCCCCCCCGATCGGCGAGGCGTCGAGGGCGTCGTAGTAGCTGTTCCTGAAGGCGGCCAACGCCGCGCGCTCGTGCTCGATGTCGGTCTGCCGGCGGTCGGCGAGGTCGGGGCCGATCCGGTCGGTGGCCCTCCCCGCGCCGTAAGGGCCGGGGTAGCGCTGCCCGGCGGGGTAGGTGCGGGGGTGGGCTTCGTCGAAGAGCAGCCGGGTGCAGTCGTCGTAGATCGGCGTGTTCCTGCCGACCGTCCGCTCGCTCTCGAGGACGTACAGCGAGCCCAGGGCCCCCGAGTCGGGGGGGGCGTAGATCCCGTCCCACATGCTCGTGTAGTCGAGATTGCTCCAGTCGATCATCGCAGCGACGGGGGCGCCGGGCGGCCACGGTGCGGGTATGTTCGCCGCGAAAAAAGGGCGGCGCCGGCCGGGGCCGCCCCCCCTCAGTCCTCCTCCTCCGCGTCCGGTTCGGCGGGCAGGCTCTGGGTGAGGAGCTCGAGGCAGCCCTCGCAGACGACGCTCGCGGGCCCCCCCCGCGGGCGTCGTCGGAGCGGCGGCTCGTGGGCCCGCCCTCGCGCATCCGCAGGGCCTCCCCCGCCCCGCATTCCGCGCAGCTCGGGGGGCCCAGTACTCCCGACAGTCAGAGCTCGCCAGGCCCCAGCCCATGCAGTTCCGCGCGAGGAGCCAGTGCTTGTGGCCGCCCGCGCACTTCGCGCAGAGGAGGGACGACAGCGGCTCGTCCTGGTCTTCCGTGGCGAACTCCAGGTTGGCCCGCGACCCGCAGTCTTCGCAGACGAGCGGGACGAAGGCCTCCCCCCCCGCCACCACCTTGTCTTCTACCAAGCGCAGGGCAATGGGGTCATAGGAGACCCGTCCCTCCGCGGCGAGCAGGTCCGCGCAGTCGCGGAGAATGGCGCCCAGCCCCCCCTCCAGGCAGACCACCCGCATGGAGGGGCCCCGCGCCTTGGGCCAGACCTCCAGCGCGACGTCCTCGAAGAGGCTCAGGGGGGAGTTCAGGGGCAGCGAGAAGCGCAGCAAGCACTCGCCGGTGGGCCCCTTGACCACGGCGTTGAGCATCTTCGCCGCGGTTGTCCGGCGGAAGGCCCGTTCCTGCGTTGAGGCCGCCTGGCTTGAGCCAAAATGGCTACGGTGCCTAGCGCCCCCCTCTTCAAAAGTCGTCTAACATTTGAAACCTCCAAGGACCACCAGGCGCCGCGGAAAAAGTAGCAGCCCCTGGTCCGCCGCCGCCCTCTGGAGATCGAGTGAGCGGCCACCCTCTTTTTAGATCGCTTCGAGCGAATTGAGGGGGTTATGAACGTCGGACTCCCGTATGGCGCTGATCGCGGCTCGCGCATCGCCCACCTGGGGCCCGTTGTTCGCGGCCGGGGCGCGGCCGCCTGCCGCCGGGTCCGAGTGGAGCCCCGGGGCCCCCTTTTGCTTCCGCTGCTGGCGCGGGTACAGGAAGAAGGAAGGAAGGAGCTCCATGACAATGCGGGCGGGCGCCCCGACATTGTGCTTCTCGATGACACTTCCGACGACTGAAGAAGTCTCAAATCGCATGCGATGCAATTTAACGAGTACAGTGTTGTGGTAGCCCGTGTAGTCCGGTTTCCAATTCAGGACGGGAATCTCCCGCGAACCGTCCAGGACCGTCTCGATCCCCTCGGCGAGCCCCAGGATGACTTCCTCGGCCAGCGAGGAGTAGCGGTTGCGGTCGTTCTTGAGTTTGAGAATGTTGAGGACGCTGTCGATCTCCTCGGGGGGCGAGGTGAGGGTGGGGTCCCCCACGCCCCCGCAGTCGACCCCCTCCTCCTCGAGGGTCATCCTCAGCTGGCCGATCTGTTCCAATTTCGAGGCCATGACGTCCCGGCTCCGCTCCGCCACCTCCCCCCCCACCGTCCGGGTCTCGTCGTGGAGGTCCCCCATCACCGCCTCGATGTGGCGCCGGCGTTCTTGTTCGTCGGTGGCCCGCCCCGACCGGTGGTGATTGTGGCGGTGGCCGCGGCTGCTTTCTTCGGAGCCTTCGGCGCTTGGCTCGGAAGAGCGGCGGCGGACGCGGTCGCGCCGCTTTCCCCGGCGCCGCGTCCCGGCGAGGTTGATCCCCAGCTCTTTGCCCAGCCTGGAGAGGACGCTGGCGTCAGTCGACGCGGACCCCTCCTCCGAAGACGTGCCCGAGCCCGAGCCGGAGCCCGAGCCCTCCGAGCTCTCGGCGGTGCTCCCAGAGGACCCCGACCCCGAAGACTCTTCGGAGCTCCCCGACGCCGAGCCCTCGGAACCGCTGGGGGACGCGCTGCTGGAGCCCAGGTCGATGTCGCCCAAGAGGTCGTCGATGCCCTTTCCCCGAAGAGGGTCGCGGGCCCGGGAGGGGGCGGGGCCCGGGGGCGCTTCCTTGGGGGGCGGGGCGGCGTCCCCCCCCTCGTCAAGAAAGTCGATGCCCAGTTCCTCCGCCAAAGCGTTAAGCTCCTTGGTGTAGAGCTGGACAGGGTCGACCTCTGCGGGGGACTTCCGGGGGGCGCGGGAGGCGGTCCGCATCACCGTCTGTTCGGCCCGATCGAGGTCCGCTTCAGGGCGGAGGTGCTGGGGGTTCATGAGCGTGGTAAGGCCGGCGAGGTTGGTCGCATCGAGCCGCGGGGGCCCCGCGGGGCGGGCGGGCGCCGGGGCGGGAGGGCGCGCCGGCTCCCGGCGCGGAAGCTGGCGTCCGTTTTTTCTGCGCTCGGGCATAGTGGCCCACTCCTTGCGGGGCGAGCGGGGTATATCCCCCGCGCATTCCCTCTTTCAACTAGATGTCGGGGAAGTGTGCCGACCACCACCCCGAGACGGGAAAGAGGAACGGAGGGTGGTTTCTTTCTTTCGATTGCGCCACAAAGTCGTTCGCGTTTGCTCTCCTCCGCGTCGACGGGGCCCGTGGCCGCGGGGGGCTGTCCCCGGAAGCCGCGGCTCTCGCCGCGTGGCTGGG
>Ga0233415_10001412_pt1 | contig 10410 bp, 19 predicted proteins | sample Na_anoxic_12_MG_FD_188631 | JGI IMG/M metagenome (GOLD analysis project Ga0233415, IMG submission 188631) | Seawater microbial communities from Saanich Inlet, British Columbia, Canada - Na_anoxic_12_MG | ecosystem: Environmental > Aquatic > Marine > Inlet | place: Canada: British Columbia...
TGTCCAATTTGTCCAGTTTTACTTATTACTATAAAATCATAATCAGAGTTATAACCATACTCCCATTTTTTGAAACGATTTTGTTTCTTTAATATTTTAGGGTTAACAACATCTTTAACCTCTTTCCATAGAGTTTGCTCGTAACTCACTTGCTTCTCCCTTCTGCAAAACCTTTAAAAGATTTTTGATCTTTAACTTCTTTAGGTTTTTCGTTTAAAATATCTTCTTCTACTTGTATTCTAGTCAATATTTCAAAAGCGTCAAATATAGCTAGTTTTTTAGTAGCGGCAGCATTTTTTAATCTATCAGCGCTTACATCGTCGTCTGAGTCAACAATCTTTTCTTTTGCTACCTTAATTAATTCTTCAACTGCTTTGTGCCCAGCTCGGATTATATTTTTTTTCGTTTCCTTTATATTCATGGATTACGGCTATATTATTTGATTTCATACAGTAAAGTCGTTCTTTTTCCACGATAAATTCAAATTCAGAATCTGGAGAAAAAATAACTAAATCACCAACACTTACTTTTTTTAATTCTAAGGACTCGTTACAGTATTTAACTACACCTAGTAGTTTTTTTTCTTTTGAATTGCTTAGAATTGAATTATCTTGCACTGGTGATACAAAACAATAGTTTAAATTACATTTAATTTTATTATCTTTCTTGTATAGGTATATTTGACTAGAAGAACAAAAATATAAATCATCTTTAAAATAAGTAGAACTGTTTCTTTCTCTACCTTTAGCATCATACCATCTTCTAAAAATATTATGATGTATATAAACCTCATCTCCTATATTGATACTTGTTTTAAAAGCTGCAGGAGTAGAAACTACTACAGCTTTTTTACTAACAAAAACATGATCTTCTATTTTTGTATTTAAAATAAGTTCTTTATTTTCAACTTTAATTTTATTTTCGTATCTATCGTTTAAAGGTTTAACTATGAAATCATACAAAGACTTCATTAATAAGTTAAATCATATTCCACAGACACTGCCATGTTTGAATTAAACTTTTTCCAAGGTATTATCTCTTCGTCTTTTTTTATAAATATATTGTAAGAATTATCTTTGTCATCATGCATTATGTTGCATATAACATGTCCTCCATACACTTGCTGACTCAATTGATAATGCATTGCATCATTCTTGTAATCAGCTCCTATACTTATTTTTCTAATTAAATTAGACATTTTTTTCTACTTCTAATTTAGTGTAAGAACCATCTTTTAAGTCGATATTTATTTGACCATACTCATTTTCAAGTATTTCTTTGTAATCATCAACATCTTTATTTATAACAGCTATAGAGTGCAATAAGCTATGCTTTTTGGTTTCTAATCCTCCTATTTCATGAACTAAAGACGATAACTGCTGTTGTTGTTCTTGAATTAATTTTAATTCTTCTTTTTTAATTTTAGTTTTCTTTGACATTTTATTTGATTTTATTTGATTTTATTGTTTGTTTTTGTTTTAGTAATATGCTAATATTTCAGTGGCAGTAGTACCATCAGTTCCGTCTTTGCCATATATTTTTTTAACAAGTACAGGCATAAAAGTACCGGTAGGTACACCTACAAACTTGACAGGTGTGGTATCTCCTTCTAATAATACTTTAACATTACCAGTTCCGCCTACGTATAAGCAAGCTCCTCTTCTTAATACAGCAACTTCATCAGTTGCAGGTGCAGGTAGTACATCTTGAGCTTCAAGATCTTTACCAGTGCCACTAGCTATTTCCATCGTTACAGCAGAGTGTGCAAATCGTCTTGGCTCAGCTGCCATGTTACCTTCTAATCCAGCAATATCTATTTCTATTGATCCAGCCATTTTTATTTATTTATTTTTGTTATTTTTTCAGCACCACGACTTCCGAAGTATGCTACGTAAACTGTTACCAGCAATGTTTTTAATAAGTTTATCCAAGCTTCATCTACATCAAATTGTAAATGAAAAGAATCTACAGCCATCATAAAGACAGCTGATGCAGTTAAAAATATTAAAGCTAAAGGTCTAGTGTTTTTTGATAACCAAGAATCTGACTTCATATCAGATCTCCACCTACTAGACACCTCTTTCATTTCAGCTATATCTTGCTCTATAAGCTTCATAGCTTGCTCTTTATCAACTGCCTTAATCTTATTATCACTTGATATAAGATTTTTTACTACACCTAGCGTACCTTGATTAGGTAATACATCTCCAAGAGCTTGTAATACTTTAGGAGCTTTGCTTGAAAGAAAAGCACCAATCTTTGTTTCTTTAAATGTTTTTTTACTCATAATTAACTACTTCTAAGTTCTTTAAGGACTTCGGTATTTCCTCCAGTTACTATATCATTTTCATTCATTCTAGTATATTTTTGTCCAGTTGGTTTATCACCTTTAGACAATAAATTAATAAATTGTTTTTGATTTATTTCAGTCATAGAAGCATCAGGATTTTTCTGACTTATATCATAATATCTAACACTACCTCCTACAACATTAGAATTTGGAGCATACCTTTTGATGCCTTTGCCACCTTTAGTAGCATAAGTAACACTAGTGTAATTATCCGTCCAACTTGGAGCTTTTTTAGACTGTACAGAAGGTCTATTAACTTTTATATCTTTACCAACCGTAGGCTCGTTAACTTCTTTTTTTACTATCTCTTTTGATTTCTCTGGATTTATATTTAATGGTGACTTATTTATTAAACCTTTGTTTTGCATTAAATTATAAGAATTAGAGTTACCTCTATAACCATTTAATTTAAACTTATTTTCTTTAGCCCTACTATAAGCTTCTTTTTCCCAAGGTAAGTTTTTAGCACCCTCATCCATAGATTTTCTAGAATACTCTTTGCCTTTCCATATAACCTTATTGTCTGTATAATCTAAATCACCTCTTTTCATTTGATCTATATGAACCGCCTCATGTGCTACTATTTCTTTTATTTTTTCAGGATCTGTTACATCTTTATTTACATGTATAGAACCATCTTTATTTGCTTTACCTAGCACATCATCTTCCATATCTACCTTGACGATAGGAGAGTTTATTGGATTACTTTTCTGTGTTTTCATATGGGAATTTTATATTTAAAGCTTGTTGGCGTTTATCACAGTTGCAATTTTTAAAAGCTAATTTAACAACTTTTTTTATCCCTGTAACTTCAGTAAATTTAGCGACAGTATCTCCCAGACCTTTGCTTTTCATATTTTTCTACCTTTTTTATCTACCTTAATTTCTTTAACTATTACTCTAGTGCTAGACTTTTTATTTTGCAACTCTTCTAACTGTTTATTGAGCTCTTCTAATTTACCATCAGCTTCTGTTCCATCTTTGATCATGCTAGAAGTTATACTAACCTCTTCTTTTAATATATCTTGGGTTTTCTCTAACATATCAACCTGGTCTTTCAACTGCATGATCATTTTTTCATTCCACTCTTCTTTTAGTTCATACTCTAAGCGAGTAACCTCAACCGGTGGTAAAGTTTTAGCTTCAGCTATATCCTCTTGTAACGTATAATACATACCTACTACTGTAGTAGTAAACATTATTATACCAATTACAGTTTTTATATCAATTTTAAACTCAGTGTTTTCAGATATTTTCATACTCCTCTGTAGCATTAAATGATGGGCATGCCTTATTAGCAAACTCATTGTGTGAATAAATAATAGCATCTGGATACATTGCCTTTAACGTTTTAAGCACATGTAACAGGCTTTCTTTTTGTATTTGTGTTCTAGTATCCTTCGGAGTCTTACCATCTGCTTCAACGCCACCACAATAGCATAAGCCTATTGAATTACGATTATGAGATTTGCAATGAGCTCCGACACGATCTATATCTCTACCTTTTTTAATAGTTCCATCTAATTCAATGTAGAAATGATAGCCAATGTCGCTCCACCCTCGAGAATTAACATGCCAGTCTCTTATTGTTTCAACTGGTATATCTTGACCTTCTCTAGTAGCGGAGCAATGTATAATAATTTCTTTTACAATTCTCATTTGTCTTGCCAGCTAAAATATAAATCTTCATTTACTGGAGTTATTTGTTGCTTGATACCAGCATCTAGGTCGGCTTTTATAGCAACCATATCTAATGCATTTTCTAACCAACCTACAACTACGGTTTCAAAACTTTCACTATCTTCATAAGGCACAAAAGACTTTCCCGTTTTGTATTCAAAATCTTGAGATCCTACTATTGAGTTAGAGTATTTTTTGCCTCCATTTTCTTCAGATGCTGTATACCTGTAATGTACCGTGTATATAACATTGTCTTTACCTTCTGCTTTAATGTGAGCATTCATTTGTGGGATGTCCCATTTATAATTAATTGCCATTATTTTTTATTTTTTAATAAATACCACTTATGCGCAGTATAACCTATTGTTGTTAATAATAACAATATAGATAATAAAGGCTCTAACCAACCTAAGCCAACTACCGTTGCTGAGGTTATATTCAAGCAATATAGCTTAATATCTTCTAAACCCATTATCTATTGGCATTTAACACAGCATTACCTTTGTATGCTATATTATCAATAGACTTTAGTATAGGTGTTATTGTTGAGTTATTAGAAACCATAACTCTAGTGCCCAATGGCTTACATCCACATTTAAGTTTAACGCCTGCTGGCTTTTGTTTTTCTCCGTAACTTGGCATAATTTTATTTTTTAAATTTACTTAGTGTTTTAGCTAAATTAGCTCTTTGTTGTGTTTTTTTGCCGTATTTTCCGTCAGCGGCAGCATTTAATTTACTTTTTGGTATTTTCTCTCCTTCTGCAACACCTAAATCTTTTCTAAGTTGACCTGGTTTTTTAATAGCTCCCTTTATCCAGTTTTTTTTTAATGGAGTTTTAGCTCTATCTACTCTATCACCCATCCTATTAGCATAATCTTTATTAGAAATTCTATTTTTACTGTAGGTTGTGCTAGGAATCATATTAGGACTTCCATCGGCATTAGTTCCAAATTGCTCCATAGTTGTTTTACCAGGTCTAAGTTCATAACTAACAGTATCTTTTTTATCAAGACTTATACTTTGAGCTAATGAATACGCGGGTTTAATTGGAGTCATTTTCTGGCTATAAGCCATTTTCTTTTTTGGTGGATCTCCAGGGCCTCCATTTTGGTTAAAAGGTGAAGGCTGATCTCCGGGCATAACAGAGTTATTAATATTATTATCCATTGTGGGATTTGGGTTATTGCCCATTTGAGCTAGACCACTAAACATTTGTGCTTGACTATCTTGTTGTGCAGATATTTTAGATGGATCTTGATAATTATTAGGATCGTTTATTAAAACATTAGAATTAACAGGTCGACCCGCTCTACTAGGTTCTTGTTGCTCTGGCGCAGGAACACCACTCATATTGTTTTCTTGCATACCTGCATCTCCTTGAACAGCTAAGGTGTTAGGATTTATATATTTTAAGGCTGAGCCTTTGAAGTCTTCTTGGTCCATCTTTTTATTTTTTATCAAAGTTTCTTTTCTATCTGCTTTCCTTTCTATTAGGTTAGCTGTTTTTTGATTTTGATTTTTAATTTTTTTAGCTTGAGGTATTGCTTTTTTTATTTTTACTCTAGCAGCTTTACCTTCGTCTTTTATAGTTTTATTATCTATCTTTGATTGTATTTTTTGCTCTTTAAATCTACTTTTAGCTTTTGTAAGTTTTTTATGAAGACCAGGTTGATAAACCTTACTTTCTTTCTTTAGTTTTTCAGCAGTTGGATTACCTCCGTTATCGCTAGTTCCTTCAACAACTCCTTCTTCATTTATAGATTGGAAAGTAATAGGTTCTGCATTAGTCTTTGCAAAAGAAGCTGAAACGCCTCCAGGACTAGAATAAGCATTTAAAAATGGACTCTTTTTTTTCATTTTATCTTTTTTTATCTTTGTTAACGTAATCTATTGATTTAGTAATTACTTTATAACTATATCTATTACTTTTTACTAATTTAGATGTAGGCATATCTTCTTCGCCTAACATAATACGGTACATGCGACTTATCAGCTGTTTGCACTTGAAGGAAACTTTATATATATGATATTTTTGAGTGGTGTGGTTTCTTTTTCTCCACACTATAATCCACCCTTGTTTCAATAATCTGTTCCAGCGCCTGTTATCCCAGCTGAATGAGTACGTACCTTTTTTAAAATCATCTTTAGTAAACATATCTATAGCATCTAAATAAATTAGTAGCTCTAGATCTGCATCAGTTAAATCATTAGTTTTACAAGCCCATTTTCTTATTATTCTATAATGTTTAAGTAAACCTATATCTTTTAAATCGCTAGATGTTAATCTTCTCATAAGATGATTACTACATCTTGCTCTTTAATAACTTTAAATTCATCTTTACCTATTTCAACACTAAAACCAGCGTGACGATCATAGTAAATTTCATCTTTTTCTTTAATAGCTAAAACTTCAGAGCCTACATTGACAACTGTAGCTTTTCTATATCTAATATCTTCTCTACTACTTTCATCTAAGATTAAACCACCATTTGTTCTTTTAGTGGTTTTATTATCTTTTTCAATTATTATATATTTTCCTACTGCTCTCATGCTCTTAAGTTATTAATAACACAATCAGTTGATATAATAGTTGTAGCTACTGAAGCCGCGTTTCTTAATGCACTTTTAGTAACTAGCAGTGGATCTATTATTCCGGACTTCACCATATTTACCGTTTCGCCTGTAACCACGTTTAATCCTGTGCCATTTACTGTAGGAGTTTTATAATTTTCAACCCCAGCATTAGACAGTATAGTTTCGTAGGGGTGTTTAATAGCTTTTAATAAAACTTCCTCAGACTTTGAATTAGCTTCTATATCTGAAGATGCATTTAATAAAGCAATACCACCACCTGGCACTATACCTTCTTTTAGCGCGGCTCTTGTAGCGCATATAGCGTCTTCTACTCTGTCTCGCTTTTCTTTTAATTCTATTTCTGAATTAGCACCAACCTTTACAACCGCCACTTTAGCTTTTAATCTTGAAATTCTTTTTTCCAAGCTATCTTTTATAAAGCCTTTAGTAGTTTTGTTGTACTGATCTTCTAAGTCTTTAGTTAATTCAATAACCTCTTCACTTCTGCTGTCTATTTGTATTATAGTTTCTACAGTGTTACTAACTACTTTTTTACATTTACCTAAATATTTAATATCTATTAAATCTAAATCATCCCCTAAATCTTCACTTATAACTTTGGCTCCAGTCAACAAGCCTAAATCATCTAGTGTACTTTTTCTATTAGCTCCGTAGGTTGGGGCTGCTATAATATTTACTTTTATATTACCTTTAATTTTATTCATAGCTAAAGCACTACTAACCTGAGGCTCTACATCTGCTATTATTAATAATTGTAGTTGATTTTTAATTACGTGCTCTAAAATATTTTGTATTTTTCTAATATTTTCTATTGGAGAGTCGACTATTAAAACAAAGCAATCATTAAGCTCTGATTCGTTTTTAGCTTTGTTAGTTACAAAATGCGGATTTGAAAAACCTTGCTCGTATTGAATACCTTCTACTATTTCAACTTTAGTGTTCGGCTCGTCATGAGTTTCCATTATTACTAAGCCATCTTTTCCCACTGAACTAAAAGCATTGTATATTATTTTACCTAATTCTTGGTCATTATTAGCTGATATTGTAGCTACTTGTTCTATATTGCTTTTTTTAACTTTAGCAGAGTTTTTCTCAAGATGCTTTACTACTTTTTCAACAGCTTTATTAATTCCAATTTTTAATTCTCTAGGATTTAATTCTTTAAACTTAGAAGCTTCTTTAAGTATAGCACACGCTAGAACTGTAGCGGTGGTTGTACCATCTCCAGCTTCTTTTACGGTTTTTCTAGCTGCCTCTTTAATTAATTTAGCACCCATGTTTTCAACAGGATCTAAAAGTATAATACTATTAGCAACAGTAACACCGTCTTTTGTTATTTGAGGATCTCCATTTTGGTTTTCCATTATAACACATTTGCCGCTAGCTCCTAGAGTGGAGCTAACAGCTTTTGTGAGAGTTTCTATTCCTTGGAATATTTTGTTTTTAGCATCTTCACCGAAGTTCAAGTGCTTTACAATTGTCTCGTTCATTTAATTTAATTTGATATGATTTGTTTTGAATATTTACTCGAAGGTTTTAATTACTTTCGGTCCTTTGGTAAACTCTAGCTTTTTAGCATAATGTTCAATAGAAGCATCTATTGCTTGCTCTGCTCCAGCTATTGTTTCTCTTCTGGTGACATCGATCCAATTATCTGAGTCGATAGATTTATATTCGGTTTGTAAAAATCCATTTGGTAATTGAACTATTCTCCAGTTTTTCTTCTGTGAAATATGTTTCCAGTACTTAATGGTATCTTCTGTTGGTTGTGGTGCACTAGACCACGTATTAGTGCGGGTATATAAAAACGTCATTGTATTTGGTTTTAGTTAAACGTTGGTTATTTATATTATCACTTGATAATTCGGTTATTTAATATTTTAACTAGTTACATCAAAACTCACCCAGCTATAAGTTCCTGACCCAACACTGGTTTCAACTATTCCTTCAAATTTAGCAAGTTGACTGTTGTATCTAATTAAACCTACATTAGCTGCGTTTGCAGTTGGCCTACGGTTTGTTGCTCCTACAGGTAGTTGTATTGCTGTTTCGTTTTCTCCTGATTGCACAAAAACGCTACTAGATCCACTTCCACCATTACCTAATAATACGCTGTATGCCGCTGCGGACGATATAGCAGATCCAGTTCCCCCTTCGGCAGTTGGTGTAATTCCACCACCTGCATCGCCCCAAGCTAATTGATATGGAGAAGTTCCTATTGTTGAGGGTAGTTTTAATACTTGACTAGCAGTTCCAACGGCCGCTGGCATTACTAATTCATAAGAGGTAGTTATAGTAGCTGGAGTAGATATTTTTAAGTTATTAGAGCCTTTTGATAATGATAAATATCCTGAAGTTTTAATATTGCCAACAACATCTAATTTTTCTAATGGACTAGTAGTTCCAATTCCTACGTTGCCAACACCATCTATTCTAACTGCTTCTGCTTCTGCGGAATTATATAAAGATGTGTAAAAAGCAAGTTCACCTTCAAACGTTGCGCCGCTATAAGAATTAACCGCTCTAATACTAGCAGCGTTTCTAGCACCAATTCCTGAGGGATCTGTACTATAAAACTCAATTTTGCCAAACTCATCGCCTGGTTCCCATGCCGCTTTTGCATCTGATAATAATTTTACGTAGCCAGCGAGATGAATATCCATTATTCCAGCCTGATACGTATCTATTTGCACGTCGTTATTAATGTCCAGTTTAGCCCCAGGAATAGTAGTCCCGATCCCGACGTTGCCGACTGAGGTGATACGCATCTTCTCAACTGAGTTAACCCAAAAATTCATTTCGTCTGAGTTGGCAGAATAATTTATTCTACCTTTGCTTTTTGCAGATACACCTCCAAAATTAATTGCTGCTTGGCTCGTGTCTGAGCAAGTTACATATAATTGACCATATGCAGATCCACTATATACTTCTAAACTACCAACTGCTGTGCCTGATGCTGTTCTAACACCTACGCTAGTACCATTTTGAGATATTAGACTATCACCTAAAGTGTTAGAATCAGTCCATATTGGTATTTTATTAGTAGTTCCAGATCCATCTACGTTAGAAGCTGAGGTAGATATTTCTATATTTTGTCCGCTAGGAGTTACAGTTATGTTAGTACCACCGGTTATACTTACATCACCTTTTATATTGTTTACAGAATCTACTACATTTAAGCCACCAGCTATTGCATTACTTAATGCTTGAACAGTAGCTTGTTTTGTTCTTTTTGCTGGATCTACACTTTCATTATCAGTTATTAATACAGAGTCTGACAATGATAACGTGGATTTTTGAGGATATGTGTATATTATTGCCATTTTTTACTTTATTTAATCATTTAGTTTAACTACGTACTTACCTTTTTTATCTTTTTTTACATTAGAATAATCTTGAACACTTAATTGAGGGTAGTTTTTAGGATTATTACCTTCTTTCTTAAATTTAGCCTCAAAATCATCTTCACTTACCATATCACCGACTTTATAACTGTCAAAACCTCTTACTGTATCGCTTTTCATAGCTTTTTCTTTAGGTTTTCCAGGTCCATTCATGTTAAGTGGTGAATGGCTGCTGCCTTTCATGTGTCTTAATACCTTGCTTGCTCCCATGTGTGATAAAGCCTTAGGTTCTTGATCAATTACCGGTCCACCATAAGATAAGTCTCTTGACATATTCATAGGAGACTCTTTTTTTCCGTACATTTTAGCAGGTGAAGCTTCTATTTTAGCTTTTAATTCAGGTGGTAAGTTATTTTGTTTTCCAACTAACTCTTTTTCAA
>Ga0233415_10001417_pt1 | contig 10387 bp, 6 predicted proteins | sample Na_anoxic_12_MG_FD_188631 | JGI IMG/M metagenome (GOLD analysis project Ga0233415, IMG submission 188631) | Seawater microbial communities from Saanich Inlet, British Columbia, Canada - Na_anoxic_12_MG | ecosystem: Environmental > Aquatic > Marine > Inlet | place: Canada: British Columbia...
AAGAACACTGATTAATTTATTATTTATTTATTCACATTTATTGTTGTTTTGCATTTTTATAATTTATATTTTAACCTTTATCATTTTTTAATGTAAATGATTTTTACATTAAAATGATTTTTTACATTTTTATTTTTTATTTCTTATCCTTTAAAGAAGATGCCATTGCGTGATTTTCATTCCGTTCATTTTATTACGGGGTGTTTGCGAATGGGTTGTGTTCAAGCATGGATAGATAATGATAAACATACATGTCCGTATTGCCGGACAGATATGAGAAAGGAGGTTAAAATAGTTGAATTTGTTTAAGGTTGGTATTATTGTTAGTTGCTTATTTCTGCTTAAAAGCAGATAAATTACGTTTTCCCTTTATTTTTTGTTTGCGAGTTATTTGCTGTTTCAAATGTTTTGGGTCAATTTCTTTCACCGTTAATGGCGTCTTTTTTGTAATTCTTTTGGTGGGTCTATATACTGGATATGATTTGTTCCCAACATCTTTCCATTCTTCTTTGAACCATCGTGTTAAACCCTGATTTTTTCTTTTTGTTTTCCCACGATATTTTCCACCCATTTCCTTATATAATTTCACAATATATCCGCTTTTATACGCACTTGATTTTTTGTAAGTCTTGTCTGCAATCCTCTTGGCTTTGGCGTATAACTTTTTGTTTATTGGTTCGCTCATTTACTATACTTTATTATTTTTATTGTTTGTTAGATAAAAGCAAACAATAAATTAAAAATTCAACATTCTTTCTAAACATACAATGACTGATTTGTGGCAACGTGTTTCAAAAGAAGCACAGGTATTTCACGCAATTTAGCCATCCATTCCATATTTTCCAGTAATTCCGCGACACATTCTAGTTCGGCAGCAATGCTGGTAATTTTTAAAAGTGCCTTGATAAATTCACCCAAAAAAATACCCCGTTCTTGTATCCGATTTAACACCATTTTACACGCTTCTTCGTTTTCAGCATTGCACCAATCTTCTATTATATCCATCAAATCAAAATGCATTTCATATTCTTCCCCGCTTTCTATTCCAAGTTGTGCTTCTGTTTCTTCATATTCTTCATACAAATGCTTCAATGCACCCACGACTGAACTCACATTGTCGCCAATTATATTCCCATCAGGAACTGACATTTGTTTTAAACTTTCGTTGTCTGAAAGACGAATGGATGTGAAACAACTAAATACAATCGCCATTTGCACCGCAGATAAATTAGTCATTTTTTCGCCTTCATTGCAAAAGAAATCTGCAAAAACAATGCTGGGAAGTTCGTGTATTTTTTGCACTATTTCGCACTTGATGTTTTGTTTTCTCTGGTCTTGTTCTTCTTGTGAATGTAAAATAAAACCGCGATGTTTTAAAAGTTCCAGCACCTTTTGTATTTCATTTTGCATATACGTTTCCATTCCATTTATTTCGCATTCTAATTCATATATTTTTGCATCTTGTTCTTGACTTGCCTTAACGCCATTGATTGCCTTTTTCAATTCAGCTTCACCATATTCGGCATGCAGTGCGTCCAATTCTTTCACAAGATTTTTGCGTTTTTTATTCACACTGCGAGGTAATAATTCCAAACACAAACGATAATGCTCCACAATAGTGTTCGAAATAGACGATACACCGACGTTACCTTGTTCCGCCATAGATTGACGTTTATATTCTTCCAAAGTATGTTTGCATGCGCTCCACCTTTCTTGAAACTCCAATGCGGTCATACTTTTATTCGCATATTCACTCAATTCATTCATTTGTCCCGCCGAATTAAACCATTCCTTTAAAACCAATCCATAATTCAACCGAAACTTGCTTTTTAATTGTTGCGGTGTTCCATTCAACATTGTTTTGTAGTCATGAGCGGAAACTCCCGAAAATAAATTATTCAAATGAATTACATTTCCCACACTATCTATACCCAATCGTCCTGCTCGTCCCGCAGCCTGGGTCATTTCAAAAGAATGCAGCAATCTATGTTGTTTTGATGCACCCTTACCGGCAAATTTACGTACATCGGTAAAAATAGTGGTCTTGACTGGAAGATTAATGCCCACACTCATAGTTTCGGTGCAAAAAAGTAATTTGACAAAACCACGTGCAAACAATAATTCCACCATTTCTTTTAATATCGGCATCAATCCTGCGTGATGAATGGCAATACCCTTTCGCAAAAGAGCAACTAAATTAATATATTCGGGCAATCTCAAATATTCCTCAAAATTCGGCAAACGCTGTCTCAAAAGTGTTTCGCATTCCCGGTCTACGGTATAAGGTATTTTGCTATCAAATTCAAGCAGATTTGTTCCCACTTCTTTGGCACATATTTCCAATTGCTTGCGACTAAACACATAACACAATGCAGGGAGCATATCATTTTCCACCATGTGCTTACATACTTGATTTAACACGTGCCCTCTTTTGGCGTGAGACCGGGATTTTTCAAAAATACCAAGCGTCTTATTAATTGTGGTAAAATTTGTGTCATTAAATATTCCTTTGGCATCTTGGATAACCAAAGGTTTATCAATTACAGCACGAATTTCTTGTTGTGTTGCCTTGTCCTTTATTGTTTTAAAAATACCTGCGGGTGAAGTAATGAAGGCATAATGCGTCAATGGAACCGCCCGATGCATTTTTTTCGCCAAATAGACTATTTGTTGTGTTTTTTCTTGTTCCTGTGTTTGCGTTTGAGTTTGTCTATCATTTTTTACATCATTATATCTGTTTTCAATCCAAAGTGCAAAAGAATTGGGATTGGACAATGTAGCCGAAAGACCGACCACTTGCACATGTTTCGGAAGCATCATGAGCGTATTTTCCCAAACGGTTCCCCGATGCTCGTCGCCAATCATGTGTATCTCATCAAACACCACACACCCCAATTCTTCGGGAATATTCATTTCGAAAGATGTATTTGTTGTTATTGTCATAGAGGTTGGAGATAACGCATTTGACTGCTGTTTTAACGCGATTAATTTATTCAACAATATTTCAGTGGTCATAATCAACACGTCGGCGGCCGGATTGCAACGAATATCACCCGTAATTAAACCGAAAGAAATATGCGGATATTTATGACTGAATTGATAATATTTTTCATTAGATAATGCCTTTATGGGACAGGTATAAATCACCTTTTTCCCCATTTGATGGAAAAAAGACAGAGCAAAATCACCGCCAAATGTTTTTCCTGAACCCGTTGGAGCACACAATAAGACGTGATTGCGAGTAGCAATGGCTTCTACCGCCCATTTTTGAAAATCATGCAGTTTATAAGGGTAGGATGCGTAATATTTTTCATATTCTGGTTCCTGTTCTTGGGGATAAGTCAGCGAACAGAGTTTTACCATTATTCATTTATATATGTGGGTTCTATTTATATTGTTTGTTAGCTAAAAACAAATAATATTTGATGTTCGAAATTAAATTATTTTTTATATTTTTCCCGTTTTAAATTGCATATGGAAGCAAAACACGTAACGATTATTTCTTCCCAAAATAATCCTTTATAGATTTACTTGGTTTTCGAGTTTTTAATAATAGTATTTCTTTTTCTAACTGCTTAATTTTTTCTTCTGCTTGTAAAAGTTTTTCTTGTAATGATTTATTTTCTTTTTCTATTTCTGGTTGATGTGTTGGTTGAATAGTAATATCTTGCATTTGGTCTTTTTGTTTTGTTATTATTTCACTTAGTAAATTACTAAACACATCATCTATAAAAACAACATTTATATCAGATTGTTTAAATATTTCTATAAGTTTATCTTTTGATGTATTAATTGAATTGTATTCTTTAATTAATAAAATGAATTCACCATGAAACATTCTGGAATTTTTATTCACAAAATCCCATGTTTCTTTTACTTCTTCAAATTTTCTACCTCCATATTCCCATACAGAGTTTTTACCTTTAACATACCCTACTTCATCTAACATATCTTGTTTCTCTTTTTCTAAATTATTTAAAGTTAATTCTTTTTGTGTTTTCATTTTTCGCAAAACACACGGATAATCATCGCCCAGCAATGGTTTTAATTCAATATAAATATTAGATAAGGCATATTCATAATCATCATTACCTTCATACTTACAATCACAAATATCTTCTTCTTCTTTTTCATCCCAATTACATTTACATTGTAATTTTGTAAAACTTAAGTCATCAATTATAACATCCCAATTAAATGACCCTTCAAATTCACATCTTGCAGATGAATATGATACGTTTTTTTTATATTTAAATTTTTTATAAATTAAACGCAATAATTTTTCAACATTTTTATTTTCTAAAAATATATTTTGTAACTTATTATGTTCTGGTGTTTTTGAGTTTAAGTTAGTTGTTGTTATTGTTTGATTAACGCAAATGTTATAAATAATTGGAAATTTTTTGAACCATTCTTGTTGCTTACACCATTCCAAATAATTAGTGTCATTTATTAAATTTATAATAGATTGTCCTTTATACTGTCCAAAAGGAACTAATGGTAAAGATTGTGTGTCCATTTTGTTATATTATGTGCTGATTTTGATACTAATAATTATTTATAAAATTTAATTCAATTTTATAAATAAATAGTATATATGCCTCACCAAAAGAGTAGTATATTATAGGCTTGATGTATTTTTATATCATTTTTGAAAAAAATAAACCTGAACCTAAAAATCAATCCTAAAATTTAAACTGCACTGCCTCTGGTGTAGATACGAACCATATTTTATCATTCACGCGCAATTCATTTAATCTTCGCAAACTAAATTCTAACAAAAGACACATCCAAGTTTTGGACTGCTTTTTAGCCACAACCACATCTTTTGAAAATAGTAAATTGTTAGAGGCAGTTGAAAGCCAATCAAGGTCCTTCAAAATATCCTGTGGGGTTGCCTGAAAACAATTTGTGCCTTTCAGCACCTGATTTGCGTCCGTCTTTTTTATTTTCTCCACATTTTTCATTTTAAACACAATGTTTGTTTTGCTATTGTGAAATCCAATAAATCCCACTTTATTTTCCAAAGAAAGACCTCCAATGGTGCGTTTTGTAGCATTAATTTTAAATGTATTATTGCGCGTTGAATTTAATTCATTGTTTAAAGTGTTAGGTAATGCTTCCCAGATTTTCTGGGAATTTAATTGGAAATAAGTTCCATCAACCTGTTCCAAGTCTACCTTCTTTAAAATAGGGTCGGTGATAAAATACACCATTTTCTTCCCACGATAATCAAAAGTAAAAGATTGAATATATTGAATTATTTCCGTGAAAAAAAGCGATGTTTTTATCTTGTTCCTAACATCAAATTCAATATTTTCAATTTTGTTAGTTTGAACGTAATTCATAACCTCCAACTTTTCTTCCATGCTCAACATATCAAACAAATGTCTAATTACCAGTTTCATCCAATCCAGATTAGTGGTTGTTTTAGATGTATCTCCTTGGCTCAGGAACATAATTACCTCTCCCAAAGTATGCATCTCTGTTTTTTTAGCATTACTGGTTGGAACCTGCTGGGACAAAAATTGAATGCGGTCATATTTTTCAAACAACGCAATAAACAACTCTTGGTCTTTTTCTATGGGTTCTTTTTCACCAATTTTGTCAATTCCAACAGATTTTACACTCATTAATTGCTGTTTTCTCGGAACCTGTTTCTGCGTTTCAATCGGCACAATATTTTTCACCGCAATAACATCATAATTTATATTCAATTTCATACTTCGGTCTTGGATAGACAGGTTTTTCACATTTATTTCCTTGGGTTGATACAAATAGTAATCTCCAATATTAACCATGGTTCCGTGCCGTCCATACTTATCTACAAGAACCATTTCATTATCCATAATATAAGTAAGGGCTAAATCAATCAAATGCACCGGAAATGTTTGATGCGAATTATTCACAAAGGCAATTAAATCCCTTTTTTCGTAAAAAAATCGGTCTTGAAACAACATCAAAACAAGGGCAACAATTTTGCCAATGTTAGTTTGCGAAAAATGGACGTTGTATGTCGTATCATTTATTTTGGCTGTCTTTAATTGCTGTGGACTACATTCGTATTCACATGTATCCATATAATCACATGATGCACTATGCGGTTTATCTCCCACGGCATAATCGCGAACTATTTGTCCGTCTGGCAACCGAATAGTTATTTTTTGGTCGGAAAAATTATCTTCGGTAAAATTAGTCTGTGCGTTGTTTAAAATACAATCAACCGCATTCTGCTTTATTACACGAGCAACCTTTCCAATATCAATAGCCTTCTTTTCTGCGTGACGATATTGGTATAAATCCATCGCTTCTTCATTCGGTCGGTCAGTAAGCATGGAAGCATGCAAAAATATCTCCACATTCCGTTTATCAAAAGGCAACCTGCGATGACTGAAATTGCGAACCCCGCGACCCACAATTTGTTCGATGCGATTTAAATTGAACCACGGGTCTAAAATATGAATTTGACGCACCATTTGCAAGTCAATTCCCTCAGAACCGGAATCCGAAATCAAAACCACCTTTATTTTGTCTCCATTTATATTGTCTGCGTGATTGAGTTTATTAATTATCTTAAAATCAGGTGTCAAAAGTGGCGTTCCAGTAATCATTATATAACTATATGGCGACTTTTTACGGCTTTGACCCGTCTTTTTCATTAAATTACCGCGACTGGATGCATTATTAAAGCCCATTTCTTCCAACACAAGAGCCATTGGCACAATTCCAGAGAAAATATATTTTGAATAAATGAGAACAATACCTTCTACTCCCTCATCCAGAATAGACCCAATTGCGTGCATTTTTGAACTATATTCTTTCAAATTATCCAACTGAAAGATTTTTGGTTGTTGAGGTTTATATTCAAAATTACCAATTTCTACATTGGTGCGCGTATAATTCATGATTTTTCGCAAACCATTTTCACCAATATTATCAATATTTCCGTCTTGTTTCACTGCATCTGCAAGGATTTTTTTGCTTATATATTTTTTAATATATGCTTGGTCTTTCTTTTCATCTTTATCATATTCCATTTCTTCATACTCATCTCTTCCATTTTTGGGTTTATCATCATCATCTATGATTTGTTGCGCATCTTTTGTCGCATCAAACTCAATGAATAATTCCTGCTCTTCTTCTTTATCATCCACATCCGCATCCGCATCCGCATCCGCATCCGCAATCGCATCCACATCATCAATATCAGAGTCGGCATCATAAAATAGTTCGTCTTGTTTCGCTGTTGGGTAAGCAATAATAGAACACTGAATGCATTTGGAAATTGTATCAATGGTATAAATTGTTTTCTTATAAAACAACTGATGATTAATAATTTTCCTATATGTCGCCATTTGTTCGCCCTCCATGTTAGTTAAGTAAGGTTTCAAATATATTTTCGGGTCGCCAATAATCACACCATTTGGTTTATGTGTTGGGTAAGCAATGTAAGGAAAAGTATGTCGCGGAGCAAAAATATTCGGGTAAATGCGAAAGGGGAATGTGTATGGGTTTTCACCGCGCACATAGGATATATATCCTCTCATCTTTCGCATCAGCAACTCTTTTCCTCCACGTTTGAATTCCCCATTGTCATTAAACACATCGCCAATCGTAATTATTCCTCTTTTGTCATTTACATTCAGTAAATTTACCAACCATATAATTTCAGTATAATGATTAAACATCGGCGTTGCCGTCAAAAGAAGCAATTGAGTATTTTGCGAGTTTTGAAGCATATTAATCAAGTTCTCTGAAATAGAAGAACCCTGCTTACGAATATTATGAATTTCATCAATTACAATCAAACGATTATTAAAAAATACACTTTTCGCATCTCCGTCCTTGACCGATTTAATTTTACTTTCAATCAAATTGGAAAATTTTTCATATCCCATAAATAAATAAGACCCAGCAATCACCTTCTTTATTTCTTTTTCAACGTAGTCCTTAATATCGCGTTCAGTTCCCTGATAAGGGACGCGTCCAGGATTAATTTCATTCAACAATTCATTTCCCACACACCCGTCATAACTGCACACGCCACTTTTACTGACTTTCAGTTTAGAACGATTAAATAACTGCAATTGAAAATTCTCCTGAACAAAGGGACTGGCTACAATGTATATTTTAGACAAAGGAATATTCATTCGTTTCATGTATTGACGCCTTTCTTCGCATACTCCTATCGCCGAACACGTTTTTCCCGACCCCAGACCATGATACAAAAGAAGACTATTGTAAGGAGTATAAAACGACAAAAAATTCTTGACAAATATTTGATGCGGTGCTAACTCAAATGACTTTTCCGCCAACTCATCCGCATAAGTAGGAATGTCTAAAATTGCTCCGTCATATTGTGTGTCATAAAACTCACGTTTATCGGCAATCTTGCGATTAAAATCCGCGTCGTCCAAGTGCGGGTATAGATGAGCTTCTTTTATATCCTTACCTTCTTTTTTTATCGCCGTTTGGTTGTCTAACTCGTGTTTATTTAATAATTTGTTAGTTTTAGCATCCATTGAAACTAAATCTCACAAACAAAAATTGACTGCAACTTATATTATTTTTATATTATATTTTTGATACATTTATTGTAATTTTTGATACATTGTAAATTATAGATAAAATATAATGTAATATAAATGCGAAGCCATCACGGCAAATATTCTCATTCTTTAAAAAATAAAAATGGTTTTCAATCTGCTCGTCCTAACAAAATGAAAAATAGAAACAAAAAATACACGAAAAAATATGCGAAAAAACGCACAAAAAAATATCACCGAAAGTCTTGGAAAGGGGGCAGGTCTCACAATTTCAAACATCTCAATTGCCATCCTTCTTCCAAAACATCACGTGCAACTAAAACCACGTGTTATGATAAAAATCAACTCAAATATCTCCAAACTATTTGGAACGTCAAACATCCTAAGGACCAAATACCGACACCCGCATCACCTACCCAAATATGGAACACGCTTAAACGAAAATATCAAAAGGAATGCGATGATGAAAAATGCTGGATAAACAAACTGAAAACCGAAGGCGGTAATCCCGCACTTTTACGCAAAACTCAGCCTAATACCACCGCCGCCACCCCCAGTTTGACCAATTCTTTTGCCCCTAATGCACCCAAAGAATGGAAAAAATCACCGAATGCGTGGTTATCAAGCGACGATATTATTAAAGTGATGAAACAATATGAAACAACCTATAAATGTTTTGAATTCATTGGACCTTCCCCCATTGACTTTGATACACGTATTACAGACCCTGCTTATAAAGAAAATGAAGACGATAACTGCGTGTGGGAAGAATTGTGTAATTTTAGTGTAAAACAGCAGTTGGAAAAGGGCAAAACAAAAATTGGTGTTATTTTTAATACAGACCCACACTATAAATCAGGAGAACACTGGATTTCACTTTTTATCAACATTAAAAAAGGCAAGATTTTCTTTTTTGATAGCGTGGGAAATAAAGCACCCAAGGAAATTATGGTGTTGGTGGATAGAATTATAAAACAAGGACTGAACCAAAATCCCCCCATACATTTTACTTTCGACCAAAATTATCCAGTGGAACATCAATATAGCAATACCGAATGTGGCGTTTATTCGCTCTACTTTATCGTGCATATGTTGGAGGATAAACTTACAGGAGGATACTTAAAAAATCATATTTTAACAGACAAATATATAGAAAAATACAGGAAAATCTTTTTTAATTGATGTGTTTGTTAGGAACGATTATATATTTGTATATAAACTCAATCAATCATTTTTTATTCATGTTTCACACTGCCGTAAAATTCATTCTTAAAGATTTTTTCAGTTTTACTTATTTTGGCTTTACAAGCCTCAATTAAACTACATTCTTCTTCCGACAAATGGTCTTGATAATAATATTGGACGTTTGATAATTCCATTATCCACGAAGTGCATTTATTTGGCATCATTATCATAAATTCAAAGTGTGATGAAACTAATTCAATCGGTGTTTTATTAATATAATCAAATAATACCGACATATTGGCAACATTTTGCATAAATGTTTCTTTGGTCGCATCCAAAGAATAAGTTTCATTTACTTTGGATATGTATATACTTGTAATTTTGCAGAATTCTTTCTGGGTTTTGGGAGGTTCTGTACCCAATATTTTTTCTTCTTTGGATGCATTGGTTATACTTCCCGAACGGAGTTTCATATTGTGATTAATTGATTGTTTCGCTGTAAATAAAGTAATAAATATTTTTATTTTCATTTTTTTTTATTAAATTTAAAAATGAAAAATTATTTACACAAAATGAATGAGTGTAATAAATTATTTATAATAAAATAAATAATAAAATGGAACATCCTATATTTCAAGCCTGCGAAAAAGGAAATT
>Ga0233415_10001418_pt1 | contig 10384 bp, 11 predicted proteins | sample Na_anoxic_12_MG_FD_188631 | JGI IMG/M metagenome (GOLD analysis project Ga0233415, IMG submission 188631) | Seawater microbial communities from Saanich Inlet, British Columbia, Canada - Na_anoxic_12_MG | ecosystem: Environmental > Aquatic > Marine > Inlet | place: Canada: British Columbia...
GCACCACCTGCTGACTTTACTGAAGTATAGGATTGCAATATGAAAAAACAGGAAATTGACCTTATTCTTACCAGAATGCTTGATGCCCACAAGAGTGTTTCCGATCTTAACCTTACAGTTGGAAAGCCGTTTCAGGTGGAAAGCGACGGAGAGTTAGTCAGCGTTAAAATGAGGCCCACTTTAAAGGAACTGACACCGTTTCAAACAGAAATCTTCGCACTTAACCTTATTAATAATGATCGCCGCCTTACAGAGAATCTTTTATCCCAGGGATCATGTGATTTGTCGTACAGCCTTCCCGGTAAAGCACGATTCAGAGTTAACGCTTTTTCCCAGTCCGGCTATCATTCTATAATCCTGCGAAAACTGGAATCTAAAATACCGACCATTGAAGAGTTGAACCTTCCTGATGCCATGTACAAGATCTCTCAGGAAAGAAATGGCATTGTTTTTATAACAGGTGCCACCGGATCCGGAAAAACAACCTCTCTTGCAGCAATCTTAAATGAAATAAACGAAAATAAGTCAGTTCACGTCGTGACCCTTGAAGACCCTGTTGAATATCAACATCCCCATAAAAAATCCACCTTCAACCAAAGAGAGCTCGGTATCGATTTTGATACCTATGCCAGTGGCCTCAGAGCCGCTCTCAGGCAGGCACCAAAGGTAATTCTGGTGGGCGAGATGCGTGACAGGGAGACAGTAGAAATCGGGTTGAATGCTGCTGAGACAGGGCATCTTGTCCTGACAACCCTTCATACCATTGATGCCGGATCGACCATTAACCGTATCCTCGGTATGTTCCACATCGAAGAGGAGCACCAGGCGAGAATTCGCCTTTCCGATTCTGTCAGGTGGGTTGTGAGCCAGAGGCTGCTTCCAAAAATCGGCGGCGGTCGTGTGGCAACATTTGAAATCATGGGGGCAAACCTGCGCGTTCAGGATGCTATTCTTAATGGTGAGTCGGAAGGGAAGACATTTTATAATATTATGCAGGATGGCTCTGCTTTTGGCATGACAACATTCGACAATCATATTATCGGTTTGTATGAGCAGGGTCTTATCACTCGGGATATGGCAATATCCTTTTCCTCCCGTAAGGGAGTTGTGGGACGCGGAATTGATTCAATAGATAGCGCCCGTGGCAAAACCACCACTATGGAAAAACCTAAAGTTGACTGGAATTATTCAAGAAAGTTACCTAAGTAAATCAAAAAGGAGGTTTGCGGTAATCTCTTATGGATATCATATGCGAAAAATGCCAAAGTAAGTTCGCAATACCTGATGAAAAAATTCCAGACGGCAAGGTAATATCCACACCATGCCCCAAATGTAAAAATGTTCTTTACATAGATTCTGCTCAAAAGCAGGGGGCTCATGATAGTCAAGAATTCTACACAGACACTTCGGATGGTGGTGAAAAACCCTTTGACTTTATCGAGGAAGAAGGGAGCACAGCCCTTGTCTGCGAACAGGACCCCGATATTAGGAAAAAGATAATAAATGCGCTTGATATAATGGAATATCATATCACTGTTGCGGAAAGCGGCAGGGATGCGTTAAAAAAGATGCGATACCACGTTTATGATCTTATTGTAATTAACGAAACCTTCAACTCCGACAGCCCTGACTCAAACATGGTGATGTTATACCTTGAGCGTCTCCCCATGTCTATGCGCAGGAATACTTTTGTGATAATGATAAGCACCAGAATTCACACCATGGATCTTATGCTGGCATTCAGGTACAGTGTCCACATTATATTAAATTCAAAAAATATTGATGATTTCGGTAAGATTGTAAGCCGGGGATTAACCGACAATGAACTATTTTACCAGGTATTCAATGAGTCTCTTAAGACCATAAAGCGTATGTGACAAACGTTTTACGGTGATAACACATGGAAAATATACAACCATATACATGTAGCGAGTATAGACAGGAAATGGTGCTTCTCGGTCTTAAAAATCGTTTATCCAATGAAAATCTGTCTAATGAAGAAAAGCGGAACCTTGTCGAAGAGATAAAAAAACTGGAAGTGGTTATGTGTATGGATTAAACCTGACAGTCTCGTAAAACGTCCAACTTCTGCGTTGTGCTGCATTTCGTAATCATTCAACGTACGAAAAGTACGCCTCATGATTACAAAATTTGCACGCCTTGAATTTGAACTTTTTACGAGACTGTCAAAATTGGACTTCTTACGGATTCATCAAACCCCTTGCCCCCATATCTCGCAGCCTTCCGGCTTTTATTAGATATCGTTAAGTGGCATACTGATTGAATAGTCTTAAAGGAAAGGTACAGTTGTTGAATGCAAAGATTACCCCCGTTTCTAATGACCTTTTTCTTATCACCCTTCCCCCTCCGATACCGGGATTTGATGATTTTATCGGATGCTGGCTATACAGAGGAAATATATCATTTATCATCGATCCCGGACCATCCGTAACTTCAAAGGCTCTGGCAAGAGCTTTAGAAGAGCTTAAAATCAGCCGCCTCGATTATATCTTCCTTACACATATTCATATAGATCACGCAGGTGGTGTTGGAGATATTGCCGCACATTTCCCTGAATCCCCCATTATCTGTCATAAAACCGGAATACCACACCTTGTCGATCCTTCCCGCTTATGGGAAGGTTCAGTAAAAACCCTTGGAGAGACGGCAAAAGCCTATGGTCCGATTAAACCTGTCTCTTCTGACCGCTTGATACAGGCCGATGAATTCAACTCTGACCTTATATCGCCTGTCTTCACTCCAGGGCATTCCCCCCACCATGTCAGCTACCTGACAGAAAAATACCTGTTTGCCGGTGAAGCCGGAGGAGTATTCCTGTCCCTTGATTCCGGCCGTGAATATCTGCGTCCCGCAACTCCCCCCAAATTTTTTCTTGAAATATCTACTGACAGCATTGATGCTCTGATAGATAAAAATCCGATGAGCATATGTTACGCCCATCACGGGATCAAAGAAAATGCTGTGGAAATGCTAAATAGACATCGAAACCAGCTTCTGCTGTGGAAAGAGATTATCAAAAAAGAAATCCGAAATAACAATGACGACTTTTTTACGTCCTGCTTTAACAGGCTTTTAAAAGAAGATCCCCTTCTGGCCGGGTTTTCCCATATGAGCCAACCTGTGCAGAAAAGGGAACAGGAGTTTATTATAAACAGCATAAAAGGATATGAAGGGTATTTAAGATCTGTTTAAATGCAACCTTAAAAAGATAATAAATTGATAGAAAATAGCAACTATGCCTTCGAACAAAAAACAACCTATTGCCAAAGATATCATAAAAAAAGCAAAGGAGCTCGGAGCTTCGCTGGCTGGAATAGTTCCTGCTGCGTCCATCAGAAATTCACCTTCTCACCAGGCATACAGAAAGATTCAATGGCCAAGTGAAGCCAATTCAGTAGTTGTACTGGCCTTAATGCATGATCACACCGACCCACGTCTTGATTGGTGGGATGGAGAACAGGGAACCCCGGGAAATCGCATACTTATAAATATAGGAAAAGATCTGGCCAGGTGGTTGGCACAGGAGTATGGCATAACTGCTCGCGACTTAGCCTATCAAGTATATGAAGGAGGCATATTCCTAAAGGACGCGGCAGCATTGGCAGGATTGGGTGCCATAGGAAAGAATAACCTCCTGATCACACCAGACTTTGGCCCCAGGGTTCGCCTCCGGGCTCTTATAATCGATGCAGATGTGGAACCTACCGGCCCCATAGACTTCGCCCCATGTGAAACATGTGATATGCCATGCATGCGGGTTTGCCCGCAAGGGGCTTTCCAAAGTGGTTCTTATGATCGTTCCTTATGTAATGAGCAAATGGAACAAGACAAAGAAAATGGTCTACCCTCCAAAGAGGCTGATTATATTAATTCTGCCGGCATTTTAATAAAATATTGCAGGATCTGTGAGTTTGTATGTCCTGTTGCCAGGGAAGAAGGAGGAACTATTGTGTCAAAGGCCTGAAACCTGATTCAGATAACGAAAAAGTATCTTTGATGATTTTACGCCCTTTCCTGCTTCATATTCATTGCGTGCGTTTCTTGCAAGCTGCGTCAGGCGCTGTCTTTCTGCATCAGGACAGTTGGTTAGAATCTCTTCAATAAGCACTCTGTTTCCTTCCTTAAGTTCATCCCGCCATTTTTCAATCTTTTTAAAGGCAAGGATCTTTTGATGGTCACCGAGCCTGATATTTTCAAGAGCATTCTGTATGGGTTCAGGGTCGATATCACGCATGAGTGTGCCGATGTATTGCAATTGCCTGCGCCTTGCTCCGTGACTTTTTGTTTTTCCGGCAACGATAACAGCATTACGCAGATCATCTGAAATGTCTATACTTTCAAGCTGTTCAGACGACAGAGCTACAAGCTGTTCGCCAAGCTTCTGCAAGGCCCTGGCTTCATTTTTCTTTTGCGTTCTGCTTTTACGATCACCATTCATTTTCCAAGTCCGTTCGCTTCAATTCACCTTAACGTTGCAACATTGAGGTTCAGTACATCTCGTACTTAACCAGTCTGCCGTCAAGCCCGCCTGCCTTGATCGGTTTTTTCCATGATGCTTTCAGACCGATTCTTTTTATATACCTGCGTTCCCCGAAGTAAATATAAGCAGTTGAACCTTTGCATTTCTGTTTAAGAAAATCACCGAGATCTTTGTAAAACGCTTCAAGGTCCTCATCTTCCCCCATTCGAATGCCATAAGGAGGGTTTGCTACAATTACCTGCTCCTCAATGGCAGGTAATTCTCTGAAGTCAGCCCTTTCAAGTCTTACATTCTTTCCGTAATTAAGCCCCATTATGTTTATCCTCGCCGCATCGACAGCTTCTTCGGACAGGTCACTGCCTGCAATCAGCCCTAGCGGCAGCTCCCGGATGGTTGCGTCGGCCTCTTTTTTAACCTGCTTCCAGATAGAACCGTCAAAGTCAGGCAGAAATTCAAAACCGAATTTGTTTCTAAAAATGCCCGAAGGAATGTTGCAGTACCGCATGAGCGCTTCGCACAATAGTGTTCCCGAACCGCACATAGGATCATATAAAGGGAGAGACCCGTTCCATTCTGCAAATCGGATAATCGCTGCCGCGACAGTTTCCTGCATGGGCGCTAATACTGTCTCCTCTCTGTATCCTCTCCTGTGAAGCGCGCCTCCCGACGTGTCGAGGCTTATTTCTGCCTTGTTATGCCTGATATGAAGATTTAGCAGAATATCAGGATTCCTGATAGACACATCAGGGCGCTTACCGGTTTTTTCCTTGAAATAATCCGCAACAGCATCTTTGAGGCGAAGAGATGCGTATTTCGAATGTGAAATATTACTGTCGGAAACAGTTCCCATTACTGCAAATGTACTGTCTTTGGCAAATAAATCTTCCCACTGTATCTGTTTTGCCTTCTTGTACAATGTGTCGGTATCATGACAATTAAATGATATCAACGGCGCAAGGCACCGTGAAGCAAGCCTTGTCAAATAATTAATTCGATACAGGGTTGATTTGTCCGATCTGAAATGAATTCCGCGAAACTCCGGAACAATGTCTTCGGCACCAAGTTCGGCCAGCTCTTCTGCACCTGCTTCTTCTACACCTTCAGCTATCTTAACAAAATAACGGGAATCCCGCTGATACTTATATTCTGCCACTTACTGTTTATCTCCTCTACATTTTGAAACTGCCTCTGACAATATAAACTTATACCCCAATTGAGCGTAACCGCTCAATGTCAATAGTCAGTCGTCCGTTGTCAGTTGCTTCAGGAATAAGAATATGTTTTCACATTTTATATTTCTTCCTTAGTAGAGATATAAAATTGATTGTTTTAGTTCCGCAACCCACAACTGGCAACAATCGACGGACGGCCCTAATCGAGTTTTAGCTCGATTGGGGTTATAAACTGAGCTACTTCCCTACCCCCCTTAGTGGTTTATTACCGCCCGTTCGGCGGCGCGCAGAGCGCCTTCGAGATAACCGCCGTATTGGTTGGCGGTTTCCGTGCCGGCAAAATGGATGATACCGTCCCAAATAGAGGTTTGACCTGCCGGGAGGTGATAGAGGGGGTGTTCGTACATTGGTGGCTGGTCAAACTGGGTAGCGGTAAATCGTTCACGAGCCCAATCCTTGTAGAAGAAGATCGTCGGCTGCGCCGCCGGTTTGCCGTAGATGATTGCAAGCTGGGAGAGAATCGCCTCGGTGAGGAGTTGTTGATGATTGCGTTGCACAGCCGGAATGCCGACAAAGCCGGTCAGTCCATAGGGTCCCTGGCTGTTGTTAGATCCGTCATGTATCTCTCCCAGCGGACCGCTCTGGCTGAAAGCCTGGCCTGATAGACCCGTTTGCCGCCAGAAAGGTTCTTCGTAAAGAGCGCAAAATTTCGCCTGCCCCGCCATCCAGGTACCGATTTTCAGCATTGCCTGGGTTAAATTATAAGACAGATCAGGGTTAAAGAAAATGGTGGCTGCGGCAAGGCGCGGCGGCAGGGCGAGGATTACCTTGTCGGTACTGAACCGGGTCCAGGGGTCTTTCTCCAATTCGCCGACGCTGACCATAGCACCGGCGAGCTTTTTTTCGATCTTACAGACCGGGTGATTGAACTTGATGGCGTTTTCGGGAATATCCTCACAGAGTTTTGTGATCAGTGCCATCATGCCGCCGGAAAGCCGCCAGGAGAGGGGTTCCATGGCGTAACCGCTGACAGTCTGGATGGATCCATTGGGACTTTGAAAACGGCCCATACCCTCTTCAAACTGGCGATAACCCCTGAGGCCCAAGGCTTGAATAAGGTGCGCCATTTTCAAGTGAATCACGGGCCAGTACCAGGAGGGGCCGAGATCGGAGAAAAATTCTTGATGTTCAGGGCTTAAAATCCTGCCGCCGATACGCTCACGGGCTTCGAGAACGACAAAAGGTTTATTTCTTTGGGACAGCAGGTAGGCGGCATAGATACCGCTGAGGCCGCCTCCGATAATAATGGTATCAACTGTTTCCGTGGGCATGGCAATGTTCCATTACGATCTTTTACGGCTTCGTAAAAGCTCCACCTTCTTCGTTGCGTAATTTTCTTTAATCCATGGTGACATGTTCATTCATTTCCGATAGGTTAATCTCCGTTTCGCCTGTCTTATCAAATTTTAAAGCGCGATTTTGAAAATCCTTTGCGTCAATTTTTTCCTTAATCCATTTGCCCCAGTTTTCTCTTTGAGACGAGATAATCGTATCAAAATTCTTAGATTGATCAAACCGGGATAAGGCATCATCCTTTATCCAGACACAATAATTACTCTTTTTCATACCGCTTTCGGAAACCACAAAAAAATATCGAAACGTTGTACTTCCGGGTTTTAATCCTTCTTTAATCTCATAATTTTTATATGTCCATTTTTTCTGCATCTTTACCTCCGTTTAATGATAGATTATCAAATTGATTAGAAGTATCTTCTTAATATTGAAAGTATAAGCATTAAATAAATTAAACAAAGGGTGTATATATAAAAAGATTCGCATAAATACAGGTGTTTTCGCCCATACTATAACAGATATATATAATAAAGTCCGGTGAAAAAATTTCTATTGGACGAGAAGATGATCACACGATTACCTGAAATGTTTTTAAGTCCCGTGCACGTTCACGGTAAAATGGTGTTGTTAGAAGTGGTTTCTAAACTGGCTGTATTTTCTGATCCATATTTTGCCTATACGTAAAGAAGGTGACAAAATGCATGAAAGATTCTATAGTGAGATAAAAACAATATGATAAGGAGTTAAAATGTTCGCAAACCCAACACTTGAAATTTTTTCCGATTATATATGACCCTGGTGCTATTTCATTACCGGGAGTATTGAACAGCTAAAGAAAAAATATGCCATTGAAATAAAATGGCGTGCATTTCCCCTTCATCCGGACACCCCAAAAGAGGGGCTCACCCTTGAACAGCTTTTTGCCGGTTCACCGGTGGATATTGATCTCATGATGCAGAATTTGAAAAAAACATCGGCAGAGCTTGGTTTGCCGCTGGGTAATCGGCAGAGGACCTATAACAGCCGCCTGGCCCAGGAGCTGGGAAAATGGGCTGAAACAAAGAATGCCGGGGATGCATTTCATGCAGAGGCATTTAAGGTTTATTTTGTAGACGGGAAGAACATTGCTAAATTGCCGGTTCTCCTCGACTTGGCAGAATTTGCAGGGCTTAACCGGGAAGAAGCCAAATCTGTTATTTTAAATCGGACGTTTAAAAAGGCGGTGGACGAGGACTGGTCTCTCTCTTGGAAAAATGGCATCAAGGCAGTACCGACTTTTATCATGATTAATGATCAACTGGTTGGTGCGCAAAGTTACAGCACCCTGGAGAGATTGTTAATTTCAAATGGGGTGAAAAAGAGATAATGAGTGGAAAAAAATGATGGGAACGATTCACTATTCAAGAGCTTACAACTAAAAGCCAAGAGCTACCACATTCGATTATGGACTTGCGCAATGAAGGAAAAGATTACATCCGGAATTAATAGAGATAAAAGCCGGTTTAAGGCCGGGCTCCCATATGTTCTGCTGGTGATCGCGCCGCTATGCTGGGCCGGCAATATGGTACTGGCACGTGGTGTGGCTGAGATCATTCCCCCTGTCAGCCTCGCGTTCTGGAGATGGACCATTGCCTTTATCATCCTGCTCCCTCTTGTCTGGAAATACGCGAAACAGGATTGGGGTCTTATGATCTTACATTGGAAAATGATGATATTTTTGTCCCTGACCGGAATCAGTCTTTTTAACGTACTCCTTTATACCGCGTTTCACACAACCACGGCCATTAACGGCGCTTTGATCCAGGCGGCCATGCCGGCTACGATCATTCTGATATCCGTCATGTTCTTCAATGACAAAATCAACCGGATCCAGGTGGCGGGTGTCAGCCTTTGTGTAATCGGGGCTGCCCTGGTGGTATTGCGCGGAAAATTTTCTAATTTTCTGAGTCTGTCTTTTACACAGGGTGACCTGTTAATGATCATTGCTGTAATTTTTTACGCGCTCTATTCCGCCTGCCTGCGTAAAAGGCCTAAAATACATCCGCTGAGTTTCCTGGTATATACATTCGGTATCGGGGCGCTCTTCTTATTACCTTTTTATCTTGTGGAAATGATATATATTGACGCGTATAAAATGAATATAAATTTTGTTTTCAGCATATTATATGTTGCAATATTTCCATCGATTGTGGCTTATTTCAGCTGGAACCGGGGTGTAGAGATGATTGGAGCAAATCGTGGAGGGTTGTTTATTAATCTGATTCCTGTATTTGCATCATTAATGGCAATTATCTTGCTCAATGAATCATTGATGATATTCCATGTCGTCGGAATGGTACTGATCTTCACGGGTATGATTTTGTTTAACCGCTATTCAACAGGGTAGATGACCTTTTTTACGACGCCATCAAGTTTAGCATTGTTACATACAAGAGCTTTTGATATAGAACTTTTCAAATTACTTCTATTTTTGAAATTCTCAATGGGCCTTCCTCATAACGTGCATATTGAACACGTTCGTCGATATTGCCCTGAAGGATCTTATGGGCAAAGATAAATTTAACAACGATAAAGACCCTCACCGGTGGATGATTTTTTTTACAATCTGTATTGTATACTTTTTTGTATATTTCCATCGTGTTTCAACATCTGTTATTGTATCAGATCTGCTTAAAGCGTTTCATACAAACGCATCGGCTCTGGGTTTCATGTCTTCCATGTATTTTTATCTCTACGCTTTTGAACAGCCGCTCGTGGGATATCTGTCGGACAGAATCGGGCCGCGGCGGGTTATCGCTTACTGGTCTTTGGTGGCTGTGGCCGGGTGCTTTCTTTTCGGAATGGCACCGGGCATCGGCTGGGCATCCATAGCAAGAGCGTTGATCGGCATCGGTGTCGGTGGGGTGTACATACCGGCAATAAAAGCCTTTTCCCTTTGGTTCAGGAAAAAAGAGTTTGCCACTATGATCGGCCTGTTAATGTCCGTGGGGAATTTTGGTGCCCTGATCGCCACCACGCCCCTGGCATGGGCATCGGAAACCTTGGGCTGGCGGTCGACATTTTTTTTAATTGGCGGGATTACTCTTTTATTTGCGTTTGTTGTACTGATGTTCACCCGGGACCATGAATCTTTGAATCACCCGATTGAAGAAGAATCGGATTCAGTCAATTTGAATCGGCCCGGGACAAAGACACAGATTGGCCGGATACTTGCTTCCGGTCAATTCTGGATCATCGCAATGATTTTTTTTGGTATTTACGGCACGCTTGTTACTCTGCAGGGACTCTGGGCCACACCGTTTCTCATGGCAGTATTGGGTGTTGATCGTATCCTTGCCAGCAAACTGAATATGCTGAT
>Ga0233415_10001419_pt1 | contig 10382 bp, 7 predicted proteins | sample Na_anoxic_12_MG_FD_188631 | JGI IMG/M metagenome (GOLD analysis project Ga0233415, IMG submission 188631) | Seawater microbial communities from Saanich Inlet, British Columbia, Canada - Na_anoxic_12_MG | ecosystem: Environmental > Aquatic > Marine > Inlet | place: Canada: British Columbia...
TCCATATTACTTTCATTTTGCATATTTTCAATTATTGATTTACTTTCTAATAAATTTAATTCTGGTATTAAACATCTATCTAATTTTTTTATTTGATTATTCATAAATTTACCTTGATCTAAATAATTGTTTTCTATAAATTGATTATTATTCATATTATTCATATTATTCATATTTTCAGTAATATAAAATAACAATAGAAAATAATAAATAATAAATAATAAATAATTTTATTTTTTATTATTCTATTTTACACCTTTGAAATATTATGTTGTTCATTATCTACACTAGAAAAAAAAACCATATATCCATAAAAATATATTAACTATAATATATGAAAAAAATAATACAATTACTATACTAATTACTATGCTTTTTGCATCTAATCCTAATGTTTTAAAAAAATAAAAAAGTATTAATATTCCAATTACCATAATAAAAATATATTTCATTTGATGTCTGTACCATTCTAATTGATTATCAAAAAACTCTTCTGAGGTTACAACATTATCATTTAATCCTTTATTTTTGCACATTAATTTTTTATTTTGCATTTTTAATTTATTTATTTGCATATTCATTTTTTGTATTTTATTTTTTTTATTGTCTATTTCAGAAATAATCTTTGGCCTAACATTTAAACTAGAACTATTTATTTGTTCTAATTTACTTAATGCATTTTGGACATCATTTTGATAATTTGGATTTGCTGGATATTCAAATAATAAATTTTTTTTATTTGTAAGTTCATCTAAATTTAAATAAAATTTACCATTATAATCATTTATTATTTCTTCAAATTCTGTGTAATTCATTTATATAATATATATAAAATAATCTATTAAGAACAATATCTATAATATTCACTAATAATTGCTGTTTTACTTGGTCTTAATATTTTACATATTTGTCCTGGTCTCATTCCTATTGCTTGTGCAACAGGATCAAATCTAGAAATCTGAGGAAAGTCCTTGTTGTCTTTTATGTTAAATTTTAAATTTACTTTTTTAGCTTCTTCTTCTGACAAAATGACATGTTGAGGAACATAATCATGTTTTAAAATATTAAATTGTAATCTTTTTATATTAAAAATAATAATAAATATTCCTTCTTGTTCCCATATTTGATTTATAATATTTAATAATGGATCATTTGGTTCTTGTTTAATAACAATAATTAATATATCATCTTTTGTTAATACTTGTTCTAAATTAAATAAATCATCTATGTAGTCATTTATGTGATCTCGTGGTAATGTTTTAGCCATGTGATATTTTACATATACTTTTTTCCCTTTTTCATTATTTCCTTTTTCATTATTTCCTTTTTCATTATTTCCTTTTTTTTCATTTAATAACATATCTAATTGTGAATTTTTATACATAATATGTACTTCATTAATACTAAATTCTTCATAATCTGTTGTTTCAAAATTTTGATTTTGTAAATATTCTAATAAAATTTGTCTTGATTTAAATATTACTGAAACTTCTGACGATTGTGACATTACTTATATTACAATTTTATTTTTATTTTATTTTAATATCAATTTTATTATTAAAATACAATAATTATTTATTCCATGTTATTTTTTCAAAATCGAATTGTTTTAATTGGTTCATTTTTTTCTTCTCCATTCTTTTCTTCTTTATTCTTTTCTTCATTTGATAAATCTTCATTTATTATTAATTCAATTCCATCCTCCCTTTTTGAATGTTTTTCATTATCAATATTATCAATATTTTGAAGTATATTTTTATTTATTTCCAAAGAAGGTGTAGTATCTATCTCAATTTCTACATTTTCCATTTCTGTATTAGATAATTTTGTTTTATTACCTGGTGGCATATACAGTAGTGGTTTTTCTGAATCTAATACAATTATTTGTCCTCCATTTTGTGTATTTTCTGAATCTGGTGTTTGAGGCAAAACATATCCTGGACTATTAGTAACAATTGAAGGACTATTAGGATTTGATGGAGGTGTATAAGGAGGAGTATCAGGAGGACTAGTAATTGGAAAAGGAGGACTATTCGGTGCAAAAACTGAACTTACTGATGGTGGTGTTTGAGGTCCTAATGCAATACTTGTAGGACTATTATCATTTAATGGAGGAGTATCAGGAGGAGTATGTGGAATAAATGGTGGACCATCTATTGTATCTATTGTATCTATTGTATCTATTGTATCTATTGTATCTGGTGGTGAAACTATTTCACTTTCAACAACAGGCTTTCCAATATTATTTTGTTTAATTAAATCAAGTGCTTTACTCCAATTATTAGGTTCTTGCATTTTATTTAGTTGTTCTATCATTTCATTAATTGGTATGGGTGTATTATCATTATAAGTCAATAATGAACTGTTCCATTTATTAGGAAATCGATTTGGTAAATTACCATCATTTTCCCCTACAAACCAATACTCAGACGGTTCCCCATTTGCATCTATAATTAATGATTTATAAGCTTCTCCTCTTTCTTCATCAAAACTGTAATACATCCAACCAAATACTTCGGGTTCTTGTGGTTTTGATAATTCTTGTTGAATTGTTTCATCTTTTGGCATTTCAAATGGTTTATTATCTGGTATAGGTGTTGGATATATTTCATTTTCTGATTTATTATAACCTCTTATGTTTTTAGAAATTTGCATTTTAACGGCATTTTCAATAGTTAATTCTTCTCCCTCGATTGCATGTTCTTTCATCAATTCAATTATATTATTACTATATGCCATATTTGTTAATTGTTCAACATTATCCTCAGTTATAATCCTCATTTGAATATTCATAGAACCTAATTCTTGCATTAATAATTTAAATGAATAAGGAACACGAAGAATACTAAAACTTTTGCCAAATTTTGAAATGTTTTCAATATTAAGATTATTATCCAAAGTATTTTTAAATTGAATAGGTCCATCTGCCATAGGACTCAAAAATAAATTTAAACTATTATTATAAATAGCAATTGTTCCTGTATTATTGCAAACTGCCATATAATATTCATCTCCTCTTGTAATCATAGATTCTTGTAAAAATTTAGTTGCTCCATGTGCTATTATTCCGTCTCTTTCCATTTCTCCTATTCTCAATCCTCCATCATTTGCTCTACCTCCAACTGTTTGACGAGTTAATTGTTTTATAGGGCCACGCGCTCTAAAATTTATCTTGTCTTTAACCATATGCTTCAAACGCATATAGTATGTTGGACCTATAAATATATTAGCCTCAATTTGTTCTCCATTCATTCCATTATATAATAATTGATTTCCGGATGAATTAAATCCATTTTGTGTTAATATTTTTCCAAACATTTCATGTTTTGAACCTTTATTAATAAATGCCGTACAGTCACCAAATCCACCTGCATTTAAACATGCTTTTCCCATTAATGTTTCCACTAATTGACCTATTGTCATTCTAGATGGTAAAGCATGAGGATTAATTATAATATCAGGTCTTATTCCGTCATCAGTAAATGGCATATTTTCTTCTGGAATTATTAATCCAACTGTCCCTTTTTGACCACAACGACTACAAAATTTATCCCCTATTGCTGGAACTCTTTCTTCCCTTATTCTTACTTTCGCTAATCTAAATCCTTCTTGATCTTCCGTCATAAATGTTTTGTCAACAAATCCTAATTGACCTTTCTTAGGATATACACTTGCATCTTGTGACAAATTCATGTTTAAAAGATTAGTTTGTACTTTTCCAATAACTATTTTTTTATCATTCATTTCAGTATTTTCTTTTATTAATCCATATTTATCTAATGAACTATAATCATATCCAAATTTTAAACCTGCTACATTTGCATCTTCAATATTTTCAAAATGAGAGTCAATTGTATTATCTCCAACTTTTGAACTCTCTTCTCTGGCTTCATACATATTATAATAAGTAGTTCTGAATAATCCTCTTTTGACTGACCCTTCGTTAAATAATATTGAATCTTCTACATTATAACCACCATAAACCATAATTGCTACAATTACATTTTCACCATATGGATGTTCTTCATTATGAATAAATTGCAAATACCGACTTTTAATTAATGGTATTTCGCCATAATTTAATACGACTCCCATTTTATCAATTCTATTTAAATAATTTGAATTATAAAGTGATACTGCTTGTTTTGATTGACCACATGAAAACAGATCACGAGGTAATTGATTATTTTCAGGAAATACAATTTGATTTCCCATTACTCCCAATAAAAGTGAAGGATGAATTTCCATATGTGTATAAGGTTTGTTAATGTTGTCTATTTCATGTTCTGTTGATATTAATGCTGTTTCTTCTTCTGATGTATCTAGATAATCAATAATTGCTTCTGTACTTTCAAGTTTTTCAAAATCATCAGTATTATATAAATCATTTATTTCATAAAATTCACATGAATTTATATCGAAAAATTTATTTTTTTTTTCTGCAAATCCACTTATTAATTGATTCCATTTGAAATTTTTTGAAACTATTTTTTCAAGTACTTCTTTTCTCGTAAAACTAGGTTTTTTATCATCCATATAGAAAACAGGTCTACATAATCTTCCTGAATCAGTAAAGATAATAATTTCATTTTTTTTTATATTCCAACTTATACTATTATATACAGGTAATAATCCATTTCTTCTATATTTTTTTATTAATCGTAATACCTCTTGTGGTTCGTTTATGACTCCATACCATCCTCCATTAATAAATACTTTTGTTGCTGAATACAAATATTTATTTGTACATTCTTCTAGTATTTTCATTTTACAAATATCTCTCATAAATTTTATCATAGGAAATCCAGAACAACTACTTGTTATATGAGTTGAAATAGCCATATGTTTATGAAATCCTACATTTCCACCATCTGGTGTATCAACGGGATCAATTATTCCCCACTGTGACCCATGTAATAATCTAGGTTTAATGACTTTTGCACTAGAATCCATAGGTAAATTAATTTTTCTAAGATGGGAAATAAAACTATTATATGATAGTCTATTTAAATCTTGGACAACGCCTACTTTTTTAGTATGTTCTTGTGATCCCCAATTTCCTTTAAAAGCCTTTTTAAATCCGGATTCTACAATTCTTTCGGAAAAAATTCTCTCATAATTGTTTTCTATTAATTCTTTAAATTTTTCATTTTGATAAACCGTTTTTGATTTTTTGTAATTATATTCGGAGTCTAATAAAGTTTTTATATTGTCTTGCTGTAATTTATAATATTCATTAAAAAGATTATAGAGTAAAATTCCTGGAACTTCTACTCTTTTAAATCTAAAACTATCACGATCTGTTGGAGGTTCTAGTTTTTGATAAACTAAAAGTAAATTATATACTATATATCCCAAAAAATAGGCTTTTCTCTCGAAATTATATTCTCCTATATTCGGTAAAAAATAATTCATAAGAATGTCCATTACATGATTAACTGTATATCCTTTTGTAAATGTTTTAATGTATTCCAAAGCTGTTTCTTGCGTGAAAATTTTATTTGCATCATGTATAGATGGTATAAATAATTCCATCATATTCGAATTAGCATCCAAACTAAGAAGACAATATTCAATAATTTTTTTATCAGAAATTACGCCTAATGCTCTAAACAAAATAAATAAAGGAATAGGTTTTCTAACATTTGGAATATTTACAACAATTTGTCCATTTGAATAAACACTTGTTGGAGCAACAATTCTCACAGACAAGGTTCTTTCTGGTTTACTAGCATCTTCTGATACAGTTCTAATATCTGCACCATGACTATATATTTCATTATAATTTTCTCTTATATAAAGCATATTATCTGCAAATTTTTCTTGACTAATAATGACTTTTTCTTTCCCATCGATAATAAAGTATCCCCCATAATCGTTTTTACATTCACCCATATTATATCGAGCTTCACGGTTGAAACCATTTAAAATACATAAATCAGATTGAAGCATAATAGGAAATGTCCCTAAAAAGATTGATTCATAAATTTCAGAGGTTTTTATTATTTCACCATCTTCATTTTCAATTTCGTAATCCACTTCTAAATCAAAATGAATAGAAATTCCATAGGTCATATTTCTTAATCTAGCTTCGTTTGGAAACATAAAATGTTCTCTATCATCATCATAAATTACTGGTTTACCATAATATATTTTATTTCCTTCTTTTCCACCTAAATAAAGATTACACTTATATCTAAAATCTTTTTTATCTGGATTATATTCTTTTTTAAACATAATAGGGTTTCTCTCTTTGAAAATATTCTTTAACCCAGTTCTATAAAAATCATTAAATGAATTTAAATGATGATTTACAAGTATTCTAGGATTATCTTCAAAATATTTTTCTATTATATTCCAAGTAACAATTTCATCTTTTGATTTCATTTATACTATATATTATATCATAATTATATTTTTTTATAATATTATTAACATATATTAACTAATATTATAATGTACTTAAAATTATTTTTTATTTAAATTTCATTTTTGGATATTTAAAATGCTCTAAACATTTCTACTCCTTTCATTTCATCAGCATATTCAAATTTATTATTCATAGAATTTTGGCCTATCATAAATAATCCAAGTGCAACAAAAAATAAAACAATTGGGAAAAACACTAGAAACCATGAAATAGGAGCAAATCCATTTTTACATAAAGAGTCTAATACAATTGTAATAAATAATATATATACTAATTTAATTAAATAAATCATCCATACATTTTGTACAGGACAATCATACTTTCCTAAACAAAATTTATCTGTATTTCCACCATTATTAATCATCATGATTATTAAAGCAACAATACTAATGACAAAATAAACGAATGCAGGAGTACATAACTTTTTAACCTTGTTAAAAGTATTCTTCAACATTTATGTAATAAATGGAGAAAAAAACAAAAATAAAAATGAAAAGGAATTTATATTAATTTGTAATTTCTATCAATAGGTTGAGTTGTTGGATAAGGATTATTACTAATTGGATTCGGTTTTCCAATAGTAGTATAATATCCATCATATAAATTATTTTGAATTCCTCTTCCTAAATTTACAATTTCTTGAAAAAAACCTCCTTTTTGCTTTTTATTTTTTCGTTTTGATGTTTTTTTATTTTTTAAATATTTTCCTCCTTTTAATACTGGAATATTTTTCTGTGCATAATAAGGATCTATTCCTCCTACAACAATACCATCTTTTGATACATTAAAATGATTAGACATAGCCATTCCATTATTTTCGAGACCTTTTGATGCCATTACTCCTGGCCATGATTCTGGATTTCCATTCCATCCATATCCTATTGGACCATTAACACTCCAATTTGACCATGAATCACCTGCATTAACAGGTGAACCACAATTGTTACAAGAACCTCCTGTCTGATTAGAATCACTTGAATTATTTCTATATTGAGATTCCTTATATTCCTTAGCAGATTGTATTAATTCATCGATTTCTTGATTAGATATATTTATGTAATTATTGATGATTTCTTGTTTTAAATCATCCATACTGATATTAGGTTTATTGTCGATTATACTTTTTACATATTCTAGATTATTTGTTTTTCCTCCTGTCTGATCTGAATTATTTCTATTTTGAGATTCCATATCCTTATATTCCTTATATTCCCTAGCAATTTTTTTAAACTTTTGTTTTAAATGATCAAATTTTGGATCCGAGTATTTGGTGTCTATATGATTTTCTATTTGATCAATTGTTAAATCAGGATTTTTATCAATAAATTTTCTTAAACCAAGAGGAACCTCCATATTTCCTCCTGTTTGAAATAATTTATTTACACAATCACATTTTTTTCCTCCCATATAACTTCTTGCACTTTTTCCATATTTATGTTCTTTCAAATGAGTATAATGAATATCTTTATAAAGTTTATGTCCTCTTTTTTGCGATTTTAAAAATTTTTTATTTATACAATTATATAAACATTTTTTACAATAAGAAGTTTTTTTATTTTGTTTATTATTTTTCATTAAAAAATTTTTCTTCGTAATTTTTTTTTGCTTAATGTTTTTAGATTTTACTTTTTTATTTTTTTTTGTAATAACCTTATTATTTCTTGTTTTAGTCATTATATATATAAAACAAGAAATTATTCTATATCAACATGAGTCAATAAATGTCTTCTGCAACACATTTTAACTAATCCAAGTTCATCCATCACTTCTCCTTCTGGTGTTTTATCTACATAATCTTCTGTTAAATATATTACTTTATCAACATCCATATTACGCGATATTTTTAAACTTCTCACTTTCTTTTTAAAATATTCATATTTATTTCCAATCACTTTTCCACAGGTAAAACATTTAACTGGAATAATCATTTTTCTTATATATTAATTCTATAAATTATATATAAATCAATTTTTTTATAAATGTATTTTTAATAATTATTATAGGCTTCAATTTCTACAATTTTATCTACTTCTAAATCATCGGATTTATTCATTTTTAAACCAATTAAATTAAATATGACCATTATTGTCAACATAACTAAAACTAATGTAATGACAGGTGGTCCTAAATTTATAAAATATTCTGAATCAATATTTGGTTTTAGTATCATAAATGTTACTGTAAATAATATAATTAATATAATTAATTTTAAAATTCGTTCTTCTTGCATATATACTTTCCTTAGAATTTAAATTTGCAATTTTTATTTTTCAATTAGTAACATACCCTTTGTCGTTTTTTTCTTTTTTATTTTTTTGTTTTCTTTGTGAATTTTATTATGACACGATTCACAAACACTTATTAAATTGGATAAATGATTTTTATGCATTATTCCTATTTTATTATTTATAGCATCTTTTTGAAATTCTAAATGATGAACTTCTTGTCCTAAATTTTTATGACATACTTCACATTTATCCACTATTTTTTTTGAATTAAAATGAGATGGTTTTTTTTCTAAAAAATCTTTATCATTTTTATATTTATTTCTTATTTTATATGCATTTTCTAAAAAATCATCAGGCATATGTAACGATTTACAAACTTCTAAACCATACATACTTTCACCTGCACCTTTTTTTAAAATCCTATCATAAACTAAACAATCATGTTCTTTATCGTATTCAACAGTCATATGATTAATATCTAAGTTTGTTAATTTTTCTATTTCTTCCCATGTAACAATTTCGTGTAAATGAGTAGCGAAAATACATGTTGCTTTTGATAAACTTAATTTTTGCAATCCAGATACAAATATACTTAATGCAGAATCATGTTCTGTTCCTGAACACAATTCGTCACCTAATATTAAACTTTTTTGATTTGCCATTTTTAATATTACACGCAATTCTGACATTTCAACACCAAAAGTAGATAATCCTTTAAATAAATTATCATTTCCTAATATTCTTGTAAAAATACTTTCATATGGTACAAATTCAAATGACTCACATGGAACATATAAACCTGATTGAGCCATAATTGTTATTATTCCAATAGATCTTATAAAACTTGTTTTTCCAACCGCATTTGTTCCATATAACAGTAAAATATCTTTATAATTTTCATCTTCTAATCCAATAGTTAAATCATTTGGAACAAAATAATCATCTATTAATAATCTTTCAATTAAAGGATGTCTTAGTTTCTTAGCTTTTATATATGATTTTTCTCCTGTTTTAACATTTGGTTTGCAATACGAATATTCATGTGCTATATAACACATGTTTTGAATTAAATCTACTTGAATACAAAATTCAATAATTTCTTTTAGTCTATTATTAAATTTATTAAAATCATTAATAAAAAAATGATATGCTATTTTCAATTGTTCTTTTAATTTTGTTTTTAATTTTACTATTTTATTGCAAATGGTTTGTATATATGAATTTACAATATTAATTTTAGATGATACAGCATTTTGCATTTGAATATCTAATGGAAATAAAAAACTGGTGTTTTTCCCTTGAAAATCAATCTTATAATTTAGTTTTACAGATTCTTGACCCTCCATTTTTTTAAGTTCTGCTTTTAAAAGATCGCTTCTGCGTTTTGTACACTGAAGAAAAATACCTGATTTGTCAGTTTCATGAATAACAACAAAATCATTTTTTTTCGATTTCTCTTTTATTCCAATAAGCGAATCTAAATAAATACGAATAGTTTCCAATTCTTTTATATTTTTATTATAATCGTACATAATATCATCTAATTCTTGATATTTCCCTTTTTTAAAAATATTTGTATCAATATCTAAACTATCAATATCTTTACATACATCAATTTGTAAATATTCATTTAAATGATCAATTATATTATTTGATATGAGAGAAATGTCCATATTAAAATAATTGTGTAAATATTCTAATAATATTTCATCCTTTTCAATCAA
>Ga0233415_10001422_pt1 | contig 10373 bp, 17 predicted proteins | sample Na_anoxic_12_MG_FD_188631 | JGI IMG/M metagenome (GOLD analysis project Ga0233415, IMG submission 188631) | Seawater microbial communities from Saanich Inlet, British Columbia, Canada - Na_anoxic_12_MG | ecosystem: Environmental > Aquatic > Marine > Inlet | place: Canada: British Columbia...
CTTCATTCAGCATATCTGATTGCAGGGATTTAAAATTACCTAACTCAACATTGAGGTTTGTAATAAAAAGACAGTCTACTTTATCCAACTACAACTGTCTAGGCTGTCCCATCTTTCAATGGTTAGGAATAGATTATCAAGCACCTGCTTTTCCTGCTTAACTCGGATACAACATAAGGCGTTTGTATATGCTGTATGGTTAAACACTCAAGTTCCTTACTCTTTGCGGAAGATAATCAATCTTAGGTAGCATCGTGTGTCCCTACCCTGTCATTCCACTATAGGTAACTAACCTACTTCTCATCATACGTGGACATACTAGTCTTGATGTGAACAAGACTCGTATTAAACCAACAAGGTTATTTAAGACTTTTAACTGTAATTAATTAGAAGGGCTACTTCTACATACAGTGAATATGCTTCTCAACATATTCTGTCTACCTCAAGCTTGGTATGTTTAAATGCGGGATACTAACTTCCCTTTGTAAGTCCTAATGCTAACTTTGATAAGTCATCTATTAGTCCTGTCATAGCAGTATTTTCTTCTTTGAATGCATCAAAGAAACTCTTGTTACGAACTTTATCTTCAGTTGAAGTATACTTGTCTTCTAACTTTTCATAATTATCATCATACCAACCCTCTGCTACGTATGTAAGTGATACTCTAATAGGGCTCTTGTATTTATAAGATTCAAATTCAAGAGAACTTAAGTGAGAAGGTTGTTCCCAACCAAGTTCTTTAGAAACTTCAATCATACACGGTGGATTAATAATTTTCGGAACCAATAGTCCCCAATTAAGAGATAAAGAATATCTATCCTCTTTTTTATAACTTACCCACATAATGCAGGCTGATGTAAGTGGTTGTTTCATAATATATATTTTTTTAAGTGATTACAATTTCCTTAATTCGGGATACTATATGTCTTACCTTCTATATAGAGAGAGTACTAATACTATATATAGACATAACATACTATGTTTATGACCAAGTTAGCTATATAAATATATATATACTATATACTATAGTATAATTATAATACTAATATACAACCAATGATATACATAGATGTAGTACTATCCAATACTAACAATAACATACAAGTATTTCCACAATTTCATCAGTGTTCTAACAATCTTAGGTATCCTTATGACCATTTACGGACATACTATGCCTTATGACCATAATTACTTTATTTATTGTTATGTGGAACACTAACAACTAAATAAAAAGAAACAAATAAGATAGGCGAAGCCTGAAAGAACACTCCACACATTGCTGTGCAGAGTGTTATTGTCCTATCCTATGTCACTGAGGTTACCCTGTGGGGCTGTAGTAGCCTGTACAGGTTGTGCAACAGGTTCCTGTGCAGGAGCAACTTGGAAGTCAAAGTCGTCCATAGTAGCACGAGTACCATTACCTGTACCTGAAGTAAGTTTAATAAGTGGGTCTTTACCTGCCTCCATAGTAACGGATCCAAGATAGTCTTGTCCTATCTCCATACCTTTGTCAAAGGATGTCTTGTAAATCATACAAGTTTTGCCTTTAAGGGTATTTCCGTGAGAATCCTTCATATCAACAGTTGCAGGGTAGTACTCTGTGTTATTGACATTCTTGATTGGTAATTTAGCAATAGATACTAATGTACCTGTAAAGTTTGCTACTTGTCTTGTGACACCATTATAGATGTCTGCTTGAAATGATAATTTAAGTTTCATATGAAATCATATATTAATTAATAAATAAACTCCTAAATAAAAAAAAAGAAACAAATAAGATACAATTTCTGAAAGAAATTGTGAAACACTCCCCTATTCAGGGAGTGCTGTAACCTCATACAGGTGAGGTGCTATAACTTGCATATTCTTTGCAAAGGTTATTGTTTTCTCTTCTCCTAATATGTTTAGGATGTGTTGCATATCACACCCAACTTTAGGGTACTTGATTTCAACATTGTTAATTACAATTGTGTTCATAGTATTATATTTTAATAACTAAAAGAAAAGAAACAACAGGATGCAATTTCTGCCAAGAAATTGTGATTACACGCCATATGTGTACAGCAATAGCACTATGCCCCAACGGGACAACCTATTTAAAATGCTACCTACTATTATTCAGTAGCATTAATTCAGAACTTACTTGTAGCGATGATCCATATCAACCCATTCCCTTGCACCTTCTTCATAGATATGTTTCCATTCATAATCAGGTCCGTGTGGTCCTTGTGTTGATGGAACAAGTTCTCTTACGTGGTGTAACATTCCATTTTTAATAGTAATGAGTTGGTCTCCCAAGGTTGAAATAGATTCAGCAAACTTCCAAGTACAGTTTCTATACACGGTGTCTTTTGTAATCAAAGTGTAGTAAGCCTTATCTTCTTTTAAGTTTGTCATATGTTTAAAATTTCATAACAAAGAAAAAAGAAACAAAAAAGATGCAATTTTTTGTAAAAAAATTGTGATGTATAAAACAAGAAGCCCCCAGAGGGGGCTATACACTAATCATCTAAATCCTCAAGATTGGCTCCTGTAACAGGGTTATCTAATTCATGCTTTGTTACATTCATAGGATGCTCAATATTTTGAATTTTCAAAACAGTCTTGTGAAATGCAACAAACTCATCACATATGTTAACCATTCCTTGCAAAGGATTGTTATCCTTCTTAGAAGCATTACGAATGTCTTCGCGTAAAGAACTGCTAATTGTATACACATTGGCAGTTTTAAGATAAGATGTTAATTTAATTAACACATTTAAATCAACAATAGCTAATGCTCTGTACATATCAGGGGCTAAGTCCATAACTTGGAAACCATTTACATCAACAAATTTTTCTTCTTTATTCATAGTATTATATTTTAAAATTTCCCAATTAAAAAAAAAGAAAGCCCCGCAAGGGGCTATAGTTAGAACTTTTTTACAATATGCAATCTCTTAAGATAGTTTTCCCATTTTGTTGAGTCATATTTTGATTCTCTTTCAAATGTGCCAAGGTAATTAGCAAATCTATCAAGATGACGCCTAACAAATGCTTTTGTAGCTTCATCACATTCAGCATTAATATCTCTTAGAAACATATCTCTATTTTGCTCACGGTCTGCATACAGTTCTTTATCAAGATATCCTTTTCCGTGGATATATGCACCTAGTGTGGCTTGCATAAGATGCACTTTAATATCATGAGCTAAAACTTTAGGTAGTATAAACTCCCAACTGCTTACACCTGTAGGATTTTCCCAGCCAAATGCTTTTGCAAGCTTTGCTCTGCAAGATTGTATATGAATTTCAGGTGGAAGTATAAGTGCATAATGATAGCAAGCTCCTTTGTAATGTACCCACATATTCATTGCTGTAGTAAGTGGTGATGATTTTTCATTTTCGTTCATAGTAATTAATTTTAAATTTTCTAAATAAAAAAAAAGAAAAGGCTGTTAAGCCTTATCTATTTCTGTGTTATCAACTGAGCCATATGCATCACAGCTAACTTTTCCTGTTCCACAGGAACATATTAGTGTTGCAATTAGGATACTTACACTAAACCAAACAACGGGTATCAAATATTTCTTTCTCATAGTATATAATTTTCCTAACTAAAAAAAAAGAAGCCTAAGCTTCTTTCTTTATTGCAACATTAAACACAATATGAGTAGCAGTAGTGTGCATTTCATATTTGATTAATAATCCAGTGGTGAGCCACTGATTAATCTTTTTCTGAACCGCAGTAATGGCGTCAGCTTCATTACAAGGAACAGAAAAGATTTGAACTTTAGTATTTTTCATGTTATGGGTTTTAAATGTTCAACACTAAAAAAAAAGAAACAACACAAAAAAAACAATGGGCCTTAACCATTGTTTTCTCTCACGTCTGAGCATGTTACTCCACTTACTAAGGGTTAAAGGCTAAGTGCTTTAGCGGGAGGTTTTGCATTGCACCTCAGAACTAAAAAAAAAGAAAGCCCTCAAGTGTATATGATTTCAACTTGTAGGGCTTAAGAGTCTGCGTTATACTGGCTTTACAGTTAACTATCTTGTTATGGAACTTAATCCATGTGACAGAGGATAGTCTACAAACTAAACAAAAAGAAACATCATAAAAAAATATTACAACTCTGTCCTCTTCTCGTGGCATGCTATGAATCAGGGAGCCCAGTCAAAGTTGCAGAGACATACCTCCACTCTTTGTAATATCTTTTACAAACTAAAAAAAAAGAAATCCTCCCAGGATTTGCAGGGGGGGTACCACCAAGGGTGGTAGGGTGGGGGGTTGTTTAATACAATACCCACCTCTATGTCTACCACAAAGCATTTCTACCACCGTAGCCCTTGGCAATGTCCTCAGTAATTGCTATCTTATAGTATGAAGCTATTGACTTTTATATTATTATTCTTTACTATTGTATCATATGGGCAGATTGATGAATCTTTTGACAGCTTTGACGGTCCTGGTGATTGGACAAGTCCTGGGGGTAACACAGGTTCACATAGTGGCGAGCTATGTTTTAACATTAGTGGTAATTATTTGGCAGGGGAGTTTTACGTATTTCAATCTCCTATATATGATCTGTCAACATACACTCAAGTTGAGTTACTATGGTATCAGGAAAGTGATATCAGACAAGGTGATATATTTGGTTTGTATTATTATGACAATGGTTGGTTCTATTTTAATATTTCTAACCTTAGTGGTTTTTATGGTGTTACATTGCCGAATACAACAATTGCATTAGCATTTGTACTTAATACATCTGGTATAGGATCTTTGAACGGTAAATATTCACATGTAGATTTTTTAACTATATATGATCCGACATCTTTACCAGTAGAGATGTTAGAGTTTACTGCAAGCTTGCAAGATAAAGGAACTATGGTTGAATGGTCCACAGCATCAGAAAACAACTCTCTGAAGTTTGATTTGTATAGATCGTCAGACGGAAGTACCTGGGGGTTACTTGATGAGATCCCTGCAGCGGGGTTTAGTAATAGTGAGCTTGCATATAAATACTTTGATACACGTATAGAATCTGGATACAGCTACTATAAGTTAATTCAGATTGATATAGATGGAAAAGAAGATACGTATGGTCCCGTGTATGTATACCGTAATGTATTTACGGATCCAAGAAAGTATAACTTAATGGGACAAGAAGTTAATCAATTTTACAAAGGTTTAATAATAGATGAAGATGGAAGAATTAAGTACAATGACTAAAGAGGAGATGATGGCCAAGGTTGAGTTTTTAAAAGAACAGCTTTCGGGTGATATGTTTGTAGATATGGATATTAAAGATGAGATACATAACTTACAAATGAAGATAGATGGAAATAAACCTATGGACACAAGAATTGATTGTGTAGGTTGCGGATCTTAAAATAATTTATATATTTGTCTAAAACCAACAAATTATGAGTGAATTTATTTTAAGAGGAAACAAGGTCTTGTTAGACAAGCCTGAGAAAAAAGAAAAAGAAGAAGGTAAGTTAGATCTTATTATCCCAGATAATCTAGAAAAAGATAATGAGAAGGAGATGATGAAGGAGTGGACTCATCTTAATGTCTTTGCAGTGGGGGTAGAAGTTACTGATGTAAAGAAGGGGGATAAAGTATATGTTCGTACTGGTGCTTTACATAATGCCGAAATCATAGATCTTGACGGAAGTATTAAGATGATGGTGTTAATTCACGATATTGTAATGGTATGGCAATAAAAGAATCACCTAAAGATTGGTATAAAGATATGCACAAGGGAGTTTATGCAAATATGTCAGAAGGTGTTGTACCTATTCTACCAGCTACTGAAGATAGTATTGTAAAGTCTGTAAGAGATAAATACCAAGAAAGATCTGATATAGGTAAATTAAAGTACGGAAAAACCTTAGATAGAAATGATTTAACTATGAAACAGTGGTTAAATCATTTACAGGAGGAGTTAATGGATGCTACTTTATACATAGAAAAGTTATTAAAAGAAATACAATCATTATGATTATAGAATCATTAATTACATTACTAGCAATTATATCTTTAATTATATTAGGTTCTCTTTCTCATGCGTTAATGCAAGATATAACAGATCCTATAACAGGAAGAACAATAAGAGATAAAGAAGCAAGAAGAATGGGAATGGTTGGATATGCTTTATTTATATTAATATTTTATATGTTATATAGATATCTTTTTGGCTAACTTGCTACCTACTCACTCGATTCTCCAGGCAAGTTAGTTTAAAGCCTCTAGTTTTTCTACTAGGGGCTTTGTTATTCAATAAATTATTTGTATATTAAGATTGTTACGGATGTAAAAGATGAAGGTCACCAAGGTAGAGCGAGACTGAATTCGATACTCTACTTAAATCTGCAACGTAAAGACCCTCAAGCTTAATTGAGAGTTTACAGAATCCTTCGGGGCTATGTAGGCTTAATTTTAAGCAAGAGGGTTTTTTTATAATAGTCTTTTTTATATCGTTTATTTTTACTATATTATAAGTGTATATTTATTAAAAAAAAAGAAAAAATGGCATCATCATTAAAAAGATCTAGCATCTTAACAACGTTTGCGTCTAAGAGAACGCAACTTTGGCAATATTTAAACACAAGCCTTGACAGCTTTCTTAAAGATATAGGTTTAAGAACTGACTCTGAACTAATTGCAGGAGCTTTATTTGATAATCCTTGTTCACTACGTAAATGTGAAAATAAAACTGTAACTTCTGGAGGACAGACTTTTGACGTGTATGAACTTAAAGGTATTCAGCAAGCATTTACTTCTACTGAAACAGCGCCCGCAAGTGGTGTATGGGAAGTAATTGAAGACTTTGGAACAGTAAATGTTTCTGTAGGGCCTATGCTTATTATAGAAAATTCAAGTGTAGTAGTAGCTGATAATTCAGCTGCACCAGGTGGGGGATTTGAACATAGCCCTATTGTGTCAGGTGCTTATGTAGATGATTTAACAGCTGGTAGTACTAGTCAAATTGAGATTCTGTATTTACAACAAAACACATTTGGTACAGTTGAAAACCAAGCTATATCTGTACAAGGAGTTGCTAGTTTTCAATGCGCAGGTGAGTTATATGTAGACATTAAGTTTATGGTTCAGCAAGACGCAACAGTTACTATAGAAAGAATATAAAATTTTATTAAAACAAAAAAAATGGCAGAATTAAAAGTAGCATTAGAATTAGCTAATGATAAGTTAACACCTTTAAAGGAAGTAGAAGGTCAATTAATAGTTGAACATAAGTATGTAGGTGAGACAGCATATACTAAAGTAGTAGATGAAGCAATCAGAGGAGATTATAGAACTGCAACTGGAATGTTTCCAGGAGCTCCTGCAGGCAAAAAGATTGAAGAAGAACAAATTAAGTTTGAACCAAATCTAAGCAAGTTTCCTTTTTATGAAGCTAGATCAAGAGTTTATAAAGAGCAATTTATGAGACGTTCTGATAAAAAGTTTTCAATAGGTGAGAAAAAACTTACTGTTGCAGATAAAAAAGACATAAAAGAAAAACAAAAAACTGAAGCAAAAGCTATTTTATTAGACAAGTGGAGCAGACGTAAAGCTAAAGCAGCAGCAGCAGCAAAATAAATAATTTAAAACTAAACTATGCCAGCTAAATTTACACCAGAATCACCAGATCCTTTTTTAAAGACAGGTGCTGACATGGCTCCTGCTAAGTTTGGTCATCTTAATGAAATATTAAGAATGATGCGAAGAGAGTTTACAAATGATAATACAGCTAAGGCAGCTGGATTAAAAGTTGGTGAACTTTATAGCAAACCTTCAGGAGCAGTACATATAGTAAAACCTTAAAGTATGTTAAGAAATATAAATAACTTCTTTAATATCATTAAAGCTAAACGACTTAAGAAGACTCTTGTAGATAATGATATGATACCTGTTGGTACAAGAGATGCTACTAACAAATCCGTATATCAAGATACTGCAATTACATTTAAAGATCTTAAAGATCAAGTAGGAGGGAGTGCTCCTCAAGGACCTCCAGGTGCTGATGGTCCACAGGGACCACAAGGTCAACAAGGTATACAAGGTGTACCAGGTGCAGTAGGTGCAGCAGGATTAAACTTTACAGGAAATTGGGATACAGCTAATGCTTATGCAGAAGATGATGTAGCTTTTTTTGGTGGTTCAAGTTATGTATGTACTAATGCTGTTGGCGCAGGTGGTTCTGATCCAGCAACAGATACAGCTAATTGGAATTTTTTAGCATTACAAGGATTGCAAGGACCTCAGGGGGTTCCTGGATCAGGATTTAGTGCTTCTGTAGTTAATAGATCTGGTACAGGATCAAGTACAGCACAGGTTATTTTAAACTATATACTTATTCCTGCTAATACATATGCTGTAGGAGATGTTTGGAGTTATAAAGCTTTTTTTATTAAAATTGCAGGTTCTACTTGTATAGTAAAAATGTATATTAGTGATACAACAAACTTATCTGGTGTATTTTATAGAATTCAAAATCATAAATTTAAATCCACTACAAGAGGTATGACTGTAGGAAGAGATTATTATATTGAAGCTGCGGGAACATATGCTCAAGATCCTGATACTTTTGATGATAATAGTCCCTATTTTCAAACAGGAAGTGCGGCTGATACTTATGCTATTGATTGGACTATAGATCAGTATTTTGTAATAACTGCTAATAACCCAGGAGGAGCATCTCAAGAAGCATTTAATATAGGTGCAAAAATTTATTAAAATAAAATAAAATGTCAATAGGAAATTTAAAAACAGACGGTGGTAAAGGTACTAATTGGCCTTGGCAATATAAAATGCTTAAGGGCTTACAAGGTATTATTGATATTATTAGTAGTACCGCGAATGAATCAGAATATGAAGCTCAGTTAGTAAACATTGATTGTCCAGATCCAATTGTAGCACCAGCACCTCATGCAGGAGTTAAACTTTATTTAGAAGTTAGAACTTGGGATACAGTAAGTGGTGGCTTTACTAACATAAGCTATTATCTTCCAGGAAGTGATACTGCTTATCCAGCTGCAGATTTTGCAGGCTGTACAGTTACTTATCTACAGTCAGGTGATGCTACAGAAGCTACATTACAAGCTATCTTAGCAATGAATACAGATATTGAAGCTAAGACAACTTTAGTTGTAGCTAATACTGATACAATAAAGGCAGATACTCAAGATATCTTGACTAAAGCTACTGCTAATGAAACTAATACTGCAGGTATTTTAGCTGATACTACAGCAATTCTTGCTGATACCGCAGCTATTGAAATTAGTAATGCTGCTATAGAAGCTAATACAGATACAGTAGTTGTTACACCAGCTTTATCCAATGTTATTACTGCTGGAACAGTTGCTGCTGGATCAAGATCTGTTTCAATTTCAAATGTAGGAACAGAAATAGGAACAGTTTTAGGTGCTGATGTACCTGTAGGAGTAACTATGACATTTGATGCAGGTGGTTTAAATAATACATTAGGTGCTATTGCATATGATCCTACAACTCCTGGAACAGGAACTAGATTTCTTATTGCAACAACAACATAATGTTTTAATATGTCTACAAACATAAACTTTAATAAACACTTAGGAATAACTAGGCTATCTGGAATTACTCTTCCCTCAAGTAGTACTCCTGCCTTCAGCAATGTAAATTCATTTAGTTTTGACGGAGTAGATGAAATTTTTCAAGGAAGTAGCATTTATTCGGAACTTAACGGAGGTACTAAATTAACAGTCAGCGTATGGGTTAAGCCTATAAGTGGCGCGCCTATATTAGAATATATTATAAGCAATCCAAGAAATTTAACTTCTAATCAGCACCAATTTGCTTTAACATTATACGAAAATAACAATGTGCAACTTGACGTTCAAGGACACAATTCTCAATATGTATTGGGAGATATTAATGCTATAACATACGGTCAATGGAATCATATACTTGCGTGTGTTGATTTAGATAGAACAGTAGGTACTGAAGGCGCTATGTTTATTAATGGAGTTGACAAAACAACCGTAAGTCAGATGGGTACTTTATCAAGTTTTTATACGGCAACGGATGCGCTTCACATTGGAGTAGATGCTAATGGAGGTTATAACAGATACAATGGTAATATGGATGAACTTGCTATATGGAGTGGTCAAGACTATAGAAGTGCATCTGAAGTAAGTGCAATTTATAATGGTGGTGCACCGTCAGATTTAAACAATACAAGCGGAATAGCGCAACCATCACTTTGGTTTAGAATGGGAGAACAAGCAACATTTGGAACGCAATGGACAATGACCGATATTAATGCATCTTATTCTGTAACATCTGCAAATATGTTAGAAGCCAATAGAACAACAGACGTACCTCCTAATCCATTTGTAAAT
>Ga0233415_10001423_pt1 | contig 10369 bp, 16 predicted proteins | sample Na_anoxic_12_MG_FD_188631 | JGI IMG/M metagenome (GOLD analysis project Ga0233415, IMG submission 188631) | Seawater microbial communities from Saanich Inlet, British Columbia, Canada - Na_anoxic_12_MG | ecosystem: Environmental > Aquatic > Marine > Inlet | place: Canada: British Columbia...
ACCAGCTAGGTCAGTGTTGTCTTCAGTTTCTAATACTTTAGCTAAATCTATATCGGTTAACGATTTTAACATATATTCATATTTAGATTTACTTATATCTTCAAATGGAGCTTGAGTATAACTACCGCCATCGTAAGGTAAGACAGAAAGACCATTATAATGTTCTCTATTATTCCACATCCACTCCCCTGCATAACCCCATTCAGCTTGCTTTAAACTAACAGTTGCAGAGACATTGTGTGTGTTACTACCTTTTCTATGACCTGGTTTTACCCATTCTGATGCTACACGTTTAATTCTATCTAACAAATCAAATGGTGATTCATCTCTTAAGATCGCACCTTCAGGAGCTTTCTGTGGTATACTAATTACAGCAGTGTCATGAGGTCTAAAGAATTCATCTTCTATTAGCTCTGGGTGATTATCTATTAAATATTTATAAATAGATTCATTTTTTCCAACTCTCACCCTACGGACATAGTAATCGTTATGCCAAGCATGAATACCAGATGATGTTCCTAATGCCAGAGAAGTCGTCCCAGCAGGCTTCACAGTCGTGCATCTAGCTGCTGGATTAATTCCAATCGCTTTCGCGACTCTTGCGTTTTCTCGTTTTACTAATTGAGCGGCTTTCTTCATGTCGTATCCTAACACCGTACCCGAGCCTATCCCAGTCATCGAGACGCCTATTAAAGCGTCTTTCACTGTTGTTTCTCTCCATATTTCTCTTAAATAATGAAAGTCAGTGTAACCTGCTTGGAGTGTACCAATAAATGCAGCTGCTTTCACTCGTTCATTTAAATCTTCTTGTGACTCTATATCACTAGCATTTACTTCACATAAGTTACAAAACTGATATGGTCGTAAAGCTATTTCGCAACAAGGGTTTGTACCCCAGTCTTTATCGTTATTAAAGTATATACCGGGTTCACCAGCATTACTAAGTTCTACACGTTTCCAAATATCCATAAAAAACTCTTTGGTAATTTTATGTCTCATTAGAACAGCTGAATTATTTGCCCTTCCTCTTTGTGGGTTTGTTTCCCACCAATTTCCAGATTTGCATGAGATCATCTGATCGTCGTCTGCCGAGAACAAACTGATCAGAGCCGCGCGTCGGATCCCACCAGCTAATACGGCGTCTGCAATATGGCAAACTATATCGTGTACTTCTATAGTGGAGAGCGTATCTCCATCTTCCTTTGAATCTAAGACTCCTGTTATCTTTACTATACATTCTTTAAGTGGTTGTGGTCCTGGGGCTTTACCTCCAGACGTTACTAACATCGCGCCCTTTGGGCGTATATCAGAGTAATCAAACTCTACTCGTGAACTTCTTCTTTCACCTAAATAAGATTTCATTAACACTTTAATAGAATCTGCCCATCCTTCTATAGAATCCCCTATTAAAAATCTTCTGGTTCTCTTAGTGTATGGTTTATTAACTGGTTCTAATTTTTTAACATGATGTTCTTGAACAGAATATCCAACTCCGGTTCCACCAAGTAGTAAAAACATAACCTCATTAAACGATTCAATATGATCAATAGGTAGATAAGCACAATTGTAAACGCGATTAGGCGATATCTCAATAGGCTTCCCTCCGAACTGAAGAGAACGCATAGACGGGAGAATCTTTTTTTCATAAACTAATTTGTAAACATTTTCAATTTGGTCTTTAAGATTTGGATATTTTTTTTGGTGCATGTGTTTATTACGAGTAACAAGTTCTTCCCATGTTTCTCTACGGTTTAATTCAGGTCTATATTTTGCATATTTCATATGCACTGTAATATCTGATAAAATCTTATTTGATAGTTCCATTTTCCTCTTTCTTCTGTTTTTGTTTTACATTATCTTCCATTGATTTTTTTAATTTTTCAATAGCGTCCTCGTAACTATCCATAAGCTTAACAGTTTCGAGTGTTCCTACACTTAACTCTCTTAAGTGTGTAATTTCATTTATTAAATGTTGAATAATCCTAGTCATTGACTCTATTTTATTCTTCATTTCTAATAAAGTTTGTTCTTTCATTTGGTTTTATATTTATTACTATATTTTATTAAATCTTTGTATTTTAAACGACCTTTTGATTCAATACTCCAATCAATAAATTTCTGAAGTTGGCGTTCCGCGTATTTGCGTCTTGCTAAGTCTTTCTTTTCCCAAGAATTAAGCTCACGGTTTCGTCGCATTCTTTTTGATTTTGTGGTTTATATAGAGTAACGCGATTAAGTCGTTCGCTGACATACTTCTTAAATAGTTTCCAGCGTATAGGAAAAGATTCGTTTGCCCTTCCTTTACACTCAATGATAAATCCTTTTCCTGTAAAATCAGGTGTGTAAGAGATTCTAAGTATTTTTTTGCTTCCACGATCTTTGTACTCCCCTTTTCCGTTTGCTTGTCTTTCATAAACTTTGTTTTTAAAGTCAAATGAAGGGGTTAATTCATATTTAACCCCTTCGTACTCTGCCTGTATTCCTGCTTCTTTTAAAGCTGTATACATATACGCTTCTAGTCCTGACTTAAATTCTATACCATCTACAACTTTCTTTTTTGCTCTTACCGGACCACGTTTCTTACGACGCAATATCCGAGACATAGTATGGTAGTCCATTTACATTCTTGCCATAGACTTTGTCTTTAGCTTCAGCCAACTCTTCTCTTGCTGCCTGAATATATAATATTGCATCCATTAACTCCTCTTGAACATCGTTAAGATATCCTGCTAAGTCTTTAACCCCAGTCTTACGTTCAGTATCTAATGTCTGTTTATATTTCTTAAAACCAACGTTAGAACGTTCTACGAACTTATCTACAACATGTTCAACTACAGGATCTCTAAATTTAATTTCTTTTTTTGTCATTATAATATAATATTAAAATATAAATAATTGCTACTGTCTGTGCTATAATAATACCTAGAGCTGTCATTAGTTTTTAACGAATGTTCCATTCTTCATTCCACCTTTACGATCTTTAATTTCGTTATAAGCTGAATCAATACAATCTTCAATTGTAGTTCCTCCTAAGTGAGCTAAGTTAGTTAACACAACTACCATATCACCGATAGCATCTACAAACTCTTCATCATCGTTTTTAAGTATAGCTCTACCTAATTCTCCAGCTTCTTCCATTAATTTACAGAATTGAGTTTTAGTATCTCCTTTAGAATATAAACCTCTTTCTAGTGCCCAATCTCTAATTAATTGAAATCTTCGTTGGCTAGAAATATCTCTCTCTCTTCTTTCTATAGCGTCTTGATCTTGATATGTATCTTGTTTACTATGTCCATTAGTAGGTTTAACTCTATCAGCTAGTAATTCTAAATAATTTTTATATTCTTTAGCAGCTTTTTCTGAAACTTTTTTAACATCTTTTAAGAACTCATTAAAATAGGCTTTATTATAAATATAAGATCTATTAGCATCATACATTGATGTCTTAGCATTTTTAACTATCCAATCAATTGTTTCATTAGTTACTTCAAATTTTCCATGTAAAGTTTCCCATTGTTTTCCTAATTCATCTTTTAGTCTTCCCTTTAACTTGTTTAATGGAATGGGGAATGTTGAAGTTTGTTCTGTTGCGTTTATTTTCATTTTAAATAATTTTTTATAAGGTTTGTGGTCGACTCTATAGCCGTAAGACTTTTGAAGTTCTAACTCGCGGCTAGATATATAATCTATATCTTGGCTTTGCTCTAGAACTTCGTATTCGTCTGGGTGGTATCCCTGTTGTTGTGTAACTCTATTACTAAGATTACGTGTAACACCGATCTTTTTACCCGGTATGTGGTATAAATAATACATAATTAAAATTTATAAATGATACCAAATGTTACCGCAGTGAATCCTCCTAGAATAGCCCATTCAGAAGGGGAGATCTTCCATTTACTTTTATTGTCAATAAATGGTTTCTCTCCTTTGGTCACCATAGATACAGTTCCAGCAGTAATCAAAGTTGTTCCACCTACTATAGTTAATATTTTAGTATTAACTTGTAATTTAGATTTCTTTCTTTTCTTATACTGAGCTGTACTACTTAAGCAGCAACATATTAGTATTAATGTTAATATTCTAGCCATAAATATCATGTTTTCTTTGTAGTAGACTATCAGACCTTTGTGGTAAAAACTTACCTTGATCTTTAGCATATAGATGTAAGTTATGCGCGAAATGATAATAAATTCCCATTTCAATATCTAATCTCTCTGCAATTAATTGTTGTAATTGTGAAAAACAATACTGATCATTACAGAAACCGTACCAGAGATCATTAGAACGCATCGTCACACACATATTAAGTCTATTATTTAATATTGTAAACTGAACAGCATATGTGCATGGTGTATCTTTACGATAATCTTTTATTTCTTTACCATCATATATTGATATTGCAGCTTTTCTGGTATTAGGATTGTCTTTCAATTGTTGTACAACTTTATCTAATTGGAAACTTCTCTCCCATTGCCAACCGTAATTAGAATTAACCTTACCATCTTCATCTGCCATACGTTCCCATATTTTAGGAACTTTACCATATATTTCTCCTAATTTATTTATAGAATTATCACCTGATAAATACCATTCCCATTCAGCAAAAGCATAATCAACTTTCCAATTTCTAAATTCATGAGTTATAACTCTATTCTTAGGATCATCTATTTGAAACCCTACATTGAATAAAGCTTTAGTATTATCAAAATCTATACCATGCATTTCCACACATTGATACAAATATTCAAATGCTTCATTCGCATTTGTAAATCTATTTGTGAATGTTTTTGTCATAATAAAATTTATATAATTCCATTACTTTAGGCCATAATTCAGTTGGACCATAAGTATTTGGACTTCTTTGTTTTCTTCCGTTTACGTTTACCTCTATCCAACAGTTTTTATTATTAAAACCTTTACTGCAAGGTACGGAGTATATTTTCACACCATGTTTTATACACCATTGGTATGCTATAGTGTTTTCTTTATTCCAAAAGGGTGGTTTCCATTCTACTTTACTTCTTATTCCCATGGCATAGCCTCTTCCATTGCGGGCAGAACATGAGGTACAAAGCAACCAGATCGTGGTTCCCAAGTGAAATAAGCTTCAGCTCCATTCTCACCTAAGTTTTGGAATTTACATTTGAGAATTTTGACTTTAGTTGTTTTAGCCTCATAGTCCCTATGCACAAGCAAACCGTGATAACTAGCATCGTACCATTCGCCACCGCCTTTGATGTTGTACATAGTCGGCTCTTCAATTTTACCTTCTCCATTTTTATACATTTTAGTTGGGTGAGCTACAATAAAGACTAATACATCATATTTCTTAGCAAATGTTTCAATCTTCGTTAGATATTCCATTGTATAACGATTAACGTCCTCTGTTTTACAGTCAACGTCTCTAACCTTATTATATGGATCTATTACAAGACATTTAATCCCTTTACGTTTCACGAGCTCAGCACCTTTCCTTAAAACAGATTCTAAAGTATATCTCTCCATGTCAATAAAAAAGAAATTATCATTAACATGATTAGCTACTTGATTCCATTTGTCTCCACCAATATCTCCTTTTTCCGGCATATCACCCCATACTTTCCTCATTAACTTGTGTGCATGAAGATATGTAGGAGCATTCTCAGGTGAAGCAAAAGCTGTCTTCCATTCGTATTCTTTATTATAACCTACAACCATTTGATCTACAAAATCTGACTTACCTGAACTAGGTATACCAGTTACTGTTATAAATTGTCCTGTGTACGTGCTAAAGATATTATCAAAGTTATCTAATCCGATTTGAAAACCTTTCTTAAATCCATTACGAACAAAGTCTGTAACTTCATCTTCAATATCTCTAAATGTTGTAACGTTTTCTAATGGTACAGGTTTTGCATTTGTTATACGTGACAATAGCTCTTTACTAGAGTACTTAATTAAATACTCATTAGCATCTTTGCAATCATCAAATGTAGCTAAGAAACAAGTTTCAGCTCCAAGTCTACGTATCAATTCAGCCTGTAGGGCTTGTCCCGGCGCGTCTGAATCAACTGCAATTATTATCTTATCCTTATCATCAAAATAATCAATACAGTTGTCTAGATAGTCTAGATTGTTTGAATTTAATGTAGCTCCGTTTGGAACTGATATTGCATTTGTAATTCCTGCTTCGTGTAAAGCTAAGACGTCCATCTCACCTTCTACAATCACACAGTAATTATGACCTACAACACTGTCTATATTATAAAATACTTTTTCAGCTCCTTTGTACAACTTAAAGTTCTTACGAGCATCTCTATATTTAACATTAGTAAGTTGTCCACCTACATAATAATTAAATTGGATAGTATTCTCGGCTTTGCCGGTTTGTGGCATATATTCTTTACCAGTAGACACTATTAAGTCTTCTAGTGTTTTTTGAGATATACCACGTGATTTAAACCATTCTAATGCTTTATCTCCTTCTGCTACTTGGCTACGTATTCCGTCCCAGGTAGGTATAACATATTCACGTTCAGCTTTCCCTTTACGTTCATATGTATGTAGTTGAAATGATCTATCACAATTATGGCAAGTACCGAGACCACGCTCCCAATCATAAGAAGAGCATTTAGCTTTCTTATTCTCAGGTTTCCTAGAAGACGAACACAGGGGACAAATCCCCTGCGTTTTACCTACTTCTAAGCCGTGCTGATTAAAGTTTTCGATTTGAAAACCATTGATCTCTATTTCTTCGACTTGCATTTAATTTAATTAAAATGGTAGATCTGGTTCTGCTTCTACCTTAGCAGCTGGTTTTGTTTGGCCTCCTTCAAATGGTAATCTATCAGGGAAAGTTCCATTAGTCCATACAACCTTAACATTACCTAAGTAAGTCTTTGGTGATTTAGCTTCTCTTTCCTCTTTGGTCTGCTCTATACAAACAGGACCTTGATTTCCAAATTGATCTGGCTCATCATTTACCGTTATTGTTATCGGTAAGTATTTACCTTTTTTTCCTTCAAATATCTTACTTTTATCTATATTATTTAAGTTGATACTTGCTTTAATTATTCCTGCCATTGTTTATAGGGTTTGGTTTATAAAATATTGCTGAGGATCAAATCCCTCAGTATTGTAAAATAGATCGTAAGCTTCAGCAGCTTTTTCAACTTTATCCTTACCTGATCTATAAAAATCAGGGGAACAGTCAAATAAACCGATTCGTCCACTCTTTTTGTCTATAGCTACAAATATAAATTCATAGCCAAATAACTCTCTATAGATGTATGCTTGAGAATCGTAATTGTATTTCTTAGCATTCCATTTAAAAGAATCAAGATCAGACGTTGTCTTAAGATCTATAATAAGTTGTTCGTTATGATTAACTATATCAGCTTTACCTTTCCACATTTGATTACATAACTCAGTTATGGCAGGTAATTCAAATTCATTTTTATCTTCATGAATTAAATCTCTACAAACCTTGTTGTCTAACATTGTTGAAACTAAAGCTTCGGTCATATCTACCTCATGTTGAAGTAAACACATTTCGCCTCCTGTTATTTCTTTATAGTGCTTTGTATTCCTACTGCTAGCTTCTACAACTTTAAAGTTTTTCAACTTATCTGGTTCAAGAATAGCAGTGTGAAAATAGCCTCCTACTAAGAAGTGGGGATTTGTCTTACTTGGTGTTCTAAGGTCTAATGGGTTTTTAAGCAAAGTCTGTATATCAGAATTACTTAAATACTGTTTTCCAAAGCTACCATAGTAATGCTCATCATCACGTAACTTATCTATGATTTCTTGTTTTTTCATAATGTTAGCATTTCTTCATGCTTCTTGGTTACATCGTATTTAGCTTTAATAGCATCAAGACTTCCACCTTTGTTAATGTATTCTTTTGCTTTAGCTAACGACTCGTTGGTTAGTTTTTGTTTTACGGTAGTTGCTTTGCCGTGTTGGTTTGTTGCGTCTGAATCTTGAGTGTCATCAATTAAGAACAGATTGCCAAGTGCATACTTTTTACCGTACGAGCTGGCAGCGCCATATCTCTGTGGCATTTGCATCCCTTTTTGATCAAGATCTACACCTACTACAGCTTTAGAGTTTATCGTGTTCTTACCATCTGATATTGTTGCAGTAACTTGCATCACTGGTGGATCGTAAGATACTAACTCTTCATCTACAGTAACTGTAACTTCTAGCTCCTTTAAAAAGGGTTTTGTTGCTTCGAGAATGTCTTCGGCTGAACGGAAATTGTACTTACCGAATGAGTTAAATCTTGATTTCTTTGATTTAAACTCTACTTGGATTTTTGATAATTTTTCGTTAATTGTCATAGTTATATAATTACATATTAATTAATTGTTTTACATAGTTAACTTACAGGAAATCAACCACTTGCGAGTGGTCTACATTTTCTATAAGTTTATCGACTGCTTGTCTTTTTAGCTCAGATACTCTTACATAAGAGGAAATACCTTTTATCTCTAACTTGGTAGCTATTTCGTTAGCTGACCATTTAGGTCCATCTAATCCATAACTTTTACTTAAAGTGAACATTTCATTCCATTCTAAATGTTTATTTAATAATCCCATAACATATGTGTTTAACATTTCTTCATTATACGGATCTGATTTATCAGCAATTTGATATACCATATCATCGTCGTCATAAGGTTTATTATCTATACTTAGAAACATTGAATTAAAAAACATCGCTACCATTTTCTTATCTTTTCCTCCATCTTTACGTATTTCATTTAGTTTATGTTCAGGTATTCTCATTTGAGCTCTATTTTTATCTATTTCTCTTCTAATACCTCCTCTAATACGTTTAGCAAAAAAGGATTTTAATGTTTTTTCTTTATCTTCTGATTCTATTAATTTATCTTTATCTAGTTTATTTACAGCTTTACATAGTTGCAAACTTCCTTCTTGTATTAAGTCCATGATAGACATAACACCAGATGCTTCTTGAGCAGTAGAGAATTTTCTAGCTATATTTTCCACCAAGGGTAGAAATATGATTTTTAACTCATCATGAGAATAGTTTGTAAAATCTTTAACAGGTATTTGAGCTATTAATTCTTTTAAATCTTCTTTATATCTTATGTAATTTTTTATATTATATTTTTTCATAAATCAGAGTTTAATAAATGTTTTTCAGTTTTTAGTATTTGGCTCATATTTCTATGTATTGTTCTACTTGAACATTTTAATAATTTCGCTAATTTACTTATTGTTATTTTTTTACCTATATTATTTAATTCTAACATACCTTGATAAATAGCTTCTTCAGTTATAATGGATTTTCTACCAATTAATTTTCCTACTATACTTAGTTTTTGTGATTTATCTAATCCACACCCATCTTTAAATACTATTTTACGTAATTTATTTTTAGGTGGTCTTTCTAAATCTTGCATATAAATATCTTTTATAACATTGTCTAGAAGTTTATTAGTTATAGTAAAAGTAACAAAATCATTAGGTTTATGTGCTATTAATTGAGATAATCGAACAAACTTATTTGAATCCATATTTGGATTTAACCACCATAAAGTTAATAAATGCCATTTTAATGATTTTAAAGTAGTTATTTTAGCTTCACTGTTAAATAAACTATAGTACCCATAAGTACCTTCAGCGTAATACCATCCCCATTTATATTCTTTAGTTGGAGGATCATCTGAGTACTTTCGATATCTGATATGATTATAATTTAGGTATTTCATATTACGTGACATTAGGCTCTTACTCTATATATCTTTAGACCTTGTGTCACCTAAGCACGCATAATACATTTCTTCATCAGTATAATACTGTTGTATTAATTCTTGAAAATCTCTTTTACTTTCTCCCATTATTGTGGTTTTAAAATTCTTAAATATTTATTATACTTCATATAAAGTTTTCTATTAGTTTGGTCTACTGTACCATATACAGTTGCTTCTCTACATATCTTATTCCTTAGTTCATTGCATCTAAGTTCCACATATTTTACATGATCTCTATACTTTATATATTTTCTTAGTTCTTCCATACCTACAAAAGCCCATACCTTTTGAGTATGAGCTAGTTAGTTATTCATAATGTTTATCTAGTAGCAGATTAGCTACTTCAATTGATATCATATTCTCGTCGTATAGTTTCCATATCAGCTTTCTCATATATCTTTTCGTTTTTGTTAGCTACTGTATATTTTTCACCGATGTAGTAGTTCCAGTAAGCTTTAACACTACATTCGTCTTTAAATTCGTCAGGCATACACTGAGGTGGTTGTGTAAAACCATTGCTTGGTATACCATTTGGTAATCTGTATAATGGTAAGAAACACTTGTTAATTGATAAATGCATTTTACCGTATCGTTTAGTATATTCTTTA
>Ga0233415_10001427_pt1 | contig 10361 bp, 7 predicted proteins | sample Na_anoxic_12_MG_FD_188631 | JGI IMG/M metagenome (GOLD analysis project Ga0233415, IMG submission 188631) | Seawater microbial communities from Saanich Inlet, British Columbia, Canada - Na_anoxic_12_MG | ecosystem: Environmental > Aquatic > Marine > Inlet | place: Canada: British Columbia...
TAGTAACTAGCAGAGGAATGAAAAAGCCTGGTAACGAACACATTGGCTCCTTTGGGTGTGACTCTTATGATATATCTGGAGTGGTAGTAGGGAAGGGATCTAATGGAGCTTTGCATGGACTAACTAAGTTTAGTATGGAAGACGCTCCATCTAATGAGTTCTTTTTAGAATATATTGCTCGACCACAAACTGCTGAGATATTCTTTGAAGAAGTTTTAATGGCTTGTATTTTTTATGGTATGCCTATACTTTGTGAAAATAATAAACCTCGTTTATTATATCATTTTAAAAATAGAGGATATAGAGGATTTTCATTAAACAGGCCAGATAAAACTTATAATAAATTATCTAAAACAGAAAGAGAATTAGGGGGAATTCCTAATACTTCTGAAGATGTAAAACAGTCACACGCTTCAGCTATAGAGTCTTATATAGAAAAATATGTAGGAATAGATTTTAATGGAGAATATAGGGATGCGGGAGATATGGGGACTATGTATTTTGGTAAAACATTAGAGGACTGGGCAAAGTTTGATATTAGTAACAGAACTAAGTTTGATGCAGCTATTAGTTCTGGCTTAGCTATTATGGCTAATCAGAAACACTTATACACACCATCTAAACAACAATCAAAAATAATCGTTAACTTTGCAAGATATAATAATACCAGCAACAAAAGTCAAATAATCACATGAAAGATGTCAAAATAAATATTAGTTCTGCTGTATTCCCTAATCAATTTGCTACAGATAAACAAAAGGCAACAGATGAGTTCGGGTTACAGGTAGGGCAAGCAATACAGTACGAATGGTTTAGAAAAGATGGAATGCGTTGTAGGTTCTATAATCAATGGAATGAATTTCATAGATTAAGACTTTATGCTCGTGGAGAACAATCAGTTGCTAAGTATAAAAATGAATTAGCAGTAGATGGAGATTTATCATATTTGAATTTAGACTGGACTCCTGTCCCTATCATACCTAAGTTTGTAGATATTGTTGTTAATGGAATGTCAGATAGATTGTTTAAAGTTAATTGTATTGCTCAAGATGCTATGTCAGCAGAAAAGAGAAATCAGTTTCAAACAATGGTTGAGACTAATGTGGCAGCAGAGCAGTTGTGGGGACAAATAGAAAAAGACTTCCAAGTTCAAATGTTTAATGTTGATCCTGAAACATTACCTCAAAGTGACTCTGAGATGGAGTTGTATATGCAACTTAATTATAAACCAGGGATTGAGATTGCTAATGAAATTGCTATCAATACTATGCTGGAAGAAAATCATTATATAGACACTCGTAAAAGAGTGGATTATGATATTGCTACATTAGGTATAGGGATAGCTCGACACTCATTTCAATTAGGTGACGGTATTAAGGTAGACTATGTTGATCCTGCTAATGTTGTTTATAGTTATACAGAAGATCCTTATTTTAAAGATTGTTTTTATTGGGGTGAAATTAAAACTCTCCCTATTACAGAATTAATAAAGATTGATCCTGATATTACTAACGAACAAATGGAGGAAATATCTAAATACAGTCAGTCGTGGTACGATTATTACAATGTAGCACAGATGTATGAGAACAGCATGTTCTCCAGAGACACTTGTACTTTATTATATTTTAATTATAAGACTACTAATAGTTTTGTATATAAAAAGAAAAAAACTGCAGAGGGTACTTATAAAACCGTAGAAAAGAATGATGAGTTTAATCCTCCACAAGAAATGATGGATGAGGGTGGCTTTGAAAAAGTAGAAAAAAGAATTGACGTTTGGTATGAGGGTGTAATGGTTATGGGAACAAATATTATCCTGAAATGGCAAATGATGGAGAATATGGTAAGGCCTAATTCTGCTAATCAATTTGCTATGCCAAATTATGTGGCCTGTGCACCAAGAATGTATAAAGGTGTTTTAGAATCTTTAGTAAGAAGAATGATTCCTTTTGCTGATCTAATTCAATTAAGTCATTTAAAAATACAACAGGTAGTATCTAAAGTAGTGCCTGATGGTGTGTTTATAGATGCTGATGGTTTAAGTGAAGTTGATCTTGGAACAGGAGCAGCATATAATCCAGAGGATGCGTTAAGATTATATTTTCAAACAGGTAGTGTAGTAGGTAGAAGTTATACGCAAGACGGGGAGTTTAATAATGCTAAGGTGCCTATTACTCAATTAACTTCAAGTAGTGGTCAAAGTAAGATGCAAATGCTTATAGGTAATTATAATCATTACTTAGGAATGTTAAGACAAGTAACAGGTCTTAATGAAGCACGTGATGGTTCGATGCCAGATCCAAATTCATTAGTTGGAGTTCAGAAGTTAGCTGCTTTAAATTCTAATGTAGCTACTCGACATATATTAAATGCAAGTTTATATATAACAAAAACTTTAGCTGAAGCTCTTTCAATAAGGACTGCAGATATTTTACAGTATGCAGATTTCAGAGATGAGTTTGCGATGCAGATTGGTAAATATAACTTAGGTATTTTAGAAGAGATTAAAAATCTTTATATATATGACTTTGGAATCTTTATTGAAATGAGTCCTGATGAAGAAGAAAAACAACAGTTAGAACAGAATATACAGATGGCTTTACAAAATGGAGGGATAGATTTAGAGGATGCTATTGATATTAGAACGATTAGTAATTTAAAAATGGCTAATCAATTATTAAAAGTAAAGCGTAAGCAAACAGAAGCTGAAAAACAAAAACAAACTCAACAGGCTCAAGCTATGCAAAACCAACAAGCTCAACAATTACAACAAGCTCAGGCTCAAGCTAAGATGCAACAAACTCAGCAAGAGATTCAAGCTAAGATTCAAATTAAGCAAGCAGAGATTTCTTTTGAAATTGAGAAACAAAACAATGAAGCTGAGCTTAAGCGTAGACTAATGGATGTTGAGTTTAATTACAACATGCAGCTTAGAGGTATGGATCAATCACAAATAGATGCACGTGAACAAAAGAAAGAGGATGGTAAATCTCAAAGAATAGCTGAAGGAAATACTCAACAATCTAAAATGATTGAACAACGTAAAAGAAATTTACCTGCTATGAACTTTGAATCTAACGAAGATAGTTTAGATGGATTTGACTTAGCTGAGTTCAATCCAAGATAGCTTAAATAAATAAATAAATTAGTATTAACTTTGTAACCTAAATTAAATTAAATAAAATGGAAGAGAATAAATTTACAGTAAAAGACGTATCAGGGGTTGAAAAATCCAAAGTAGAAGTGGAAGAAAAGCTACTTAAAGAACATGAAGAGAAATTTGAATCAACAGAAAATACAGATTCAACAGTAGAAAAATTAGAATTAAAGAATGAGGATCAACAAGAAGTAGAAACTCAAGCGTCAGAGTTAAAAGATGCAGACGTTCTTTCTTATATTAAAAATAGATACGATAAAGATATCGAATCAGTAGATCAGTTGTTTGACACAAAAGAATCAAACGATGATTTACCAGAAGATGTTGCAGCGTATTTTAAGTACAAAAAAGAAACTGGAAGAGGAATTAATGATTTTGTAAAATTACAACAAAATTATGATGAAATGGACAGTGATAAATTGTTATCTCAATATTATTCTCAAACTGAAGAAGGTTTAGATAGTGAGGATATTAAAGACTTAATGGTAGATAAATTTGGTTATGACGAAGATTTAGATGAACCATCTCACATTAAGAAGATTGAGAGAGCAAAGAAAAGAGAACTTGTAAAGGCTAAAAAGTTTTTAAATGAACAGAAAGATAAATATAAAGCTCCTCTTGAGTCAAGTGGGGGTGGATTATCTGGAGAGTCCATGGAAGAATTTAATAGCTATAAAAGTTATGTAGAGGAATCTACCAGTGCGAAAGAAGCACAGAAGAAAAGGTATGACTATTTTCTTAATAAAACCGATGAGGTTTTTAACGATGAGTTCAAAGGTTTTGAGTTCAATGTCGGGGAAAAAAGTTTTACGTTTAAACCTGGTGATAATGCTGAGTTAAAAAGTAAGCAATCTAATGTTAATAATTTCGTGGGCAAATACATGGATAAAGACAGTGGATTAATTAATGACGCTCAGGGATATCATAGAGCTATGTCAGTTGCTATGAATCTTGACAAATTTGCTGAATTCTTTTATAATCAGGGAATGACCGAAGCTGTAGATAATGTTTCTAAAAAATCTAAAAACATTAATATGGATATTCGTAAAGCCCCACAAAGTTTCAACAAAGATGGATTGAAGATTAGAGCTGTAGGCGATAATAGCAGTGGTAAGGGACTCAAAATTAGAAGTATAAAACACAAATAATAATTAAAAAAATTAAAAAAAATGGCAGTAATTACACCTCCAGGATTTGATCTACAACCAAGTGGACAACAAGTAGCCCTGGCAACAAATTATATTAACAACTTTGATTTTCTTTCTCAGTATCTTCCTGATACTTATGAAAAAGAATTTGAAAGATATGGTAATAGAACAGTAGCATCATTCTTAAGAATGGTTGGTGCTGAAATGCCTTCTAACTCTGACCTTATCAAATGGGCTGAGCAAGGAAGGTTACACACTAAGTATACAGCATGTACGTCTGCAGCAGCAGCAGCGGCTAACGTAGCAGTATGGACTATCCCTGCAGCTCAAGTTAATCCTCCAGCTCCAGCATCATCAGCTCCAGCAAATGGTTTTTCAGCAATCAGAGTAGGTCAAACTGTGATGATTTCTGATGAGACTGCTGGTTCAGTATTAAGTAACAAAGCAATTGTAACAGCTGTTTCAGCTGTAGCTCCGTTTACAGTAACTGTAGCTTACTATGAAGCAGGTGGTCAAGCAGTAGCGGCAGGAGTAAACAGTAGTATATTTATTTATGGATCTGAGTTTAAGAAAGGTCAAGAAGGAATGGAAGGTTCTATCGAAGCTCAAGACTATATCTTTGAAAACTCTCCAATTATCATTAAGGACACTTACGAAGTAAATGGTTCTGACATGGCTCAAATTGGATGGGTTGAGGTAACTACGGAAAATGGTGCTAACGGATACCTATGGTACTTAAAGTCTGAGCACGAAACAAGACTTCGTTTTGAAGATTACTTAGAAACTGCAATGGTTGAAGCGGTTCCTGCAGAGGCAGGATCTGGTGCAGCTGCAGCAGGTGGTGCAGTAGGAAACAAAGGTTCTGAAGGAGTTTTCCATGTAGTAAACACAAGAGGAAATGTATGGAGTGGGGGTAACCCAGTAGCTCTTGCAGGTTTCGATTCAGTAATCCAAAGACTTGATAAGCAAGGTGCTATTGAGGAAAATGTAATCTTTGTTAACCGTCAGTTCTCATTTGATATTGATGATATGTTAGCTGCTCAAAACTCTTACGGAGCGGGTGGTACTTCATATGGTTTATTTGATAATGATGAAGAGATGGCTTTAAACTTAGGATTTACAGGATTCAGAAGAGGTTATGACTTCTATAAGTCAGACTGGAAATACTTAAACGATCCTACAATGAGAGGTGGTTTAACAGGAGGTGCAATCAATGGACTTATGGTTCCAGCTGGTTCTACAACTGTATATGACCAAATCTTAGGTAAGAACGCTAAGAGACCATTCTTACACGTTAGATACAGAGCTTCTGAAACTGAAGATAGACGTTACAAAACTTGGATCACTGGTTCTGCTGGTGGAGCAAGAACATCTTCTTTAGATGCGATGACAGTTAACTTCTTATCGGAAAGAGCTGTATGTACTTTAGGTGCAAACAACTTCTTCTTATTTAGAGACTAATAACTAACAATCATTAGGGGAGGATTAACCTCCTCCCCTTTTTTTTAACTTTAATTAAATTATAATAAAATGAAAAAGACAACAACATCAGTTACAAAACAGTACAGATTAAAGAGAGACGTAGCACCATTGTGCTTTATGTTAAACTCTCACCACAACAAAAGATCCCCATTACTTTATTTTGATGAAGAAACAGGTATTAATAAACCACTTCGTTATGCAAGAAACCAAAAGACACCTTTTGAGGAAGAGCAAGATGGTAATGCTATTATGGAGCCTATTGTTTTTGAAGATGGATTTTTAACTGTAGATAGAACCAATCAAGTTTTACAACACTTTTTATCTTTACATCCTGGTAACGGGATGATATATGAGCAAATAGATGATGCTAAAGATGCAGCTGAAGAATTAGAAATCGAAGAATTAATCTTAGACGCTCAAATTTTAGCAAGAGACTTAGATATTGCTATGCTTGAGACAGTTGGTAGAGTTCTATTAGGAGCAGGGGCAGATAAATTAAGCACTGCTGAATTAAAAAGAGACATTCTTGTATTCTCAAGAAACTATCCAGAAGACTTTATTGATATTCTTAATGATCCCGCATTACAAGTTGCAGATGATGTAGTTAAGTTCTTCAGTGCTAACTTATTAGGATTAAGAAATAATGGAAGAGATGTTTATTTTAATCTTGCTAAAAATAAAAGTAAAATGTTAACTGTTCCTTATGGAGAAGATGCTAATGATATAGTAGGATCTTACTTACAAACTGACGAGGGAGTAGAGACATATAAGTTACTTAAAAATATGTTAAAGAAAAATAAATAATTTCTAATCATACAACAGAAAGAGCACCTTAAAAGGGTGCTTTTTTTTTATGTATATTTGTACTTTATTAACCCATTAAAACCTTTTTATAAAATGGAAAAATTTCTTAAAGTTACAAACGCTCCTATTACTGGTCAAATAATCAGTCTTAACGGAGTAAAAGCAATTGCTACAGCAACAGCTACAGCAACAACGGTTACAATTGACTATGTTGATGGTACAACTACTACAGTAACAACTGCAGCACAAGTTGCTCATGATGTTTACTCAGCTATATTAGATGCTACTGAGGCTGCGTTAGTTACAAGCTGGACAAGACCAATGTATTCTATGACATTACCTAAAGCTGTAACAAGTATTGTAAATGCTTAATTAGTTTAAGTATATCAGTAAGTAAAGAGAGGTCTACAAAAAAAGTGGGCCTCTTTTTTTTTATTATCTTTGTAAAAATGTTTATATAATATGGCGGCATCAATAAATGAAGTAAGGAATACTGTATTAGCTATAGCAAATAAAAATAACTACGGGTATATTACTCCACAAGATTTTAATTTATATGCTAAGCAGGCACAGCTGGATATGTTTGAGGATTACTTTTACTCCTATAATAATTGGATTCAAAGACAGAACGCAAGATCATCAGGCACAGGTTATGCTGATATAACTAAAGGTTTAGTAGAGGTGATGGATGGTTTTTCTAACACTGTATTTTTACCTCAAGTAAATGCTAATGTTTATTCTTTACCATTAGATTATTATTTAATTAATAAAATATTTTATTATAACACTCCTTTATTCACAGGGACCGCTACTGCTACAGTAGCAAATCAGTTAGTAGATGGAGCTGCAGTTGGATGGACTACTATACCTACAAGCTCTCCTACTCCAGCTATAGGAAGTTTAATTGTAAATACAACGACATTTCAACAAGCATATGTTACTGGAGTAGTAAATACTACGACTATAACATTAAGTGCAGATATATTTACAGTTATAGGTAATAGCTACGTTATATATTCTAATACAAAAATTAGAGAGGTAGAAAGGGTAAGTCAAAATAAAATATTTTACTTAACCAACTCTATGTTAACTGCTCCGAATCAAACATACCCTGCGTACACTTTAGAGAATAATAATATAACAGTATACCCTACTACTATATTACAACCAGGTGCTATACAGACTCAGTATATAAGGTATCCGTTAGCACCAAGATGGACTTTCTTAAATATAGGATTAGGAGAACCTCAATTTGATCCTACTCAACCAGACTTTCAAGAATTTGAATTACCTGATTCTGATGAGCCAACTTTAATAGCAAAGATTTGTCAGTATGTAGGAATAGAAATTAGAGAGGCAGAAGTCTATAACTTTGGAAAACAAGAAGAGGGTAACGAAATACAAGAAAGTAGTTAATTATGTCATATATAACAGATTATCAATATTACGAGAATAGTCAGAATGTACCTACAGATGCAAACTGGGGATCTTATCAATACATATCTTTAGAAGATATTGTAAATAATTTTATGTTAATGTTTCAAGGTAATAATGAAATAGTAAATAATGTAAACAGATATCAAGTTTTATTTCATGCAAAGAGAGGAATTCAAGAATTGAATTACGATGCAATGAAAGAAATTAAAATATTAGAATTACAAATTTGTGATCAACTTAGGTTTGTTTTACCACAGGATTATGTAAACTGGGTAAGAATATCTTTAGAGCAAGATGGTATGCTTTATCCTATGACAGAAAATATACAGACTAATTGGAGTGGAGCTTACTTGCAAGATCATGATTGTAGAATATTATTTGATATTGATGGTAATGTTTTAAAACCTAATAATTCTTTTTGGGATAAACAAAGATTAGATAGTCAGCAAAAAACAATGTATCTTGGGGACGGTCCTTATAGTGGACAGCAAGGATATTTAGTAGACGGTGCTTGGTACTTTGATTATCAAGTAGGTGCAAGATTTGGTTTAAATACAGAAACAGCAAATGTAAACCCTACCTTTAGTATAAATAGAAAAGGTGGTGTAATAAACTTTAATTCAGGAATGGCTGGAAAGTTAGTGGTTTTAGAGTATGTTTCAGATGGAATGGAAAATGGTGATGACTCCAGCGTTAGTGTAAATAAATTATTTGAAGACTTTATATATGCCTATATAAAGTATGCTATTTTGAATGGCCGACATGGAGCACAGGAATATTTAGTTAATAGAGCAAGAAAAGACAAATCTTCTTTACTCCGTAATGCTAAACTAAGATTAAGTAATATACACCCTGGCAGACTCTTACAGAATTTAAGAGGTCAGGATAAATGGATAAAATAATATGCCTTTAACTTCAACAAATTTTATAGCGGGTAAAATGAATAAGTCTGTAGATGAAAGGCTTATTCCACCAGGAGAATATATTGACGCTTTAAACGTCAGGTTAGGATCTACTGAAAGCACAGAAATTGGTGCAGTAGAAAATTCCTTAGGGAATACAATCTTAACGCAATTAGAATTTCAAGGAGTACCTTTAGTAGGAGATATAAGAACTATTGGAGTATATGAAGATGGTATAAACGAAACTCTTTATTGGTTTGTTCATAATGAAAATAATCCCAACTCGGTAACTACAGGTGTTGTAGATTTAATTGTTTCCTATAATACTAATTTAGGATCTTTAATTTATCATGTAGTTAGTACCTCGGTTTTAAATTTTGACTTTAAGTATTTAATAACAGGAGTAGATAAGATTGAAAATTTATTATTTTTTACTGATGATTTAAATCCTCCAAGAGTTATAAATATAAAATCAGATTATGCGTATCCAGGCCCTGGTGCTGTGGATGATGTGTTAGAAGAGGAGGATGTAAGTGTTATTGTTAAGCCTCCAGGGTTTGAAGACTTTGATGCGGCAGGTGGTCAGCCCGCTCCTTTAGGAGCTCCTCATGTAGAGTTATTTGCACTACCTGGGCTATCTAATGCTGGGGGAGGTATACAAAGCCCTAATTATATGGATACTCGTTTTCTATCTTTTGCTTACAGATATAGGTATCAGGATGGGGAATATAGTGCAACATCATTATTCACAAATCCATCTTTTCAGCCAGGTGCTTTTAAATTAAGCTTACAAAACTTTTGGAATGCGGGGATGGAAAATCGTTTTAATGGTTGTAATGTAACTGTTTCTACAGGAACAAAAAGGGTTAAAGAAATAGATATACTTTATAAACAGACTACCTCTAATGTTATTTATGTTATTAAAAGATACAATAAAGAGAATCTCGGTATCCCTGATGATTCTTTTTATAATATTGAATTTCTTAATAGTGAAATTTATACTACATTAGGTTCAGATGAGTTATTAAGATTATACGATAACGTGCCTCGTACTGCTAAAGCTCAAACGATTCAAGGAAATCGTTTAATGTACGGGAACTATGTTGATCAGTATGATATTAGAATTTCTCCAGACGGGAGTAAAATACCTATTGTATATCACTTAGATCCTCAGAGTAAAGATATAACAGGGGAAGCTCTTCCTCAAGCTACAACTTCTCCGGGTGTTTATGCTTTTAATGGAGCGCATACAGAGCCTGATTCAGTGATATCCTTTGATTTAAGTCAAGCTAATCCTCCGTCATTGGCTCCTATTACAATAGGGACTACATTCACGTTTAGTTTTGGAATGCAACAAACTACCGCTACTGCTACTTCCACTGGAGGATCCGGTACTTGTGGTACGACAGGCTTACAAACTTCACCTTTTCA